>Ga0067045_1029528_pt1 | contig 20033 bp, 17 predicted proteins | sample TerdegcTABiofilm_FD_59184 | JGI IMG/M metagenome (GOLD analysis project Ga0067045, IMG submission 59184) | Combined Assembly of (Gp0054472, Gp0054536) Wastewater bioreactor microbial communities from Singapore -Terephthalate degrading... | reverse complement strand
GGGACACCCTGCAGGCGACAGTAGAAAAATGGCTGGCCCAGTTTATCAACGGTTCTACCGAGCTGCTCTCCTACGTCGGTCTATGTCCGAATTAATTTGTTAAAGATCATCACGGGGCGTTGCTGGCTAGCCCGGCGGTTAACCGCCGGGCGCCCAGCGCGCACGTGACCGGATTATTTTCTTGCAGACCATCAGGCGTGACTACCAAGCCCCAAAGCCCACGGCCCATGTGACCGAATTATTTTCTCAAAGATCATCAGGCGTTTCTTCGCTGTTGCCGAAGGGGAGAACGCCTAAAGGCGCCACTACATCCCATTTTTAGCGCCTCCTAAGCCGGCGCAGCCGTCACCGAATCTAATTTTTAAACTTCATCACGGGGCGTTGCTGGTTAGCCCGGTGGTTAACCGCCGGGCGCCCAGCGCGAACGTGACCCGATTATTTTCTTAAAGACTATCAGGCGTTTCTTCGCTGGCCGCGAAGGGGAGAACGCCCCAAGGTGTCACTACATTCCACTTATCGTCTTCTAAGCCGGCTCGCTTATGCCGAATTTAATTTTTTAAACTTCATTAGCCCGTTCTTATCACCCGCTACTATTTTCCTTTTGTGTGACCCGGCCCTGACCAGGGCGACTCTATGGTATAATGAGTGGCGTGACGGCCTGATTTCTCATCAATCCAAGAGGAGGTTTTCTATGAAAATCAATCCGCAGTTGTTGGCACTATTTACCGCGATGGCCTGGGGCTTCGGCGGCTTTTTTGAGAAGCAGGGTTTGAAGCTGGGCAATCTCTCCCCACAGATGGGCATCACGATCCGCACCGCTGTCGCCTTCTTGATCTTAGGCGCGGTGAGCTTCTCGGAGTGGAAACAGGTTCCGCAAGCCGGCCCTAAAGCCCTGGGAATGATGGTGCTGGGGGGCGGCGTCGTGGCGGGGGCGGTGGGGATGCTCTGCTTCTACGCGGCGCTCAAGGGCGCGGCCACGGTCAACGAGGTGATGCCGATTGCGTTCACCTCGCCGTTCTTCGGGGCGCTGATTGGGCTGGCTGCGCCGGCCATCGGGCGCATGTTGGGGCTGGATTTGCACGCCGAAACGCTCTCGCCGCGCCTGATCATTGGGATGTTGATGACCATTGGCGGCATTGTGGTCATCTCGTTCCCGGAATCGTTGTTGACTAAGCTGTTCCATTAATAATGACTGCTTACTCTTCACCACTCACCATATATTTTTAACTTTTAGTGCTCCATGAGGTGATACTATGCCTGCTATTGAAGTCCGTCCTGGCATTTACTGGATCGGCGTCAACGACCGCACCACCGATCTCTTTGAAGGGCTTTGGCCGATCACCCGTGAGGGGGTTTCGTACAATGCCTATGTGGTGAATGACGAAAAGAAGGCCTTGATTGACCTGGCAAAGGATATCAAACTGGATGATTTGTTGGATCAGATCTCCCAGGTCACTGACCCGACCCGGCTGGATTACATTGTGATCAACCACATGGAGCCGGATCATACGGGCGTCTTGCGGACGCTGCACCGCTTAGCGCCCCAGGCCACCCTGCTTGGCTCCAGGAAAGCGCTGGAGCTGTTGGCGAGCTACTATCACATCACCGACAACGTCAAAGCCGTGGCCGATGGCGAGACGTTGTCGCTGGGGACTCACACCCTCCAGTTCTTTGCCACCCCCTTTGTGCACTGGCCGGAGACGATCATGACCTACGAGGTCGGCCAGCAAGTGCTCTTCGCCTGCGATGGCTTCGGCGGCTACGGCGCGTTGCCGGGCGCGATCTTTGACGATCAGTATCCAGACCTGGCCTTTTACGAGCAGGAGGCGCTGCGGTATTACGTGAACATCGTGTCGCTCTACCCCAAGCCGGTGCTCAAAGCACTGGACCGGCTGAAGGATGTGCCCATTCAGGTGGTGGCGCCGTCGCACGGGTTGGTCTGGCGCAAGGAGCCGGGCCGGATTTTGGACCTCTACCGGAAGTGGGCTGAGTATGCTACCGGGCCTGGCGACCTGGGAGTGACGTTGCTCTACGGGACGATGTACGGCAACACCGAGCAAATGGTGGAAGCGGTGGCGCAAGGGGTCTCGCGGGCCGGCGTGCCGGTGGAGGTGTTTGACGTGCGGCATGTCCATCCCAGCTACATCTTGCCCTACCTGTATACCCGCCGGGGGGTCCTGGTCGGCGCGCCCACTTACGAAGGGGGCATGTTCCCGCCGATGATGGATGTGCTCCACCTGGCCGAGCACAAACGGATCTTCAACCGCAAGGCGGCTTACTTCGGCAGTTACGGCTGGAGCGGCGGCGCGCGGCGCGACTTTGCGGCGATGGCGGAAACCCTGCGGTGGGACGTGGTGGATTCCTGGGAGTTCCCCGGCGGTCCTGCGCCGGCCGACCTGCAAAAGGGCGAGGAACTCGGCTTCCGGTTTGCGGAGGCGCTGAAACAGGGGTAGTGGATGGCTGCCGGGGTGGTACTACCACGGCAGGCAGTAAAAGGTAGTCTTTGGGCGCGGCTTTGCCGCGCCCAGGCATTTAAAAATTTCCCTTGCTGCCCTGCGTAGCGGGGCAGCAAGGGGGAAGTGAGAGGCCCGCTTGGGTTTCCTGAGGTGTCAGCCCCAGGAGCTCTGGTTGCATTCCCCCTGATTTGAATATATAATTGTCTATATAATTATCGGCGCGCTGGTACTGTACCCCGCGAGACGGCTGGCGCTGAGATTGGCCGACCCTGAGCCAGAGGGTGGGATTGCAGGGAGAATGACCGAGGACATTGAGCGGGTCGAAATAGAGCTCTTCCTGGCAGCGATTTACCAACGGTATGGGTACGACTTCCGGCAGTATGCCCGTGCCACCGTGCGCCGGCGGTTGCGCCACCTGTTAGCCAAGACTGGCTACACCCGCATCAGCGAATTATTCCCCCGCCTGTTGTATGACGAAGCGTTCGCTCAAGCGGTGATTTTTGATTTCTCCATCACCGTCACGGAGATGTTTCGGGATCCCCTTTTCTACCGGGCCATCCGCGCGCAGATTGTGCCCTATCTTAAAACCTATCCTTTCATCAAGGTCTGGGTGGCCGGCTGTGCCACAGGCGAGGAAGTCTATTCGGTCGCCATTCTGTTGCAAGAAGAAGGGCTGTACGACCGCGCCACCATCTTCGCCACCGATTTCAACGAGCTGGCATTGGGCAAGGCGCAAGAGGGGATCTATCCGCTCAAAGCGCTGCGCCAATACACGGCCAATTACCAGCAGGCCGGCGGCCGCGCTTCGTTTGCGGATTATTATCACGCTCAATATGAATCGGCCATCATGAATCAGGCCCTGAAAGCCCACATCATGTTTGCCAACCACAACCTGGTGACGGATGGGGTGTTCAGCGAGATGCACCTCATCCTTTGCCGGAACGTGCTGATCTACTTTGATAAGTCCTTGCAAAACCGGGTGTTGGCGCTGCTGGCAGACAGCTTGCTGCACGGCGGGTTTCTCTGTTTGGGGACTAAAGAGACGTTGCAATTCTCGGATGTGGCGGGCCATTTTAAAGCGGTGGATGCTGAGCTGCGGATTTATCAGAAACGTATGGTATGAACAAAAACAAATATGAGGCGGTCGTGATGGGGGCCTCGGCCGGCGGCTCGGCCGCGCTGGCGCAGCTGCTGCCACGGTTGCCGCCGACTTTTCCGTTGGCAGTAATCATCGTGCGGCATTTACATCCCTTGCAAGCCGGCCTGCCGTTCGCGTACCAGACCCGTGATTGGGCGTTGCCGGTCAAAGAGGCCGACGAAAAAGAGCCCGTGCGCCCGGGCTGGATTTATTTTGCACCGCCGAATTACCACTTGCTCATTGAAAGCGACCGGACTTTTGCGCTTTCCATTGACGAGAGAGTCAATTACGTCCGCCCTTCCATTGACGTGCTGTTTGAAAGCGCGGCCGAGGTGTATGGGGCCGGCCTGGTCGGCGTGATTCTGAGCGGGGCCAACCAGGACGGGGCGGCCGGGTTGCGCCGGATCAAGGAGCGGGGCGGGCTGGCGGTCGTGCAAGACCCGGCCACGGCTGAAGTCGCTCTGATGCCCCAGGCGGCGCTGGCCATGGCTCAGATTGATTACGTTCTGCCGCCGGCGGAGATTGGCGCGCTCCTGGCCCGGTGCGGGACTGCCTGTCTCAACGTTTGAATGATGCCTGGAATGATGCCTGAACTGGTGGCCGAACTGCAATCTCAGGCCCAGGAGCTACGCGCCCGGGAGGAAGCGTTGCAGGCGGTGAATGGGACACTGGAAGCCCAAGCGGAGAGGTCGTGGGCTTCCACGGAGCATCTATGACCCAACGATAGCCGCTGTTGGGGGGTGTCGTTGTCTTAAGGGAGGAGCTATGGCGACCCTGCCACCGTCGGAACCGGCCACGCCGGGATGGGTAGCCCGTCTCGTGGCGTGGGGACAATGGCTGAGCCGGCCCCATCCGGCGCTGACCGAAGTGGGCGCGCGGCGACAGGCCCAGTTGTTGATGGTATTTGCGGTGGCGGTCACCGTCACTGGCCTGGGGGGTCTGGGGGCCACCCTGTGGCAGGCCGGTACCCGCCCTGCGCTCTGGAGTCAGGCCTGGTTAGCCGGCCTGGGCCTGATCGCCTACGGAGTGGCCCATACGCGCCGGCCCCAGGGGGGCGCGGTGCTGTTGTTGGTGGGGATGGTGGTTTCGGCTTATGGATTGGTTCTGGTGGGGACGTCCGAGCCTTCCATGGCGTTGTTTGCGATCCTGCCGTTGGCCCTGGTCTTGGGGAGTGTGCTGCTTTCTCTGCCGGGTTTGATTATCTTCGCTTTGGGCCTGGTAATAGCCGTGGTGCTCTTGCCACTTCTCGCGCCCGCCTATTCTATGGCGGCGGCCGGCCGTGACAGCGGTCTCTTGTGGGCTTTGGGCGTGGCGATTGTGATTGTGGCCGCTTTCCGCGGCCGGCTGGAGCAGGCACGGCTACAGGAGCTGCAGGCCGTCAACCGGGAATTGTCGGCAGTGCAGGCGACGCTGGAGCAGCGCGTCGTTGAGCGGACGCGGAACGCGGAGACGGCGCGTGCGGAGACGGAGGCGGCCAATCAGACCTTAGCTGCTCAAATGTGGCTGGTGACCGGGCAGGCCCAACTGAGCGACGTGTTGCGCGGGGAACAGGCACTCACGCCCCTGGCCGATAACATTATCCGCCAGCTCTGCCATTATCTGAAAATACCGGTGGGCGCGCTCTACCTGTACGAGGAAGGGACTTTGCGGTTGGTGGGGCGGTACGCTTACGCACCGTTGCCGGGCCAACCGGAGCGTTTCCGGCCGGGCGAGGGGTTGGTGGGACAGTCTGCGCAGGAGCAGCAGCTGCTCCTCGTGTCCGATATCCCGGCGGCGCAGTTCGCCGTCGCTTCCGGCCTGGGGGAGACGCCGCCCCGGCATCTGTTGGTCGCCCCCTTTCTTTATACCGGCCAGGTCAGCGGTGTGGTAGAGCTGGGAGCCCTGGCGGCCTTTACGCCGGCCCAGGTGCAATTCGTGGAGCAATCGCTTCCAGCGATTGCCGTGGCTTTCAATACGGCGCAAAACCGTGTCCGCATCAACACTTTGCTGGATGAGCTGCAGCAGCAAGCCACCGAACTACAAGCCCAGGAAGAGAAATTGCAAGCCTTCAACGCCGAACTTCAGGCTCAGGCCGGGAGCTGGCGTGAACACCAGCAACGCCCGTCCCCCGAGGTGTAGGGGCAGGACGCTCAAACCCAGGCTGGAGGGTTGAGGAGGGACGATGCCAGAAATCCTTAGACGGTTGCTTTTGCCGCCGGTTTTTGCAGATGACGCGGAGAAAACTCAACAGGCCAGGTTGCTGTATACGGTGGTCCTCTTAACCTCCGGGGTCTTGCTGTTGGTGCTATTGACCCTTCCTTTCAGTGACCGCGTATTGCCTGGTCTGGCGGTCCTTATCCCGTTGTTAGCGATGGGGATCGTTGCCCTGGCGCTCATGCGGGTCGGCTATGTCCGTCCGGTGGCCCATGCTTTTGTCGGTTTTTTGTGGCTGGCCACGACCGTGGTGGTGATCATGTCCGGCGGCATCAGTAGCTCGGCCACGGAGGGGTATATTGTCGCTATTGCCGCTGCGGGATTGCTCTCCGGCATTGCCACGATGGCCGTTCTCGCCGGGTTGAGTTTGATGGCCGCCTTGGTCATCTTTGGGATTGAGTCGTGGGGGCTACTTCCAGCCCCGTGGTTAACCGCGGCCGGGCTGGGCGGGCTGAGTATCACCCTGATCAACACCCTTTTAGTCACCGGCTTGCTCTATCTGGCGCTCAACAATTTGCGGCGAGCGCTGGCCCACGCCCACCAAAACGAGCAACGGCTGGCCGACAGCAACCGTGAGCTACAGGCGATCCGCGACTCGTTGGCCGAACAGGTGACCGAGCGCACCCGCGTCGCCGAAGAGGCCCGCACCCGTGCCGAAACGATGCATCAGGCACTTCAGGCGCAGGTTTGGCAGGTCACCGGGCTGGCACAGTTAAGCGATGTGATGCGCGGGGAGCAGGAGCTACCGGCTTTGACGGCCGGGATCCTCCGTCACCTGTGCCGATACGTAGAAGCACCGACCGGGCTCCTGTACTTATTGGAGGATGAGACATTGGTGTTGGCCGCGGCGTATGCCGGTCAGGGATGGGCAGAGCAGACCCGTTTCCGCCTGGGCGAGGGAGCCTTGGGGCAGGTGGCCGTTGAGCGCCGGCCGCGTCTGCTGGCCGTGGCCGAGCCGCCGCTTACCGTAATCTCCTCTTTTGGCGAGATTGCGCTCACGCATGTGGTGCTCTTCCCCCTGTTGGACGATGAGCGCCTGGTGGGCGTGCTGGAATTGGGCCGGCTCGCTGCTTTCACCGATCACCAGATGCAGTTTTTGATGCAGGCGCTGGAGCGCGCGGCCATTGCCATTACCATCGCCCAGGGGCGCGCTCGTATCAACGCGCTGTTGGAAGAGACCCAGCGCCAGGCTGAAGAACTCCAGGCCCAGGAAGAAGAATTGCGCGCCGCCAACGAGGAGTTGACGGCGCAGGCTGAGAGCCTGCGCGCCCTGTACGCCAGGGCCCGTGGGGAAGAGGGTTGACGGCGTCAGAAATTTGTCATTCCCTGTAGGTGGTAAGTTGCCAAAAGAGGCGTCCATGAATCAAAATAACGTTGAAGTGGATTCCATGCTTTGGTTGCGCGAATTGCGCCACCGGATGCTGACCATCTTGCTCGGTGTCGTGGTTGTGCTGGGGGCGCTGGGACTGACTTACAGTGGATGGCGAGTTTTGATCGGCAAGGGGGACCTGTTGGCGCTTCCCTTTTACTCCCTGGCGTATGGAGTGGTGCTGGCCCTCTTCTTGATCCGGCGCATCCCCGATACCTGGCGGGCCTGGGGCTTTCTCGGTGTGCTGTATGGCTTTGCCTGTCTGTCCTTTCAGCTGGGCTGGCTGGCGAGCGGGGGGCGTGTGTTTCTCCTGGCTTTCATTGTGAGTGCCACGGTGTTGGTCGGACCGTGGATGGGCTTTGTGGCTGCCGGCCTCAGTTTGCTCACTTACGGAGCCCTTGGGGTGGCTTTCAACCGGGGCTGGCTGATATTGCGCCCGCTGGCCTCGCCGGTGCTCGTGCCGCCGATAGTTACTGAAGGTCTTGGCTTCAGCCTGGCCATCGGCATTACCATGATTGGCCTGTGGGGGTTCGGGCAGGCTTTGCTGACGGCAGCGCGGGCTGCCCATGAAACGGCGCAGGCCCAGGCCTTGCTGGATGAGCGCGCCCGGCAACTGGACGCTCTCAACCAATTGCTGGTCGAACGGTCGGCCCATTTGGAGGTGACCAACCGGGCGCTGGAAGAACAAATGCGGCAGGCCAGCGGACAGGTGCAGTTGAGCGCCGTGTTGCGCGGCGAACAGGATCTCTCTACCCTGGCCCAACGTGTGATCCAGTTCTTGTGCCAATACCTGTCGGTACCGGTAGGGGCGTTCTATGTATGGCAGGGCGAGTATCTGGAATACGCGGGGGGCTATGCTTACGTCCCTGGGGAGAGCCGCCCCCGCCGGTTCCGGTTGGGCGAGGGGCTGGTAGGCCAGGTGGGATTGGATCAGCATCTGCTTGTGGTGAGCCAGTTGCCCCCAGATTATCTGTCTATCGCTTCCGGGCTGGGAGGAGCCCCCTCCTGTCAGGTGCTCCTCTGGCCGTTTCTCTACAATGGGACCTTGCTGGGGGTGGCCGAACTGGGGGCGCTGTCTCCTTTCACCTCGGAACAGCGCCGCTTCCTGGAAGGGGTGGCCGAAAGCATTGCCGTCGCCTTGCATACGGCCCAGACGCGGGCCCGGGTGGATGCCCTGCTCAATCAGGCCCGGCAGCAGGCCGAGGAAATGAGAGCCCAGGAAGAGGAACTGCGCGCCATGAACGAGGAACTGCAGGCGCAAGCTGACGTGTTGCGCGATCAACCGCAGCCGCGAGCTTACGCCTGACGGACCAGAAGGAGAACGCCATGGGAAAGATCATCCACAGTCTGTTTGCAGCGCCGGTCTTCGCCGGGGATGAAGATAAGAGCCGCGTGGCCGGTTTGCTGCATGTGATCCTGCTGGTAACCATTGGGTTGAGCGGGGCGTTCACGTTGCTGACTCTCTGGCTGGGCAGCGGCTATTACACCGGGGTCATCGTGGGGATGGTGTTGCTGATCGTGGCGTGTGTCATTTTAGCCGGGGTGATGCGGCTGGGCTATGTGCATCTGGCTGGCGTGGCTTTCTGTCTCATCTTGTTAAGTTTGGAAACCGGCATGGTCTATTCCACCGGCACTGTTCGTTCTCCCATTACTTCAGTATATATGATTTGTATTGTCGCCGCGATTTTGTTGTTGGGCAATCGTGCCGGTGCTGCCATGACGGCGATCATTTTAGTCCTCCTCTACGGGCTGATCCAGGCCGAAAACGCGGCGCGCCTGCCACCCATTACGTTGACCCGGGTGGGCATGACGCAGTGGTATACCTATGCGGCTACTTTTGGCGTGACCTATGCGCTTCTGGTGCTGGCAAACCGCAGTATCCATTCGGCGATGCGCCGGGCCCACGATAACGAACGCGATCTGGCCGAACGGAACCGGGAGCTGCAAGAGATCAGGGCCTCTCTGGAAAGGCAGGTGGATGAGCGGACCCACAGTGCCGAGCAGGCCCGGTCCGAGGCCGAAGCCGCCCGCCGTGAACTGGAAGCGCAGATGTGGCAGATCGCCGGACAGGCGCTGCTGAGCCAGTACTTGAGCGGGCAGCAGGCGCTGCCCACCCTCGCCGCCAATGTATTGCGTCACCTGTGCACCTATGGAGATGCTCCCATCGGCGCACTCTTTATTCGCGAGGGCGAGCTCCTCCGGCAAATTGCCGGTTATGCTTACCTGCCGCGCAAGCGATTCAGTCACCAATGGCGCTTAGGCGAGGGATTGGTGGGCCAGGCCGCCTTGGAAAAACAGCCCATTCTCCTCACCGAAGTGCCGGAGGATTACGTGGCGTTAGTGACGGGGCTGCTGGACCTGCCCCCTAAGCAGATTCTGGTTGCCCCGCTGCTGTATGAAAACGAGGTCGTCGGGGTAGTAGAGCTGGGGTCGCTCAAGCCGTTTACGCCTGAGCAGCTGGGCTTTGTGACGGGGACGTTGGAAACGATCGCGGTGGCCTTTACGACGGCCCAGGCCCGGGCGCGGATTGACGAACTGCTGGCCCAGACCCGCCAGCAGGCGCAGGAACTCCAGGCCCGCGAGGAGAAACTGCGGGCGGCCAATGCCGAGTTGGAACTCCAGACGGCCAACCTGCGGCGCTCGGAGACCCGCCTGCGCGAGCAGCAATTCAAACTGGAAGAGACCAATCGGGAACTGGAGGAAAAAGCGGTCGCCCTGGAGGAGACGATGGCGGCGCTGCGCGATCAGCAGCGTATCCTGGACCAGCAAAACCAGGAACTGGAAGCGCGGGCTGCCGAGCTGGCCCTGGCGAGCAAATATAAAACGGAATTTCTGGCGAACATGTCCCACGAATTGCGGACGCCGCTCAACAGTTTGCTGATCCTGGCGCGGATGCTGGCTAACAACGAAGAAGGCACGCTCACGCCCGATCAGGTGAAGTCGGCCCAAATTATTTATAACAGCGGCGCCGATTTGTTGAACCTGATCAACGAAATTTTGGATCTCTCCAAAGTGGAAGCCGGACGCCTGGAACTCTACCCTGTGCCGCTGGCGTTGACCGATTTGGTGGAGGCGTTGCGGGCGCAATTTGCCCCCATCGCCGAGGAAAAAGGGCTGGAGTTCCGCCTGACGATCGCGCCGGAGCTGCCCGAAACGATTGAGACCGACGAACAACGGATTAAACAAATCCTCAAGAATCTGCTGGCCAATGCTTTCAAATTTACCCAGACGGGCAGCGTGCAGCTGGCGATTCACCGCCCGGCCCCAACGGTGGTGCTGAAGCAGAGCCGCCTGGATCTGGCCCAGGCGCTGGCTTTCAGTGTGATTGATACAGGGATTGGCATGACGCCGGAGCAGCAGCAGATCATCTTTGAGGCGTTCCGGCAGGCCGACGGCAGCACCAGCCGGAAGTACGGCGGCACCGGCCTGGGGCTGACGATCTCCCGAGAACTGGCGGCGCGGTTGGGGGGCGAGATCACCGTGCAGAGCGCACCCGGAGTGGGGAGTACCTTCACGCTCTACCTGCCGTTGACTGTCCCCGCGGCTACGCCCGCGGCGCCCACGGCTCCGGTGGCTGCCCCGGTCCCCGTGCCGGCGGTGACATCGCCACCGGAGCAACCGGTGCCGCCGCCCTCTATCACCCCGACTGACGGTCGGGAGCAACTACCCCCGGGGGCCAGGATCGTATTGGTGATAGAGGACGATGCCAAGTTTGCGGGTATCGTCTGTGGCGTGGCGCGCCGCAAGGGCTTCCAGTGCCTCGTGGCCGGCGACGGTGAGACCGGCTTACAGCTGGCCCGCGCCCATTTGCCCAGTGCCATTATCCTGGACCTGAAGCTGCCTCGCTTGAGCGGGTGGGAGGTCCTGGATCAGCTCAAGCGCGCGCCGGAAACCCGCCATATCCCGGTCCACATCATCTCGGCGTTGGATGAGACGCTGGAGGCCGGCAAGCGGGGGGCGATTGGTTTCCTGACCAAACCGACGACGTTGGAAGCGCTGGATGAGGTTTTCGGCCGGATTGAGGGACTGATCTCGCGCCAGGTCAAGAGCTTGCTGTTGGTAGAAGATGACGCCGCGCTCCGCCAGAGTGTCAGGCAGCTGTTGAGTGCCGGGGACGTGGTGATTGTGGAGGCCGAAACCGGTCAGCGGGCCTTAGACCTCCTGGCGGCGCAACACTTTGACTGCATGATTTTGGATCTGACCTTGCCGGACATGACCGGCTTTGAGCTGCTCAACCGGCTCAATGCCAACTCGCAAATGGCGAAGTGCCCCATCATCATTTACACCGGCAAAGAGCTGACGGAGGAGGAGAACCTGGAGTTGATGAAGTACGCTGATAGCGTGATCATCAAGGGGGTCAAGTCACCGGAACGGTTGCTGGATGAGACCGCGCTCTTCTTGCATCAGGTGGTCGCGGAAATGTCGGAAGAGAAGCAGCGAGCGCTCAAAAAGCAGCTGCGAGCCCGCGAGGCGCTCTTTGAGGGTAAGCATATCCTGATTGTGGATGACGATATGCGCAATGCTTTTGCGCTTTCCCGCCTGCTGGGGGAAAAGGGTATGGAGGTCAGCATTGCCCACAGCGGATTGAAGGCCCTGGAGCTGCTGGAGACCAGGCCGGGGATTGATCTGGTGCTGATGGACATCATGATGCCCGAGCTGGACGGCTACGAGACGATTCGCCGGATTCGGGCCTTGCCCAAGTTCCGCACGTTGCCGATCCTGGCTCTGACCGCTAAGGCCATGAAGGGCGACGCCGATAAATGTATCGCCGCCGGTGCCAACGATTATCTGCCCAAGCCGGTGGATGCCGACCGGCTCTTTTCTATGTTGCGGGTCTGGTTATATCGTTAGGAGGGACGATGGCGCACTCAAGGCCTAAAATTTTAATTGTGGACGACCGGCCGCAAAACCTCTATGTGTTGGACCAGCTGTTGCAAAAGCTGGATGTGGAGGTCGTTAAGGCCGCCTCCGGCCTGGAGGCGTTGCAGCTGAGCCTGGAGCACGATTTCTGCCTGGCGATTGTGGACGTGCAGATGCCGGAAATGGATGGCTACGAGCTGGTAGAATTGCTGCGGGGCAACCAAAGCACGGCCCACCTGCCCGTGATCTTCGTCAGCGCCATCTATTCCGACGAATACCACCACCGCAAAGGCTACGATACCGGCGCAGTGGACTTCATGACCAAACCTTTTGTGCCGGAAATTTTGCTCAGCAAAGTCCGCGTTTTTCTGGATCTCTACCATCAACGCTCCCAGCTGCAAACGCTGGTGGACCAGCTGAATGCCGCCAATGAAACCCTTTCCCGCTACTCGTTGCAGCTGGAGACCAGCGCCCAGGTCAGCCATCAGATTACCTCCATCCTGGGTTTGGAGCGCTTGTTGCCGGAGATCACCCGCCTGATTCGGGAGCGCTTTGGGTGCTACTTCGTCGGCATCTGGCTGGTGGAGGCGCTGAGAGGCAACGTGCTTTTGAAAGCCGACAGCCGGGCGCCGGAAACGCAACCTCTGCCGCCGGGTTGTTCTATTCCCCTGACGCTGGAAAAGAGTATCATCGCCCATGTCTGCCGTACCGGATTTTCTTATCTGGCGCAGGATGTCGGTACGGATGAAAAATTCTTATACACTGATCAGTTGCCCGACACCCGCTCCGAATTGGTGCTGCCGCTACGTCTCGGCCCGGAGCTGTTGGGGGCGCTGGATATTCAAAGCACGCGGCCGCAAGCTTTTGCGCCGGCCGACGTGACCGTTTTCAAGACGCTGGCGGATCAAATTGCCATTGCCATCCGCAACGCCGAACTGTATGAGGATCTGGAGGCCCGTGTCCAGGCCCGCACGGCCGAACTGGCCGGGGCCTACCAGCGGCTGGAGCTGCTGGACCGCAACAAATCGGATTTTATCCAGGTGGTGTCGCACGAACTGCGAACGCCCTTAACGCTCATTTTGGGCTTCAGCCAGATGCTGCAGCAGGACTTACAAGAAGGGGGCGGAAGCAGATATCAGCAGCAGATTGCCGGTATCGTGGCCGGGGCCAAACGGATGCACGAGATTGTCAACAGCATGTTGGATATGGTCAAGATTGATAGCCGCACGCTGGAACTGACCGTGGAGCGGCTGGTACTGGGCGAGCTGTTGACGGCGCTAAGCACCACGCTGGAGCCTTCCCTGCGCGAACGGAAGTTGACTCTGACGCTGGTGGATAACATCAGAGAGCTGCCAGAAATTGAAGCCGACCCCACCGCGCTGAGTAAAGTCTTTGACCAGCTGTTGAGCAATGCGATCAAATATACCCCTGACGGCGGGCTTATTACCATCTCTGGCCGGCTTTTGCCGGCGCTGGACGGGCGGACCGAAGCGTTTGTAGAGCTGGTGGTCAGCGATACCGGGATCGGGATTGCACCGGAAGCGCGGGAGCTGATCTTCGCCAAATTTTATCGCACGGGCGAGGTCGCGTTCCACTCCTCCGGGCGGACTAAATTCAAGGGTGGGGGGCCTGGGTTAGGGCTGGCGATTGCGCGCGGCATCGTGGAAGCGCACGGCGGCCATATCTGGGCGGAGAGCGCCGGCCATGACGAAATAACCTGCCCGGGCAGCCAGTTTCACGTGATTTTGCCGGTCAAACAGGGGTTGGCACCGGGGGAGACCCGCAAGCAGCTGGTGGTCCCGGTCATACCGGAGTGAGCGGCCGCCTGGCCGTTCTTTTATAGCGCTGTCAGCGCCGGCGGTCCAGGCGGTGCAGCCCGGCAGCGAGCACCTGCTGCACCGCCTGCTGGTACTCGGCGGGCGTCACCCGCCGCTGTAACGGCGTCTCCGCATCGGCGCAGGCCCAGGCCTGGTAAGCCGGATGATACTGGTCCATGACGTTGATATAAGTCTCGCGGGAGATTTCCCCGGCCAGGAAGCGGGCCACCTCCGCCGTCCCGGCCAGCCCCCCCGGCAGGACCAGATGGCGCACCAGGAGCCCGCGCCGGGCCACCCCTTGCTCGTCCATGACCAGATCGCCCACCTGCCGGTGCATCTCCTTGACCGCGGCCTGATTCACGGCGGGATAAGCGGGGACGTGCGAAAGCCGCCGGCCCGTTTCCTCATCGGCATACTTCATGTCGGGCATGTAGATGTCCACTAACCCGTCCATGAGCGCCAGCGCCTGGGGTGCATCATAGCCGCCGCTGTTGTAGACGATGGGCAGGCGCAGCCCGGCCTGCGCGGCCAGCAGGAGCGCCGGCACCAAATGCGCCGCCACGTGGGTCGGCGAAACCCAATTGATGTTGTGGCAGCCCATGGCCTGGAGCTCCAGCATGATGGCCGCCAGCTCCTCGGCGGTGACCGGCTCCCCCGTCACCTGCTGGCTGATGTCGTAGTTCTGGCAGTAGCAGCAGTGCAGGTTGCACCCGGCGAAGAAGATCGTGCCGGAGCCGCGCCACCCGCGCAGCACATCTTCCTCGCCGAAATGCGGCCCGTAGCTGGCCACGTAGATGGTGTCGCCGATCCGGCAGGGGCCGGCGCGCTGCGTGCGGTCAATCCCGCAGGCGTTGCCGCACAGGTGGCAGTCGTGCAGCGCCGCCTCCGCCGCTGTGCTGCGCTCTGCGAGGCGGTCGCTGTCCAAAAAGGGCCGATAGATAGGAAAAGCGGCCTCCATACCAATTCCCCTCGTGCATTCATGTCCATTCGTGGACGGCATTCATGCATTTGTGTTTAGGCTGGGGAGTAGCTTAAGACGACCAGCGGTTCCACCGCACCCGTTCCGGCTTGTACCGCTCCACTGGCTTGACCGGCTGCGCCGGGACGCCGATTGGCACCACCGCAAACGGGACAATCTGCTCCGGCAACCCCAGCCGCTCTTTGACGCCCGGCTGCCGGTCGTCCAACCAGTGGCAACCCAACCAGACCGCGCCCAGGCCCAGGGCGTGCGCTGCTAACAGCAGGTTTTGCGTGGCGATGGAGCAATCCACCAGCCAGAAATCGCCCCACTTGTTCAGGCTCAGATCTCCGCAGACGACGATAACCAGGGGAGCGGTGGCGAGGGCTGCCTTGTAGGCCGGAATCTCTGCCAGCGCCTCTATCTGTGCCCGCTCGGTGATCACCACCAGCTGCCACGGCTGCTGATTCCCGGTGGAGGGGCCGCTCAGCGCTGCCGTCACCAGCTGCTTGATGGTCTCCGGCGAGACCGGTTCACCCGTGAACTTGCGCACACTCCGCCGGGTCGTAATCGCTTCCAACGTTTCCATAGAGCATTCCTCCTGTTTTTGACCACGGACCGCCGACCATGCTTTTCTGGGTGGTCCGTTGTTTGTTGTCTGCCGTCTCCCCTGCAAGCCCGATCTAACGCAGAGTTTGCAGCCCCGGCTTACCCCTGTTTTCATTCGTGAGGGTCATGCCGGACGGTCATTGCGCCCGCTGCTCCACGGGGCAAACTCCAGAGTCGGGTCAACCCTCGGGCGGGCGCTCTGGGGGATGGCCTTGAAGCCGTTCCAGCAGCTTTTGCAGCTCCGCGTTGACCTGTTGCAGCGCGGAGACCAGCTGCGGCCGGGCTTCATCTATGCTCTGGCGGGCGGCCTCGCGGGCGTTGACGGCCGCTTTCTCCACTTCGGCGCGGACCTGCTGGCCCTCCGGCGAGGTGGCGACCTGCTGCATGGCCTGGCCGACCTCCGTCACCATACTTTCCACGCCGGCCTGCATGGCCCGCAGGTGCTGCTGCGTCTCCTCGTTCTCCCAGGCGGTGCGCAAGGCGGCCGCTAAACTTTCCCCCAGAGCCTTGAATTGCTGGCCGACCTCATGCCAGCTCTCGGCCGAGCCGGGTGTTGGATTGGATTTCTCTTCGGACATGAGTTTTTCCTCCCTTGAAAATAGAAACCAGTTAAGGAGTGAGCAGTGAGCAGCAGGTAGAAGTTTCTGTTTCCTGCTCACTGCTCACATTTTACATTTTTCCTTCCGCGTGGTCTGTGGTCCGTGGTCTGTGGTCCCCTCAGCTTCCCCACCGCCCCCCGGAGAGCCAGTAGAGCAGCGCATCCACCGCGTTGCCGGCGTAATTGCCCATCCGGATCATCCGCAGCGCGACCTCAATCGCCGCTGCCGCTTCCGGGCCGTAAGTCGCCAGGAGCCGGGCCTGAGCTTCCGGGTCGGGCTGCCCGCCGGTGTCGGCCCAATGCTGGGCGTACAGGATGGCCGGGAGCTCCTCCGCCGGGCAATCCTCGCAGACGCCAGCCAGCAGGGCGTTAATCTCGTCCTGGCTCAGGCCGCCTTCCAGCGCCAGCCGGGAGTGATAGTAAGAGCAGTAGCGACAGCCGTTGACGGCCGTGACCGCTAACATCAGCCGCTCACGGAAGGCCGGCGTCAGCTGCTGCATCGCCGCGCGGACCTCCCCCCGGTGCGCCTGCATCCATTGCAGATCGGCCCGGAACTCGTCCCAACTGCGATAAGTCCGCTTCTTGAAGGCCGGGACGCCCGCCTGCCGGCGGGCCGGGCTCAACACCGCCGTCGCGCCCAACCGGAAGAGGCGGGGCGGCAGCGCTCGCGTCAGGGTGACGATCAGCCGGTTGATCCAGCCGGGGATGGAGAGCACCTGACCGCGTTGCAGGTCGCGCAGGGCGTACTCCACCACCGCTTCAGCCGTCATCCAGAGGAAGGAGGGCAGGGCCGGCCGGCCTGTGCCCTGCGTATCGTGGAACTCGGTGTAGGTGAAGCCGGGGCAGAGTGCCTGAACCTGGACGCCGGTCCCGCGCAACTCTTCCGCTAAGGTCAGACTGAAGGTGTTGAGCGCGTTTTTGGTGGTGGTGTAGAGAATATTGCCACCGGTGGGCATAAAAGCGGCGACCGAAGAGACGTTGATGAGCGCGCCGTTGCCGCGCGCCAACATCCCCGGCAGGGCCGCGCGCGTCAGCCGCACCGTAGCCGCCATGTGGACCTGAATCATCGCCAGCTGGTGGGCGGCATCGCCTTCCGCAAAGCGACCGGTCAGCCCAAAGCCGGCGTTGTTCACCAGCAAGGTCAGGTCGGGACAGGCGGCGATCCGTTGGGCCAACGCTTCCACGGCGGCCGGGTCGGCCAGATCCGCGACCACGGCCTCGGCGGCGACCCCATACTGTGCCTGCAAGGTTTCGGCCAGCGCCGCTAAGCGCTCCTGCCGGCGGGCGACCAGCAGCAGCCGGTAGCCCTCGCGGGCCAGCCGGTGGGCGAAGGCCTCCCCAATGCCGCTGGAGGCCCCGGTGATGAGCGCGGTGCCCCGTTGTTCACCGGCCGCCGGCAGCGGGCGGCGCGGTCGCGTGCGCTGCCAGAGCCAGAAGAAAAACCCGGCTGCCGCTCCCGCCGCCAACCCCAAACCCAGCCAGCGCCGCGAATCCCTGGTGTGATAGACTTTCATACCTGCTTCCCTCCCTGCATTTTGCGTATCACGTATCACGTTTCACGCCTCACGTTTCCCGCCTCACGCTTCCCGCCTCCCGTTTCACGTTTCCCGCTTCACGCTTCACGCCTCCCGCCTCCCGTTTCACGTTTCACGTTTCACGTTTCCCGCCTCCCGTCTCCCGCCTCCCGGTACTGCCGGGCGCGCTCCACGTATCGCGCCGCCGTCTGCCGGTTGCGGGCAATCTCCTCCTCCGTCAGCGCCCGCACGACGCGGGCCGGCTGGCCCAGGATGAGCGACCCCGGCGGGAACGTCTGACCGCCGGTCAGCAGCGCCCCGGCGGCGATCAGGCAGTTCTCGCCCACTGTCACCCCGTCTAACAGGATGGCGCCCATGCCGATCAGCGTGTTCGGCCCCACCGTGGCCCCGTGGACGATGGCGCCGTGGCCGACGGTCACGCCCTCCCCCAACGTCAGCGGAAAACCGGGGGAAGTGTGGAAGAGGCAGCCATCCTGCACGTTGCTCCTGGCCCCGACGGTGATTGGCTCCAGGTCGCCCCGCAGGACGGCGTTGAACCAGATACTGCTCTGTTCCGCCAGGATGACTTCACCCACCACCACCGCGCCGGGCGCAATCCAGGCGGTGGGATGGACCAGCTCAGGCCGGAATACATATTTGGACAATTTCCCCTCCTCTGACCACCAACCCCAGCCCGCCGACCACCCCTGCTGGTAGTCTGTGGTCCGTGGTCTCTTGTCAATGAGCCAGTGTTGTCAGCTCCACCCGGTTCCCGTCGGGATCCAGGATGACGCTTTCGTAGTAGCCGTCGCCGGTCCAGCGGGGCTCGCTGACGATGCGATAGCCGTCGGCGCGGAGCCGGGCGGTCAGGGCATCCACCTGGGCCGGCTCGCCGACCGCGAGCGCCAGATGGGCGTAGCCCACGCGCGGCATGTCACCGGCTGGATCGGCCAGCGCCGGTTGCTGCATCAGCTCCAGGCGCGCGCCGGCGGCCAGCGTGAGGAAGTACGAGGTGAAAGGCCGGGTCGCGCTGCTGTAGCGCGCTCCGGCGCGCGCGCCGAAATAGGTCTCGTAGAAAGCCCGTAGCCGTTCCAGGTCGTGCGTCCAGAGGGCCAGGTGATCAATTTGTGCCATGAATTATAGCACCTCCTTTAAGTCTTGCCCCCGGGCTGCGGCGCGGGCCTGCTGCCAGCTCTCCTCATTGGGCAGCGGTGGCGCGATCTCTTCCTCTGGCCGGCGCACCAGGCTCAAGGCTTCTTCCGGGCAGGCTAAAGCGCAGACGCCGCAGCCGACGCAGCGGCAGGCATCTACCTGCGCTACGCCTTCCACCGTCAGGGCGCCGAAAGGACAGCGTTCCACGCAAGCGCCACAGCCGATACAGCGCGTCTCATCCACCTGGTTGATGAAGGCCGAGCGCGCGATCACGTTAGCCAGCCCCAGTTCGACCTGGGCGCGCAGTAACCCGCAGGCGCAGGTGCAGCAGTTGCAGATGTACCAGAGCGGCTGCTGGTAGTTGCTCACGGAATGGACCAATCCCGCTTCGGCAGCGCGCCGCAGCGTCGCCAGCGCCTCTTCCTTCGTCAAGGCCCGGATGGAGGGGTGCTGATCAAAAGCGCCGGGCGTGGTGCTCAAGACCATGCAGACATCCAGCGGGTGAGGGCAGGGATGGCCGACAAAAGCCTGTTGTTTGCGGCAGATGCAATCCTGCACGCCCCACGCCTGGGCCTGGGCGACGATCTCGGCGGCGCTCTCAAAGGGACGGATCTCCATATCCATCCGCACGCTCTGCCCCACCGGGATGACGCGGTGGACGGAAGGCTGCATCCCGGCGGTCTGGCCGAAAGCCTGCCGGTAGTAATCCTCAAACAGGCGCGCCAGTTCCGGGGTGAGCGTAGCCGCCTGCATCTCGTAAATCCCGACGACAAAGGGGAGCAGGCCGTAGCCTAAGCCGCCCTCGGTTCGCCCGGCCGCGATGAGACCCCGGCGCGCCAGCTCTTTGAGCTGCCGGCGCAGGGTTGGGGGATCGCCGCCGATGCGGGCGGCCAGCTGGGCCGGCGTTTCCAACTTCAGCCGCAGCTGCGCCGCGAGCGCGGCCTCCTCCGGCGTGAAAAGCGCCGCCAGCAGGCGCAACTCCGCGCCATCGGCGGTTGGCGGGAACCCGTTGGGCAGCGCATCCAACCGCGCCGCCAGTTGCCGGTAAGGTGAATCATTCATTATCGGTCACTCCTTGCAAGAAGTAAGGAATAGTGAGCAGAGAGCAGCAGGGAAGTGTCTGTTTCCTGCTCACCGCTCACGGCTCACATTTGAAAAGTATGAAGGATGAAGGCGGAAAAGGATGAAATCTCCTCTGAAAATAACGCTCTTTGTTTGTAGTCAGGCGCTTCAGCGCCGTCTGCGCCGCGCTGATGGTCTTTAAGAAAATAATCGGGTCACGTTCGCGCTGGGCGCCCGGCGGTCAACCGCCGGGCTAGCCAGCAACGCCCCGTGAACGGGGCTACGGCAGCCCGGTTTACCGGGCGTG
>Ga0067045_1029527_pt1 | contig 20067 bp, 17 predicted proteins | sample TerdegcTABiofilm_FD_59184 | JGI IMG/M metagenome (GOLD analysis project Ga0067045, IMG submission 59184) | Combined Assembly of (Gp0054472, Gp0054536) Wastewater bioreactor microbial communities from Singapore -Terephthalate degrading... | reverse complement strand
GCGCAGTTTCAACCGCAAGATGCCACCACCAATCCATCCCTGATTCTCAAAGCAGTTCAAAAGACCGAATATGCGCCGCTGATGCGCGCCACCGTGGCGCAATTCAAAGACAGAGGACTGGACGAAATCATGGACCGGACGCTGGTGCGCTTCGGCTGCGAGATTCTGAACACCATACCCGGCCGGGTTTCCACCGAAGTCGACGCCCGCCTGTCTTTCGACACCGTGGCCACGGTCACGCGCGCCGAGCGACTGATCGAGCTGTATCAGGCGGCCGGCGTCCATACCGAGCGCGTGCTCATCAAGATCGCCGCCACCTGGGAAGGAATTGAAGCGGCCCGCATTCTCGAGCAGCGCGGCATTCACACCAATCTGACGCTGCTGTTCTCCTTCTGCCAGGCCGTTGCCTGCGGCCAGGCCAAGGTCCAGCTGATCTCGCCCTTTGTGGGCCGCATCTACGACTGGTACAAAAAGCAGGCCGGCTCGCAATGGGATGAAGCCGCCATGGCCGGCGCCAATGATCCGGGCGTGCGCTCGGTACAGAAAATTTACGACTACTACAAGCACTTCGATGTTTCCACCGAGGTCATGGGTGCAAGCTTTCGTAATACCGGTCAGATTCTGGCTCTGGCGGGCTGCGATCTGCTTACCATTGCACCTGAGCTGCTGGCCCAGCTCCGCGCCCAGCAGGACGACGCCATGCCTTTGACTCGCGCACTGGACCCGGACAAGGCCAGAGCCCAGCCGCAGGAACGCGTTCTGTACGACCAGGCCTCGTTTCGCTTTGCGCTGAACGAAGATGCCATGGCCACGGAAAAGCTGGCCGAGGGCATTCGCGCTTTCACCGCGGACACCCTGAAGCTGGAAGCATTGATGCAGCAAGCGGCTGCAGATTGACGGGAATTTCCTTTGACGACTCTTTGTCACGAGCTGCCTGCCTGGCAGGCTTTGCAAACCCATTACCGGTCGCAGATCCAGCATCTGGATTTGCGCCAGGCTTTTGCACAAGACCCACAACGTCTTGATGCCCTGAGCATGCAGGCGCCGCATGTCTTCGCCGATCTGTCGAAGAACCTCTGGACTGGCGAGACCGAGGCCTTGCTGAGACAGCTCGCCGTCGAGAGCCGGCTCGCAGGCAAGCGCGACGCCATGCTGGCCGGCGCAGCCATCAATACCAGCGAGCGGCGCAGCGCGATGCACTGGCTGCTGCGCACTCCTGCAGACGGCGGGCAGCTCGCCCAGTCCCCCGTGCTTCGGTCCTGGCCCCAGGACATGCACTCAGCTCTGCATGACGTGCACGACACGCTGGATCGAATGCTCGCCCTGGCCGATCAGATCAAGGGCAGCCAGCAGATCACCGATATCGTCAATATCGGCATCGGCGGCTCGCACCTGGGTCCGGAAGTCGTGGTCAATGCCCTTGAGGACTGGATAGACAAGGACAAGAACTTTCACTTTGTCTCCAATGTGGACGGCCACGAACTGGGACATGTGCTGCGCCGGGTCAAACCGGAAAGCACGCTGTTCCTGATTGCCTCCAAATCCTTCACCACGGCCGAGACCATGCTGAATGCACGCTCGGCAAGACAGTGGTTTCTCGATCATGGAGGCAGCGAAGATCCGCAGGCCCCATGCTCAATCGACCGCCACTTTGTGGCCCTCACCACCAATACACAGGCGGCCGCAGAGTTCGGCATACAACGCACTCTGGGCTTCTGGGACTGGGTGGGTGGACGCTTTTCGCTGTGGTCTGCCATCGGGCTGCCCATTGCCATCGCCATAGGCTCGGAACAATTCAGAGCGCTACTGGACGGTGCGCACGCCATGGACGCCCACTTTTTTACAGCGCCTCTGGAGAGCAATCTCCCGGTGCGCCTGGGCCTGCTGGACGTCTGGTATCGCAATTTCTGCCACTTCTCCAGCCGCTGCATTGCGCCTTACAGCCATGGCCTGCGCCGCCTGACAGCCTATCTGCAGCAGCTGGAGATGGAAAGCAATGGCAAAAGCATCAGCAAGAATGGCATTCGACTCACAGCTGCCACTGCACCGGTGATCTGGGGCGAGCCCGGCACCAATGGGCAGCATGCGTTCTTCCAGATGCTGCACCAGGGACCGGATGTCATACCGGTCGAGTTCATCGCCCTGCGCGACGGCGGCAAATACCTGGGCGAGCACCATCAAAGCCTGGTGGTCAACGCGATTGCCCAGGCCCAGGCGCTGATGGTGGGGCGTTGCGACGAAGGCCAGGAAAAAGACTGCGACGGCAATCGCCCCAGCAGTTTCCTGATGCTTGAAAGACTGGACCCCGCCTCTCTGGGCGCGTTGATTGCGCTGTATGAACATCGCATTTTTGTCTCGGGCTCCATCTGGGACATCAACAGCTTCGACCAGTGGGGCGTGGAGCTGGGCAAGAATCTGGCCAAGCAGCTGCATGCCCGCCAGAGCCACAATGACTGGGCTGGAGTGGACGTATCGACGCAGGAACTGATGAAGCGCCTGATGCAAAGTCGCTGAGCCTCTAAAGCGCAGGCCCGACAGGGCCATGCTTTAAGCCTGCTCAGACCGCGCTGGTTTGCGGCAAATGGGGATAGCGCACGCCCGCCAGACCTTCCAGCCCAAACTCCGCGAGCAACTGGCGCAGACGTTGCGCCGCACTGCGCTTTTTCTGCCCCGTGTAACGAGCCACGATCAGCTCGTTCTTCATGCTGTGCTCCCAGCCCACCAGCTCGGTGACCGTGACCTGGTAGCCGCAAGCCTCCAGGTATAGACAGCGCAGCACATTGGTAATCTGGCTGCCCATCTCGCGCGTGTGGATCGGGTGGCGCCACAGCTCGGCCAACGGAGTGCGCGCCAGGCTCATGGCCTTGGTCTGGCGCAGGCATGCGGCCACCTCGGCCTGGCAACAAGGCACGAGCACCATGGCCCTGGCCTGCTTTTCCAGCCCGAAGGCGATCGCATCATCGGTCGCCGTATCGCAGGCGTGCAAGGCCGTGACCACATCGAACTGCACTGGCATGAAGTCTGCTCGCGTGGACTCGGCCACCGACATATTGAGAAACTCCATGCGCTCAAAGCCCAGCTCGGCGGCCAGTTTCTGAGATGCCTCGACCAGCGGCGCACGTGTCTCGATACCGTAGATCCGTCCCTGGTCCAGGGCCTTGAAATACAGGTCGTAAAGAATGAAGCCCAGATAGGACTTGCCCGCCCCATGGTCGGCCAGCGTCACGGCCTGCCCATTTCCGGACAGCTCCGTCAGCAGAGGCTCAATGAACTGATAGAGGTGATAGACCTGCTTGAGCTTGCGGCGCGAATCCTGATTGAGCCTGCCCTCGCGCGTGAGGATATGCAGGGCCTTGAGCAGCTCTATGCTCTGGCCGGGCTTGAGCCCCAGTTGCTGGGCAATATCTTGCGCACCTGCTTGGGCGGGCTTTTGCAGGCTCTGCTTTTTTTCGGTCTTGGCCATCACTTCCCTGCCTTTGCCTCACCATGGCCGCTCATCGGGCAGCGGGCGCCGACATCCAGATCCAGCCAACCTTCGATGCCGATCTTTTCCAGCGTTTCCATATTGCGTTCGTAAATCGTTTCTGCCTCCGGAAACACTTCCACCGCCTTGTCGATGCTGTCTTCGCGCAGCAAATGCAAGATGGGATAGGGAGAGCGGTTGGTGCAGTTGGTGACATCGTCCACATCCGTGCCCTCAAACTGGAACTGAGGATGAAACGAGGCGACCTGCAAGATACCGCCCAGATCCAGCTCCTCGACCATGGCGTCGGCCACTTCGAGAAAGTCATTGAAGTCCAGGAAATCCTGCAAGGCATGGGGCAGGATCAGCAGCGTGGTATCGCGTTTTTCCGCACTGGCTTCGGCCAGTGCCTCGAGCTCGCGATGCAGGGCATCAGCCACGCCCTGCGCATCGCTCGCATCGCTGACGACATAGTGGATCTGGGCTTTGACATGCACGCCCTTTGCGAAGGGGCAAAGATTGAGGCCGATGACTGCCTTTTCCAGCCAGCGCACGGTATCCGCAATCACAAGCTCTGGCGGGAAGGCCTGATCGGCGATGGTTGAAGTTTCGGTCATGACAAGGCCCTCCAAAATGCAAACGGGGGCTATCGCCCCCAAAGAATGCGCACTGGGCGGGAAATATTCCGGCTCTAGATACACAGAGCCGATATTTTAGCGATCCGGCCTGGGCCATGCTTGCCGCCGGCCGCAAGACCGTTGGCGAGCGTCCTTCAGGCCTCTGTCAGCAGTCTCATCCCGGTGATGCGCTCATGCTCGTGCGCCGCATAGCGGTCCGTCATACCCGCAACAAAGTCGGCCACCACACGCGCACGCTCATGCAGGGTATCGGCAAGGTGGGCGCGCTGGACAAAGCGCGGCTTCATGCGCTCGGGCTCCAGCATATAGGCGGCAAACAGCTCTTTCACCATCTGCTGGGCATGGTTCATGGTCTGCATGACCTGGGGATGCCGGTAAAGCTGCCCGAACAGAAACTGCTTGAGCTCCAGAGACTGCGTCTTCATCTCCTGGCTGAAGCCTATCAGCGCCCGTCCATGCTGACGCACCTGCTGCACCGAGCGCACGCCCGCCTGCTCCAGGCTGGCAGATGAGTGATGGATAACGTCATAGACCTGGTCGCTGAGCATGCGGCGAATGCTTTCATAGAGCAGCTTGCGCTGCGCATCCGGCACTGCCAGATCGGGCCACTGCGCCAAAGTAGCCGCATGGTAGCGGGCAAACAAAGGCACGGCATCGCGCAACTGGGCCATGGTGATCAAGCCTGACCGAACACCATCGTCGACATCATGGGCGTTATAGGCAATCGCATCCGCCAGATTGCATAGCTGGGCCTCCAGAGAAGGCTGGGTTCCGTCCAGAAAACGCTGGGCCACCCCGCCGGGCTCACGTGCATTCAATAGCTGCGCATTGCCGCGCGAACAATGCTTGAGAATACCTTCTCGCGTCTCAAAAGTCAGGTTCAGGCCGTCAAAGGCCGGATAGCGCTCCTCCAGCCTGTCGACCACCCGCAGGCTTTGCAGATTGTGTTCAAAGCCGCCATGGGGCTGCATGCACTCATTGAGCGCATCCTGCCCCGCGTGTCCAAACGGGGTGTGACCCAGGTCATGCGCAAGACAGATGGCTTCAACCAGGTCTTCGTCCAGGCGCAAAGACCGCGCGATGGAGCGCCCCAGTTGAGCCACCTCCAGAGAATGCGTGAGCCGGGTGCGAAACAGATCTCCCTCATGGTTGACAAAGACCTGGGTCTTGTAGACCAGTCGCCTGAAGGCCGAGGAGTGAACAATGCGGTCCCGATCGCGCTGAAAATCGCTGCGCGTGGGAGCCTGAGGTTCGGCAAAGCGACGTCCACGGCTTTGCAGGGGATGGCAGGCATAGGAAGCCAGAGCGGTCATGCATATCGCCTCAACAACTCGATGCAATGACTCTAACAGCTAGGGCTCGCTCTTTACCCGCAGAGCCTGTCTAAAGCAGGCCATCCGTCAAGCGCAGCAACTCTCGATCACCTCACGCACCAGCGCATCGGGGGCCGAGCGCGTCACGGCCTGTCCCGGACCATCGATCAGCACAAAACGGATTTCACCGGCTTCGGATTTCTTGTCGACCCGCATCAGCTCCAGATATCGGCCGGCGTTGTCCCGGGCATCGATGACCGCTCCGCGCACCGGCAAACCCGCACGCCCGATCAGGGTGCGCAGGCGAGTCACAAAGCCCGCATCCACCATACCCAGACGCTGGGAGAGCTCTGCCGCCATCACCATGCCGGCCGCCACACCCTCTCCGTGCAGCCAGTTGCCGTAGCCCATGCCGGCCTCGATCGCATGGCCGAAGGTGTGACCGAAATTGAGAATCGCGCGCAGACCGGACTCCTTCTCGTCCTGCCCGACCACCCAGGCCTTGATCTCCACACTGCGCTTGACGGCATGGGCAAGCAGGCCGCGATCACGGCGCAACAGGCCGTCCATGTTCTGCTCGAGCCAGTCAAAGAACTGCATATCGGCAATCGGGCCGTATTTGATGATCTCACCCAGACCTGCGCTCAGTTCGCGCTCTGCCAGGGTATCCAGCGTGGCCAGATCGCAGAGCACCAACTGTGGCTGGTAGAAGGCCCCAATCATGTTCTTGCCCAGCGGGTGGTTGATGGCCGTCTTGCCCCCCACCGAGGAGTCGACCTGGGACAGCAGCGTGGTCGGCACCTGCACAAAAGGCACGCCGCGCATATAGCTGGCGGCAGCAAAACCCGTCATATCCCCCACCACCCCGCCACCCAGTGCAAACAGAACCGTCTTGCGGTCACAGCCGTGTTGCAGCAGGGCGTCGAAAATCAGGTTCAGCGTCTGCCAGTCCTTGTGCGCTTCGCCGTCGGGCAGCACCACCTCATGGACCTGGGCATATTGGCTGCTCAGGGCCTGTTTGAGCGCGCAGAGATAAAGCGGAGCCACCACATCATTCGTCACCACCAGAGCCGCCGCCGCCTTGGGCAATGCCTGCCACGTGGAGCCCAGGGCAAGCTGGCCCTCTGCAATCACGATGGGATAGCTGCGCTCTCCCAGATCAATACGCACTATTTCCACGTTCAACCTCTCTCAAAATACATGGCAGGCACGGCATGCAGCGTCTTGGCCAGCCGGCGTTTCAGCACCATCACGAATGCTGACCAAGTTCGATCTGCATGGCCACTCGCTGGGCCACCTGCGCAGCGGACAGGCCGCTTCCCGCCACCACAAAGTCCGCCACCTCCTTGTAGAACGGATCCCTGAGGGCATGCAGATCCAGCAATCGCTGCAGGGGATTGTCCACCTGCAACAGGGGACGCTGCGTGTCTCGCTGCAGACGCTTGGCAATTTCATGCGGTGACGCGCTCAGATAGACCACCTGGGCATGCTCTGCCAGCTCCCGTCGGTTCTCAGCCTTCAACACCGCACCTCCACCTGTGGCAACCACTGTTTTCTCGGGGCGCGCAAGCAGCACTGCCAGCACCTCCTGCTCGACATCCCGGAATCTGGGCTCGCCTTCCTTGGCAAAGAATTCGCGAATCGTGCAGCCGATATGTTCTTCAATGGCCGTATCCACGTCCACAAAGGGCATAGACCAGCGCTTGGCCAGATAGCGTCCGATGGTGGATTTGCCGCAGCCCGGCAAGCCCACAAGAGCAATATGAAATTTATTTGTAACAGTCATCGCGTTACCGTCATCCGCCAATCCGGCCAGTCCATGATTCTCGCAGCCCGCAGATAGTACAAACAAAAAGGCCCGCATTCATTCATGCGGGCCCTATGTCAAAACTGATAAGCGCTATTTGCTGCTGCTGCGCGCCTGGTTCAGCATCTTCGGAGTGATGAAAACCAGCATTTCACGCTTGGTAGAGGCCTTGCTGGTATTACGGAACAAATGCCCCAATACCGGCAGATCCCCGAACAGCGGCACCTTGTTGAGCTGGCTGGTTTCCTCCATTTCAAAGATGCCGCCGATCACCACCGTGCCACCATTTTCGACCAGCACCTGGGTCTTGATGTGCTTGGTATCGATGGCCACACCCTGAGTCGTGGTCTCGCCACGGCTGTCCTTGTTCACATCCAGATCCAGAATGATGTCGCCTTCAGGAGTGATCTGCGGAGTCACCTCCAGCTTCAGCACCGCCTTCTTGAACGAAATCGTTGTCGCCCCATTCGGCGCCGTGACGGAATACGGATATTCCGTGCCTTGCTCGATCAAGGCCTTGTTCTGGTCTGCGGTCACCAGCCGAGGGTTGGAGATGATCTTGCCATCACCTTCAGCCTCCAGAGCGGACAGCTCCAGGGACAGAAAACGCGTCATCGAGCTATTGAAGACGGAAAATGCGACCTGCCCCACAGTGTTAACACCTGCAACGCTGGCCGGCAAATTGACAAAGTTGCCACTTGGAAACTTGGAGCTAGATCCTGACCCGCTATCAGGCAAGAACTGAGACGATGTCATGGAAGCATTGCTGCCAACCGCTCCACCACCAAACTTCACGCCCAGCGAACGACCGAAGGTATCGCGCGCCTCGACAATGCGAGCCTCGATCATGACCTGGCGCACTGGCACATCCAGCTTTACCAGCAAAGCCTTCATTTCGTCCAGCTTGGTCGGCGTATCGGTCACAAACAGCTGATTGGTACGGGGCTCGGAAATGGCGGAGCCGCGCGACGACAGAAAGCGCGTGCTGGCCCCGGTACCACCGCCGCCACCACCTGTCGAAGTCGTGATCTGCTGCAGAATGTCTGCGGCTTTTGCATAGTTGAGCTGGAAGCCCTGCGTGCGCAAAGGCTCGAGCTTCTGAATCTCCATGGCCGCCTCGTAGTCACGCTTGGTGCGTGCGTCGATCTCGTCCTTGGGAGCGATCCAGAGCACGGAGCCGGATTTGCGCATGCCCAGCCCCTTGGCATCCATGATGATCTGCAGAGCCTGATCCCAGGGCACATCCTTCAGGCGTAGCGTCAAAGCACCTGTGACCGTATCCGAGGTGACAATATTGAAGTTGGTGAAATCCGCGATGACCTGCAGCAGGGAGCGCACTTCAATATTCTGAAAATTGAGCGAGAGTTTTTCGCCGCTGTAGCCCGGGCCCTGGGTCAGCTTGCTGGTGTCGACCTTTTTCTGGCGCACTTCCACCACAAACTGGTTGTCGCTCTGGTAGGCACTATGCTCCCAGTCGCCGACGGGGTCGATACGCATACGCACCCGATCGCCTTGCTGGGTGGTCGAGATCGTCTGCACCGGCGTGCCGAAATCTCCCACATCCAGCTTCTTGCGCAGATTCTCAGGCAGGGCTGTACGCAGGAAGTCCACCGTCAGGCCCTTGCCCTCCTGGCGCAGATCCACTCCCACCTGGCTGCTGCCAAGGCTGACCACAATCCGGCCGGAGCCATCACTGCCACGGCGAAAGTCGATGCCACGAATCGGTGCTGCATCGGAGGAAGCTGTCTTGCTCTCGAATACCGGAGCCATGGCAGGCGCTGCAGCCGTGGCAGATGCCGCAGCACCGGCGGGATCAAGCAGGATCAGCAGAGAGTTTCCCTGGCGCTGCAGGCGGTAGGTCGTAGCCGTCTTCAGGTTCAGTACCAGACGCGAGCGACCCGATGCCTCCACCAGATTCGCCGAGCGCAGATTGCCCTGGTTGAATTCCAGCAGGGACTTGCCGGAGCCATTGCTCACGCCCGGAAAATCCAGCGCGATACGCGCCGGAGATTGCACGACAAATCCGGTCGGATCGGCTGTCAGCGGCTCGGACATCTCGACACGGATGACCTCGGAGCCTGACTGCAAAGCACCTGTCACCGTCTCGATGCGCGCCTGGGCCCAAGCTGCCGAAGAAAGCAAAAGGCTGCTCAGGGTCAGACCCCAACGGGCCTTCGCCATAGTGCTGCGGTTAATACCCATCATTTGCCAACCTCCTGCAACTCCAAAGTGCTTGTTCTTTCAATCCAGTCACCACCGCCATCCTGGACAATCTCTCTGAGCTGGATGGAGTTTTCCGTTATCCGGGTGATCTTTCCGTAGTTCTGCCCCAGATAGTTACCGACACGTACCTGATAGAGCAGGCCACCGACTCTGACCAGGGCCGTGGGCACATTCTTCTTGTCCAGGCTGCCCACCATGGTCATGGTGTCCAGCGGCTCAGCCTCCAGCGGTTCCTTGCGGCGGCTCAATTCCGGTGTCAGCAAGGCGGTGCTGATATTGGATTGCGCCGACTCCTTGCGCAAAACCTGAATCAGCTTGAGCGGGTTGAAGGGGTCCATGCCATCAGCCCCTGTATATGCCTGGGGCTTGAATGGCTTGGGCTCCTCCAGTGGCGTCACGCGAGGCCTGGCATTGGCGCGCTCCTGCGCCATCCATTCACGCAGCTGATCCTCTTCGGAGGAAGTGCAACCCGCCAGCAAGGCACTGCCCATCAAAATCAGCCAGACAGGGCTCAAGAATGCCTTGCTCATTTCTTCCCCTTGGCTGCGTCACGCTGCGCCTTGACTTCGTGCGCATCCAGATACCGGAAGGTGCGCGCCGTGGCCTCCATGGACAGCACATCCGTATCCTTGCCGCCAGCGCCAGGAGCGATGGACAGATTGTTCAAAGTCACAATACGAGACAGAAAAGCGATATCCGAGGCAAAAGCACCGATGTCGTGGTAGCGACCCGTCACCTTCAGCGCAATCGGCAGCTCGGCGTAGTACTCCTTGGTCACCATGGCACCGGGACGGAATACTTCAAACTGCAGGCTGCGACCCAGACCGGCCTGGTTGATATCGGAAAGCAAGGCTGCCATCTCCGCCTTGCTGGGCAATTGCTTCTCCAGCTGCGTCACATACTGCTGCACCTGCTCGCGCTGCTTCTTCAAGCCATCGAGGCTCACCGCCTTGACCACCTTCTTGGAATAGTCCTCACGCAAGGTCACTTCGGTCGCTCGCTCGGAGTCGAGCTCGGCTTCGTAATCCTGCAAGATAACGAACCACAGCAGGGCAGCGACGGCGACTGCAACGGCAACATACAGCAATGCCTTGGGCAGCGCCGGCCAGACCGATGGGTCATTGGGATCCAGATTCCGGAATTGACGCTGAATCCTGTCTTGCAGCGCCGCGAAATCGATATCCAGAGATTTCTTGGTCTTTGCCATCACTGCGCCTTCACGGAGGGGCTTGCAACAAGCAGATTTTTCTCTGCATCGCTGGCCCGGGTCAGATTGAAGCGCAAGGTGAAAGCAGCCGCACGGCGCTTGTCCTTGGCGGTCACATCAACGGTCTTGGCCACGATCTCCATCAGTTCCGGCTTGGAGAACCAGGGTGAGCCATCTGTCAGATTGCGCAGCATCTCGGAGATACGCTCGTTCGACTGTGCGGTGCCCTGCATGGTCACCGACAGGCCGTCCTGCTTGATGCTGCTGATGTAGACACCCTCCGGCAGCTGCTTGACCAGCTCGTTGAGCATGTAGACAGGCAGGTTACGGTCGGACTGCAAGTCCTCCACGGCCTTCTGGCGTGCACGCAATGCCGTGATCTCTGCCTCGAGTCCTTCGATTTCCTTGATCTGAGTCTCCAGGACCTTGATTTCGGAACGCAGCAAATTGTTCTTGTTCTGCTGGCCCTCGATCATCATCTGGAAGTACCAGTAGATCAGCGCGGCGATCAGCAGGCCGCCCAGCGCGGCCAGCACCATATTGACCTGGAACGCCTCTTTGCGGCGCTTCTTGGCTGCCTCGCGGTGCGGTAAAAGGTTGATCAATATCACTCTTGAAACCTCCGCATGGCCAGACCGCAAGAGGTCAGATAGGACGGTGCCTCACGCGCCATCTTTTTCAGACGCACACCGCTGCCAATTTCCATGCCATCGAAGGGATTGGCAAGACTGCAGGCACAACCCGTCTGCTGACTGACGGCTTCCACCAGCCCCGGCAGGGACGAAGAGCCGCCTGCCAGCAAAACATGGTCGACGCGGTTGTAGGGAGTGCTCGTGAAGAAGAACTGCAGCGCACGCGCCACTTCCTGGGTCAGGCTTTGCACAAAGGGCTTGAGCACACCTGCCGCATAGTCGTCTGGCAATTCACCGCTGCGCTTCTTGGCTTCTGCTTCCTCCGGAGAGAAGCCATACTGGCGTGCGATCAGCTGCGTCAGCTGCGCGCCGCCAAAAGCCTGATCACGCTCATACAGCACTTCATCATTGCGAAGCACCTGCATGCTGGTGGTCATGGCCCCCACCTCGAACAGCGCCACGACGGCGTCACGGCCGGCATTGGGCAGACGCGAGACCAGACGCGTGGCCGCCATGCGCGCGGCATAGGGCTCGATATCGATCACGATGGGCTTGAGACCGGCCGCCTCGGCCAGGCCCTGACGGTCCTGCACTTTTTCCTTGCGCGATGCCGCGATCAGCACATCCACATCGCCGGGCGAGACCAGCGAAGGACCGATGATGCAGAAATCCAGGCTCACCTCGTCGAGCGAGAAGGGAATGTACTGGTTGGCTTCGGACTCGACCTGAACTTCCATTTCCAGCTCGGTCAAACCGGATGGCAAGGTGATCTTCTTGGTGATCACGGCTGCGGCAGGCAACGCCATGGCAACCTGCTTGGTACGCGTTCCGCTTTTCTTGACCAGGCGGCGCACCGCTTCAGCCACTTCATCAAATTTTTCAATATTGCCGTCGGTGATCCAGCCTTTTTCAAGAGGCTCGATCGCACAACGCTCCAATTGCCACTCGCCGGATTTGCTTTTGGCCAGTTCGACCAGCTTCACGCTGGAGGAGCTGACATCAATGCCAAGCAAAGGTGCAGGCTGACGGCTGAATAAAGAACTCAGAGCAATCAACATGCCCCCCCAGGTTTGTAAGAATGGAAACAAAAGCCAGCAATACCCCGGAATCCTAGCAGCAAGCTATAGCAGCACATGCTTTGCTGCAGCGCTTTGCACCATATTTCGTGGTCAAAAAAAGACAAACTTGTGTAACGTCAAACAGCAAGAAAGCCGCCCCTTGCCCGGAGTGGTGCTTACCCTGTGATTTAGGATTCGATCAAAGTGCGGCCCTCACCCAGCCGCCGAGATGCTTTTCCGGGAGGCATTTCTATAATGCCCTACCCCTTGTCAATACTGCGAAATGCCGCCATCAGAACATTCTGCCCACCAGGCCCCAGCGCCTGGCTCCCAAGCTCCCAAGAAACGCATGCACTGGCTGCTGCGCTCCATTTTCTGGCTGATCGGACTTGCCGTCGCCGCTGCCCTGGCCGCTTTGCTGGCTGTGGCCGTGGCGCTGGCCATGGCTTACCCCAACCTCCCCGATGTCTCCGAGCTCGCAGACTACCGCCCCAAGCTCCCGCTGCGGGTGTATTCCAGCGAAGGGGCTCTGCTGGGTGAATTCGGTGAAGAACGTCGCACCCTGACGCCCATCAACGAGATCCCCAAGGTCATGACGGATGCGGTGCTGGCCATCGAGGACACCCGCTTCTTCGAGCATGGCGGCGTGGACTACAAGGGCATGCTGCGTGCCGCACTGGCCAACCTGGGCAAGGTCAAGAGCCAGGGCGCCTCCACCATCACCATGCAGGTCGCGCGCAATGTCTACCTCTCTTCCGAGAAGACCTATACCCGCAAGATCTACGAAATCCTGCTGACCTTCAAGCTTGAGCACTTGCTCACCAAGGAGCAGATCCTCGAGATCTACATGAACCAGATTTTCCTGGGCAACCGTGCCTATGGCTTTGCAGCAGCCTGCGAAGCCTATTTCGGCCACCCGCTCAAGGACATCACGGTGGCCGAAGCCGCCATGCTGGCCGGCCTGCCCAAGGCCCCCTCGGCCTACAACCCGATCAGCAACCCCAAGCGCGCCCGCATCCGTCAGCTCTACATCATCGAGCGCATGGAGGAAAACGGCTTCATCACCGCAGAGCAGGCCAGACAGGCCCGCGAAGAGCCGCTCAAGCTGCGTACTGCCGCCAATTCGACCCGCGTACATGCGGAGTACGTGGCTGAAATGGCCCGCCAGCTGATCTTTGCCCAATACGGAAGCGACGCCTATACCCGCGGCCTGAACGTCTACACCACCCTCAATGCCGGTGAACAAGAGGCTGCCTACAAGGCTTTGCGCGAAGGCATCATGAACTACGAGCGCCGCCAGAAGTACCGCGGCCCCGAGAAGTTCATCACCCTGCCCAGCAATGCGCAGGAACTGGAAGACGCCATTGACGATGCCCTGGCCAACCACCCCGACAACGGCGACGTGGTTGCGGCCGTGGTGCTGGAAGCCTCGCCACGCAAGATTGTCGCGGCCCGTGCGGACGGCACCCATTTCGAAATCACCGGCGACAACCTCAAGCCCGCCGAGTCCGGCCTCAGCCCCAAGGCACCGCCCAATATCAAGATCCGCCCCGGTGCCGTGATCCGTGCCGTCAAAAATGCCAAGGGAGCCTGGGAAATCACCCAATTGCCCGAGGTCGAGGGCGCTTTTGTCGCCATGTCCACGCAAACCGGTGCCATCCGTGCGCTGATCGGTGGATTCGACTTCGAAAAGAACAAGTTCAACCACGTGACCCAGGCCTGGCGCCAGCCCGGCTCCAGCTTCAAGCCCTTCATCTACTCGGCGGCGCTGGAGCACGGTTTCTCGCCTTCCACCATGATCAATGACGCACCGATCTTCTTCAGTGCGGCAACCACCGGTGGCCAGCCCTGGGAGCCCAAGAATTACGACGGCCGCTACGACGGCCCCATGACCATGCGCACGGGCTTGAACAAGTCCAAGAACATGATCTCCATCCGATTGCTGCAGGCCATCGGCCCCAAGACCGGGCAGGAATGGGCGACGCGCTTCGGCTTTGAAGCCTCCAAACAGCCCGCCTACCTGACCATGGCCCTGGGCGCCGGCTCGGTCACGCCGCTGCAGATGGCAGGTGCCTACTCGGTGTTTGCCAATGGCGGCCATCGCATCAACCCCTGGCTGATCGCCCGCGTGACCGACCACAAGGGCCGCATCCTCTCCGAGTTCACCCCTCCGGCGGTGAAGGAACTGCCCCAGGCCATTCCCGAGCGCAATGCCTTCCTCACCGGCACCTTGCTCAATGATGTGGCACGCGTGGGCACGGCTGCACGTGCGCAGGCCACACTCAAGCGCCCCGACCTGTATGGCAAGACCGGCACCACCAATGACTCGGTGGATGCCTGGTTTGCCGGCTACCAGCCCAGCCTTGCAGCGGTCTCCTGGATCGGCTACGACACACCGCGCAATCTGGGCTCGCGTGAAACCGGTGGCGGCCTGAGCCTGCCCATCTGGATCAATTTCATGCAGCACGCGCTCAAGGGCGTGCCTGTGGCCGAAGTGCAGGCCCCGCCCGGCGTGGTCAATATGGGCGGCGACTGGTATTACGAAGAAAACGCCCGCAACGGCGGCGTCTCCAGCCTCGGCATGGAAGGCGCCTCTGACCCGAATGCGGGCGGCAATGCCGGTCCGGGCGCCACCCAGCCACCGGCTGCGGAAGAGCGCAGCCGCATTCTGGATCTGTTCAGAAACTAAGCCCTCGCAAAGCAAAAAAGCCTGCCTCTCGTCGAGGCAGGCTTTTTTTATGCCAGCACCCTGAATGCTCAGGCCAGGGCCTTGAACTCCAGCGCCATGCCCGACTGCTCGCTCGCGTATTGCGTCAGGTTGGCAAAGAACTCGCCAGCACCCTTGGTGTCGAGCCAGACCTTCTTGTCTTCGTCAAAGCGATAGTGAAAGCCGCCAGCCTTGGCCGCCAGCCAGATTTCATGCAGGGGCTTTTGCTGGTTGATGACAATCTGGCTGCGATTGGCAAATACCAGTGTCACCATCCCCCCCACGCGCTGGGCATCAAGGTCGGCATCGGTTTCGTCATCGATGCGGTCGCAGCATTTCTCCACAGCCAGCAGAAGTTGGTCGGCGCGGTCCAGATATTCAAGGTCAGTCATTACAATTTGCCCATGTTGAAAGCCAACCAAATTCTAGTCAGGAGCATTGCCCTTGCGGCTTGTGCGGCGTCCCTCGCAGCACTTTCGGCCTGTGGACAAAAAGGCCCGCTCTATCTGCCCACCGATCCTGCCGCCCAGGGCCGCGCCACGCTGCCAGAAACGCTGGGCATTTCCAGCAAGCCCTACAGCGCAGCAACACCCGCAACGAAAGCCATGCCGACAGAGGCGGACGAGATACCCCAGACCGATGCCAAGCCCAAGCCCTGAGGCTTGATGCACGTCAACATGGCGCCCGGACTTACTCTCTAGAGTGACGGCATCTTGTCCTTTGACAAACCGTCATGTCCATTGAGCTCTATCGCGACAAAAACCACATCTGCCTGATGTTCACCGACCTCATCGAGGAGGACGGCCAGGCCATTCAGGCCAATCAGTTCCTGATTGTGGACCACGGCACGGGAGCCATCATCGATCCCGGCGGCAACCTGGCTTTCAACGAGCTGTTCATGGGCATGTCGCGGCATTTTCCGCCGCAAAAGCTCGCCTATCTGATTGCCTCGCATGCCGACCCGGACATCATTGCTTCGCTGGACCGCTGGATGAGCAGCACGCGCGCGCAACTGGTCATCTCGCGCATCTGGGAGCGCTTTGCACCGCACTTCACCAAGGTGGGCAAGACGGAAAATCGCGTCATCGGGGTGCCCGATGCGGGCGGACGCCTGCCGCTGGGCCATAGCGAACTGGTGCTGCTGCCCGCGCATTTCCTGCATGCCGAGGGCAACTTCCACTTCTACGACCCGATCAGCAAGATTCTGTTCACGGGCGACCTGGGCGTATCCCTGACCACTGGCGCAGAAGCCCGGAAGCCCGTCACCGATCTCGGCCCGCATATTGCACGCATGGAAGGCTTTCACCGTCGCTACATGGTCTCCAACAAGATTCTGCGCCTATGGGTTCAGATGGCGCGCCAGCTGTCCATCGACATGATCGTGCCCCAGCATGGCGCTCCCATCATGGGCAAGCAGGCGATTGGCGATCTGTTCAATTGGCTCGAAGGCCTGCAGTGCGGCATCGACCTGTTCGACCAGGATGCCTACCGGCTTCCTTCGGCGCAGATCGACCCAGTCTCGCGTCAGCTGCGTACCGCAGCCGGCTGACGGCTCCTGAGAGCACGCACCACTCGCCAGCCCAGCAAGGCTCCGAGAATGGCGGCATAGACCGCCACCTCTGCAAAATTGTTCTTGCCGGCGCGCATCCAGAAGAAATGCAGCAAGGCCAGCGGCACCGCCACATAGACCGCGCGGTGCAGCCACTGCCAGCGCTTGCCGCCCAGAGCCTTGAGCATGAACTTTGGCGAGGTGACCGCCAGCACCAGCAGCAGCAGCCAGGTGCTGAAACCCACCAGGATAAAGGGCCGCTTGGGGATATCGGCCACGATATCGCCCCAATCCAGCCCCATGTCGAACCAGGCATAGCAAAGCAGGTGCAGACAGGCGTAGAAGAACACGTACAGGCCCAGCATGCGCCGCCAGCGCACCAGCAGATTCCAGCCGCTGATCTGGCGCAGCGGCGTCACCGCCAGCACGATGCAGAGAAAACGCAGAGTCCAGTCACCCGTGCTGCGCAGCAGGGCTTCGGCCGGATTCGCCCCCAGCCCGTCGGTAAACGCCGCATAGAACAGCCATGCGCAAGGCAGCAGGCACAGCGTGAAGACCAGTGGCTTGGCCCAGGGCTTGAGCAACCAGGCCTGCATCAGTAGAACTTCTTCAGATCCATGCCCGCATACAGCGACGCCACCTGATCGCCATAGCCGTTGAACAGCAAGGTCTTGCGTCGCTTGGCGAACAGCCCGCCCTCGCCGATGCGCCGCTCGGTGGCCTGGCTCCAGCGCGGATGATCGACCTCGGGATTCACATTCGAATAAAAGCCGTACTCGTTGCGTGCCGCCTTGTTCCAGGCGGTGCCGGGCTGCTTGTCGGTCAGGCGGATTGCCACCAGCGACTTGGCGCTCTTGAAACCATATTTCCAGGGCACGACCAGGCGCAGCGGCGCACCATTCTGGTTGGGCAGAACCTCGCCGTACATGCCGAAGGCCAGCAGTGTCAGCGGGTGCATGGCCTCATCCAGCCGCAAGCCCTCGGTATAGGGCCAGTCCAGCACCCCGCTTCTGAGTCCGGGCATCTGGGCCTTGTCGGCCAGGGTGACGAATTCCACATACTTGGCGCCGGATAGCGGCTGCACTTTCTTGAGCAGTTCGGACAGCGAGTAACCCACCCAGGGGATGACCATGGACCAGCCCTCCACGCAGCGCAGGCGGTAGATGCGCTCTTCCATGGGCGCGAGCTTGAGCAGGCTGTCGATGTCCAGGGTCTGTGGCTTTTGCACCAGGCCTTCGATGCGCACCGTCCAGGGCCGGGTCTTGAGCGTGTGCGCATTGCGTGCGGGCTCGTCCTTGTCCAGACCGAACTCGTAGTAGTTGTTGTAGCTGGTCACGTCCTGGTAACTGGTGGCCGCCTCCACGGTCATGGCGCCAGCCACCTTGCTGGCCACGCCCTTCAGGGCGGGTAGATGCACGCGATCGGCCGCAGCCAGCGCGTCACGGCCGGCCCAGCCTGCCAGGGTCGCGCCCGCAGCGCCCATGGCCAGGGTCTGCAGAAAGTCCCGGCGCTGCAGGTATTGGGGCTGAGGCGTGATCTCGCTGCCCAGTGGATGTTCAAAGCCTTGGTTGCGGTGACGTATCAGCATAGGAATGCTCCCAAACGACGATCAAGAGTAGTGCGATTTGGAAGCCCCCTGCGTCAGCAAAGTTCCTCCGAATTTTTCAATAAAAAAGGAGCTGCCAGCGCTTGATGATCAACGATTTCAGACTGTTTTCAACCTGAAATCCTTATTCAATCAGCGCAAGCAGCTCCTGTTTTTGGAGTACCTGGTGCGAGGCCTACAGCTCGCCGTAGCTGTGCAGGCCCGACAGAAACATGTTCACCCCCAGGAAGGCAAAGGTGGTGACGGCCAGACCCGCCAGCGCCCACCAGGCGGACACCGTGCCACGCAGCCCCTTCATCAAGCGCATATGCAGCCAGGCCGCATAGTTGAGCCAGACGATCAGCGCCCAGGTTTCCTTGGGGTCCCAGCTCCAGTAGCCGCCCCAGGCCTCGGCCGCCCACAGAGCGCCGAGCACGGTGGCGATGGTGAAGAAGGCAAAGCCCACGGCGATGGCCTTGTACATCACGTCGTCCAGGATCTCAAACGAAGGCAGACGGGCCGCAATGCGCTTGCGCGAGAACAGGATGCCGGCCACGATCAGGGCCGAAATGCCGAAGTACACCATCCAGTAGCTGCCGCCGTTCTCGGTCGCGCCCTTGCGAAAGACGATGGGCTCGAAGCACAGGACCACGCCCAGCAGCCACAGCGGCGCAAGCTTGTACCATTTGGTCTCGGTGGCCTGCTGCTTGATCAGATAGGCGAACGCCACCATGGCCGACAGCGCAAACGTGCCGTAGCCGATGAAGTTGGCGGGCACATGCAGCTTCATCCACCAGCTCTTGAGGGCAGGCACCAGGGGCTGAATCTCATGGGCCTGGCGCACCAGCGTGTACCAGAGCAGAAAGCCCACCGCCGCGCTGACCACCAGCATCACAAAGCCGCCCAGGGCACGCGTGTCGTAATGCTGCTCGTAGTACAGATAGAAGATGGCCGTCATCCAGCAGAACATGACGAATACTTCGTAGAGATTGCTAACGGGGATATGGCCGATGTCCGGGCCCAGCAGATAGCTCTCGTACCAGCGCACCATGGTGCCGATCAGCGCCATCGCGACGGCCAGCCAGGCCAGGCGCGAACCCAGCAGCGACATGACCGAGCGCTCGCCCTTGGCGAATACGCCGATCCAGTAGAAAGCCGTGCTGATGAAGAACACCATGCTCATCCAAAGGATGGCGGACTGGCTGGAGAGGAAGTACTTCAGGCCGAAGACGGTCTCCGAGCGTGCCAGCTCGCCGCCATCCGCTCCCTGATAAAGACCGATGGCCAGGAGCGAGCAGCCCGCCACGCTCAGCATCAGCACCGCCAGCGGGCGCCAGAACCATCCCAGCCAGATCATGGCCGGGATGGTCGCCAGCAAAATGCCCTTCTCATATACATCCATATAGGCGGCATAGCGCTGCAGCGCATAGCCCAGGCCCACGGCCACCACGACCGCGAACAACCAGTCAAACCAGTTGCGGCGGGCGAAATAGCCTTCGTTCAAAGTCAATGTCGTGGTTGCGGTGTTCATACAGAACCTCCGGGAGTCTTCTTTTGTAAGGGCTTGGCCCCGATCAGCTTGTCGGCCAGCATGGCGAACTCGCGGTCGCCATCCATGGTCTTGCGGTTGGTGGACAAGGCCATGTTCGCATGGCTGCCACCATTCGCAGGGGTCAGCCAGATCCAGATGCGGCGGTCACGCACGTACAGCATGGCAAAAACGCCAATGATCAGGAAGAGGCAACCGAGGTAAACAATGTTTTTACCTGGAGCGCGCGCCACCTGGAACACGCTGGCCTGGACCTGCTTGAAGTCCTGCAGCATGAAGACCACGGGCGCCGGGTAGAACTGCGCATCGCTGAGCGAGAACACCGATTGCGTCATG
>Ga0067045_1029526_pt1 | contig 20074 bp, 20 predicted proteins | sample TerdegcTABiofilm_FD_59184 | JGI IMG/M metagenome (GOLD analysis project Ga0067045, IMG submission 59184) | Combined Assembly of (Gp0054472, Gp0054536) Wastewater bioreactor microbial communities from Singapore -Terephthalate degrading... | reverse complement strand
TAGAATCTCGCGAAGTGGTTTATTGACAGTTGCACTAATAATAGTTTTTTTAATCTTTATCGGGGCCTTTCTCTCTCCTGTTTTAAGGTTGTTCTATCCTGCTGCTTATGCTTATAAATTTACTGGCTATGAATTTCCTACGAGTTTTGAACCTATAGAGATAGCAAAAGTAAACGACATAAAAGAGGGAGATGGGAAATCTTTTACAGTTAAATTAAGTCTTCCCACTACTGGTCCAATGCAGGTAAAACAGAACATCTATGGCATTCTTGTCCACTGGAATGGTGAGTTTAAAGCATATAGTGCAATTTGTCCTCATTTAAATTGCACAGTAAGATGGATGCCGGATAAACCAGAAGACAAAAGACTCTGGTGCAATTGCCATGAGGGCTCTTTTAGTCCTGCAACAGGCGCTGTCACAGGGGGACCACCACCGCGAGGGCTTACAGAATTCAAAATCAAAGTTGAGGATGGGAAGATATTCTTAGTTGACATAGGTGGTGCATAAATGAAAGAGATTCAAGAAAAAAGAGTAGATTTCCTTTTAAATCCTGCCTATTACTTTGGTGGTATTACTTTTCTCTTCTTTGTGATTCAACTATTTACTGGCGTATTTCTACTAATGTATTTTATTCCAACAGTTGCTGATGCATACAATTCACTAAGATTTCTATCTTTAGAAGTTCCTTTCGGATTATATGTTAGAACACTTCATAGATATTCTGCGTATGGTATGTTGATACTCTGCATTCTTCATATGATAAGAATGTTTATAACAGGTAAAGTTGCAAAACCTTACAATTTAGGCTGGATAAGTGGGGTAGTGCTTTTATTTGTAACTGCTGCAATAATATGTTCCGGATTCTTAGCCTCTTTTGACCTTGGTGCTCAATCAATTCTCTATAAAATTGCTGATTACTTCGAAATAGGAAGAAAAGATTTTCAATCTCTTATTCTGATTAATTTTGGATTACATCTTTTACTACCAGCAGGAGTATTTGTTTTTTTGATAGTTCATTTTAATAGAATAGCACGTGCAAAAATTTTACCACCACTCTCGCTAACTCTCATCATTCTGGGGATATTTACCTTTATTGCTGGACTTTTTCCAATATCTACAAAAACTTTCGAGATGAAAAAAGCTACATTCCTCTTCGAGAAAATATTTCCAACTGTTCCACAGCAAATTACAGCATTGATTATCTTTATTGCTATATTGGTCTTTCTTGCACTTCTCCCACTCTTTATAAAAAAGAGGAAAAATATTGCCCGAGTTGATCAGCAAAGATGTGTAGGATGTTTCTATTGTGCAGATGCTTGTCCCAAAAAAGCAATTGTTGAAATTGAAAAAACTATAAATGGAATAAGGCAAAAAATTGCAAATGTATTAGAGATTAAATGCCAGGGCTGTGGAGTTTGTGTAGGAGCATGTAGATCAGCAGCTATTCAATTAGATGGTTCGCTTGATAGCACTTTATTAGAGGAGGTAAATAAATTATGGCTCGAGAAGGCTTAACTTACCTTTTTTTATGTAGAATAGATAAGAGAAAAAAGCTTATTGAGAAAATAAGAAATAAATATCCTCATATAAAAATTGTAGATGTCATCTGTAGTGGCAGATTTAATCCTGCTTATGCCTTTAAGTTATTAAACAGTGGAGCAAATGGAGTAATCGTTCTTGGGTGTGATCCTGCTGACTGTCAATACAGGGAGGGCAATTTAGTTGCTGAAAGAAGATTATTTCTTGCAAAGAAAACACTGTCTTGTTTTGGCTTAGATGCAGAAAGGTTTCAAGTTATATGGCACAAAGTGAATGAAGTTAATCCTGTTCTTTCAGAGATCAGTAGATTTATGAACGAGATAAATATTATAAACGAGAAAGAAGGGAGTATGGAGAAGAAATGATAGTTGAGATTGAAGAAAACGTAAAAAAGCTACTCAAAAAGCTATTTAAAGAAAATGACATAATAATTAGTTATAGAAATTCAGGCATCCCTGAGATAACAACTCCTTTCATTATACGAAGCAAAAATGAAATTGACTATATTTCCATAGACAATTTTTGTGTGAATAACCTATCAGTATATCTTTCTAAATTTCAGCAGAGTGAAATAAGAATGCCTGTAAACAAAGGACGAGTAATCGTAACCGCTAAACCCTGTGATACAAAGAGCATTATACAGATGATTTCTGATGAGCAGATTGATAAAGACAAATTAATTCTTGTTGTGTATGAATGCGATGGAATAATAGATACAAAGAGGCTAAAAAGAGTTACTGGTGAATTAAGGCAAATTTCTGTTAGTGATGATGAGGTGAATTTCACAAAACTGAGTGGCGAAGATGGTAAAATTTCACTGCATACAGTATTAAGAGATAAATGTTTGGAAGGGAGTTGTGATGTTCCTTATTTCTTTGACTACTATTTTGTTGGAAATGAAAAGAGATTTAAAGAAAGAATAAAGAAGAGAAGTAGGCCTCATCAATTGCCAGTCCAGAATCTCAAAAATAAAGCTGAACTCAAGAGAATCGTCGAAGAAGAACTTTCCAAATGTATAAGGTGTAATGCTTGTAGAAATATTTGTCCTGCTTGCTTTTGCTCAGAAAGATGCATCTTTGATAAACCTAAACTGCCGGTTGGATTTATTGAAAAAGAAGTGAATTTATCTGAAAATCTACTGTATCACCTTATACGCTTCTACCATGTGTTCCCAAATTGCACTGGCTGCGGAGAATGTGAGAGAGTTTGCCCCCAAGGGATAAAATTAAGCCTATTTTACAAATACATAAATGAAATTTTGGTCAAAGAGTTCGGCTTTTCAGCCGGAAGCACAGATAGCGTAAGACAGCCTCTTTTAAGTTATAGACTCGGAGAGGATCTCGTTTAGGAGGAAAGAATGGAAGAACAGTATAGGCTATTTAAAAACGATTTAAATAAATTTTTGGAAATTCTTAGAAAAAGCTATCCAAAGATAATAGGACCCTCTTTAGACAGCGAAGAGAAGGAGATTTTTAAGGAGATAACAAATGTAAATGAACTCAAGCTTGACAGGACCATACCTTTAAAACCTCCGAAGGAATTTCTCTTTCCTCAGAGTGAGGAGCTTTTTAAGTTTTCTTTTAAGGAAAGAAAATTTGATTTAAAAGATGAAAATTTCTTTGAGAAGCAGGTTCTCTTTGCTTTAAGACCTTGTGATTTAACTGCAATAAAATATACAGATACATTTTTTACCTCGAACTTTATTGACGTTTATTATTCAGCTAAACGAGAAAACAGTCTTATAATAGGAATTGCCTGTGAATATCCTTCTAATAAATGTTTTTGCACTTCAATGGGTGTATCTCCAGTAAGCAGTAAAGGGTCGGATATATTCCTAACAAATGGTGGCACATTCTTCCTTGTTGAATTTTTGACAGAAAAAGCTCTTTCTATGAGAGAACAATTTGCAGGCCTTCTAAAAGAGGCTTCTTTAGAGGATGCTACTCTAAAGAATAGAATAGAAAAAAGAACGCGTTCACTCCTTTTAGAAGAGTTTGACCTTGGGAAAGTTGGAGAAGGTATAGAGAGAATATATGAGAAAGAAGAGCTCTTTAGAAAATATAGTGATACTTGTGTGATGTGTGGTGCTTGCACATTTGATTGTCCTACTTGCACCTGTTTCGACGTTTCTGATAAATTCCTTGATAAGGATTCAGGGAAAAGATACAGAACCTGGGACTCCTGTTCCTTCTACAACTTTAGCCTTCATGCTTCCGGGTATAACCCACGGAGTCGGAAAGTAGAGAGATTAAGGCAAAGAATTATGCATAAGTTTAATTATACTGTTAAACAGTTTAACTTATGGTCTTGTGTCGGATGTGGAAGATGTATCGCAGTTTGTCCCGTTGGAATAAATATAAAAAGTATTGCTAAAGACCTTCAGAGGGAGGCTTCAAATGAAAACAAATAACCTATATCTGCCATTACCATCAGAAATAATTGAGATTCAGAATCAGGGGACAAATATAAAGAGTTTCCTGCTTAAGCTTCCTGAGGAAATAAATGCTAATAATATAATGCCTGGACAATTCTTTGGGGTTTCAGTCTTTGGCCAGGGAGAGGTTCCTATTTCTGTTTCTGATGTATTCAGTAATGGTAATTCGCTTTTATTTTGCATAGCAAATGTCGGTACTGTAACTGAAAAATTACATTCACTCAAAGTAGGAGATACTGTTGGAATAAGAGGACCGTTTGGAAATGGTTTTCCTATGAGCTCATTTAAAGGAGCAAATTTAATCCTTTTATGTGGTGGAATTGGGCTAGCACCTCTAAGAGCAGTCGTGAGTTATTTTTTGAATAATATAGATGCTTTTGGCAAGCTCGAGATTTTGTATGGAGCAAGATCTTCAAAGGATTTTATATATAAGGATGAACTCAGACAATGGAGGCTTAAGCCAAATACGATTGTTAAAGTTTCAATTGATAAGCCTGAAAAAGAGTGGAAGGGTAATGTAGGATTTGTTACATTATTTCTTGACCCTAATTTCCCTGATAGAAGCGAGATATTAACTGGAATTGATAGAGAATTCAAGCAAACTAAACTTCTAATTTGTGGGCCACCACTAATGATGGATGCATCAATTAAGATGATTCAAAATATTAATTTTCCTTATGAAAATGTATACCTTACATTAGAAAATAGAATGAAATGTGGAATGGGAAAATGTGGACACTGCAATATAGGGAGTAAATATGTTTGCATTGATGGTCCAGTATTTACTCTCGATGAATTAAATCAACTCCCAAAGGAATATTGATTTGGAGGTAAATTATGAGTGAACGAAGAAATATTTGGTATAGAATAGTATTCTGGTTTAAAGATAGATGGAGGAGAGTAGATCTATTTGATGAGAAATTAATTAACTTTCATAAAAGAAACCCTGTTTACTATATTGGCTCATTGCTTTACATTTCTTTAATTGCGCAAATATTAATTGGAGGAATTCTCGCAATCTATTATGTTCCTACATTTGAAGGTGCTTATAGAAGCGTCCAATACATCACAGAAGAGCTTAAGCTCTTTGGTTTTCCGATAGGTTTTTGGCTCAGGAACTTGCACAGATATCTTGCAGATGCAGTAATAATTCTCGCAATGCTGCGAGTTTTTAGATTCTATTTTACAGGAGAGTTTAAAAAACCCAATGAGTTGTCCTGGATTATCGCAATTATTTTCTTACTTATTTCAACGATGTTTGGATTTAGTGGCTATGTCTTACCTTTAGACCAGAGAGCTTACTGGGCAACAACCATAGGGACAGCCTTTCCTCTTGCTATTGATGATATGCCATTAATTGGAAATCTACGAATCGGATCTCTCTTCTCTTTCATAGCAAGGGGCGGAGTAACTCTGAACCAGAATACCTTAACAAGATTTTATGCATTACATTATATTCTTCCTTTAGCTGTTGTTCTCTTCATTGAAGCATATTTCTATTTTACACGGCGAAAAAGGATTAACATTTCAGTGATTGCTATTGTTATATTCACAATAATAATTTTAATTGTTGGACAACTATCTCCGGCTGCTTCAGAAGCTCCTGCTACACCTGAAAGCCCTCCAGAACATATTCTTCCTGACTGGTATTTTCTTTTTGTTTATTATTTCTTAAAGATTATGCCACTTTTATTGGGAATTCTATTCAATATTGGCTTCATCATATTTGTAGCTCTTATGCCTTGGATTGAAACAAATCCGTATAAGGAAGCAAAAAAAAGACCTCTCTGGATTGCTCTTGGTGCCTTAGGGGTGATTTTATTTGGAATCCTTTCTTATCGGAGTTTCCGAATATCCGACACAACCATACTTAAGAAAGATGTTCCTTACCTTATTCTTATTTACGTAGTTGTTTTACTGATTGGAAGATTTTTTCAGTGGAGAGTATATGAAAATGAAAGAAAAAAACTTGAATTGGCTAAGCAGAAATAGCAATTGGCTTTTTATAATTTTGTTGCTTTGTGCCATAATAATATTAAATCTGGTGATCGAGAATATTAAGTATATTTCATTTAATTTCTGCTTCTCAACACTAATTGTGTTAATTATCTTGTCTATCTTACTAATATTGATTATAGGCTTCTTAGGCTTAATTATTTACTTAGAAGACGAACTAAACGGAAGGAATAAAAGGCATATTGCAATTTACGATAAAATTATTGAAAGATTAAACATTAAAAGGAGTGCTAAATAACAATGAGAAAGATAAAAATAATAGCTTTTATTTCATCCATACTCCTTATATTACTTTTAGTTGTCACATTTTTAGCTTTTCGAGCAGAATTTGTAAATAATCAGCGAATGTTTATAATATTAGCGGGAGCATTTCTAATAATATTTGGTCTTCTAATTTATTTAGAAACTAAGCTGAAATGGTTGGAGAAGAAAGAAAAAAGAGACTGAATCATTTAGGAAGAATTGTTATTTCTTTTTTATTGCTTGCTTTGGTGTCAACGGGAATTAGTTGGGCTTCCGGCGAAGAAAAGTTAATACTCAGCGATACTCAGGTTTCATTTAAAGTAAATGAAGGCGAAAAAGCATCACAAACATTAAGAATCACAAATACAACATCTACAGATATTTACTTCTCAGCGTTTAAAACTGGTTTACAAGAAAAGCCTTTAAGAATGTTATCCAGTGGTGAGGAAGAAAGAGGTTCTTATTGGCTAACAACCAAACAAAATTATTCAAGAACTGGATACAACGAAATTGAATCAGCAGTGCCACCTTTTTCTTATAAGTGGAGATATACATCGCAAAGAGTATTTCATTCTCCTGTAATAGCTGGAAGAAATCTATATATTCCCTGCGAAGATGGAAATGTCTATTTAATAGATAGTAGAACTGGTGTTTTTAAAGAAAGATTTTCATTTACCTCTCCTATTTTATCTCTAAACCTTTTTGGTAAATATTTAATTGTAGTCGGAAAAGATGAGTTAGTTGTATTTGATAGAAGTTCCAAGCTATTCTTGTGGAAATACGATATGGGGAGCGTTGAACAAAATTCAGTAGTCATTGACTCAGATATACTCTTTTTTGCTAATGGTCAAAATTTAACAGCTCTAAGGCTTTCTAATGGAACTGTTATATGGACAAAAGAGGGGAGTTACATTACAGTCACAGGTTCAAAGGAAAGAATAATCGCAACATCCAAATATAATGTATTAACTTGCTTTGACGGGCTTAATGGAAATGTCTTATACAATTTTAAGATTGATGGCACAATAGTTGGTGTTCCAACAATTAGTGGAGAGTTTACATATTTGACTTATATTGTTCAGGAGCAGGAGAGCTATTCGCAAATAGTCTGTTATAATTCAAAAGGAGACAAAGTCTGGAATTATAACATAAACGAAATAATAACTTCTGCTCAGTCAGTTTGTAAAGACTATATAATAATTGGTTCAGTAAATGGAACTGTTTACGCACTGAATAGATTTAGCGGAAATTTACTATGGAAATTTGAAGCGGGTTCTCCCATTCATATCTCCCCTACAATTGCAGAGGATATAGTCTATGTAGGATGCAATAGCGGAATGATTTATGGAATAAACATAAAGAATGGCGAGAAGATTTGGGAAGCAAATATTAATTTCCCAATTTATTCAGAAATAGCTTTAGCGCAAGGATTTATTTATACGACGGATAATACTGGTGCATTGATTGCATATGGAAGAGAGTGGGAGAATGTTATTCCGCCTTCTTCTCCAGAAGGATTTAAAGGTTATCCAGGAGATGGTTTTGTAACACTCTTCTGGAGGGTTTCTACTTATGAAGCAGACCTTTCTGGATATAATGTTTACAGAAAAGGTCCTTATGAGGCTGAATTTTCATTTATCGAGAAGCTCGATATTGTAAATAATTATCAGGATAAAAAAGTGCAGAATGGCAATGAATATAACTATTTAGTGAGAGCTTATGATACATATGGAAATGAAAGCGCTAACTCAGGACAGGTAACAGTTACACCAACTGAAAAATGGGAACCTATCTGGCTTAAATTTACTCCTACAAATGGATTGATACCTAAGGGCTCTTTTATAGATATGAATATTGAGATCGATGCATCAAAAGTAGTAGCAGGATCCTACTCGGGCTATATTTATTTGGTTCACTCTGGGGATTTACAAGGAGCGAAACCCTTAGAAATTTTAATTTCAGTGGAGGTTCAAAAGGAAGATGTAGTAACGATAGCACCAGAGATTTTAAGCATTGAGGCATCAGACAAAAGAGTTTCTATAAAATGGAGACCGGTTGAAGGTGCAAAATTATATAGACTCTTTAGATCTCTTGTATCAAAAGATGAATATCAGCTTATAAAAGAAATGCCGGGAGAGGTTACATCTTATGTTGATGAAAATGTCAGGAATAGGGTACGATATTATTACGCAATAAAAAGCGTGGATAAAAGCAATAATGAAAGTGATTACTCTGAAGAAGTAAGTATAGTTCCCCAGCCACTACCTATAACTGTTAATCTAAAGGATAATAGTATTGTTTACGAGGCAATTTTTGATGTATTAGGGAGGGCTGATCCAAAAGCAAAATTGTTAGTTAAGGGAAAGGTAGCTAATTTAGATTCATCTGGAAATTTTAAAGTCACTGTTGGAGTGCCAGTAGGAGCGAGTATTATAGATTTTAAAGCATATGATACTGATGGCAACTTACAGGAACTAAAAGTAAGAGTTAACTATATGACAGATTCATTGAAAATAGGACTTATGGTTGATTCAAAAAAAGTATTTGTTAATTCGAAGGAATGGCCTTATGAATTGGATGTGCCACCTAAGATATATAATAATAGAACTTTTGTTCCTTTAAGATTTTTAGCAGAGACTATTGGTGCAGAGGTTAACTGGTACCCGACTGGGAAAAAGATTACATATAAAAAAGGAAACATTACAATTGATTTATGGATAGGGAGAAAAGTTGTCAAGGTTAATGGAAAAGAGTTACAAATAGATGTAGCACCATTTATTGAAAATGGTAGAACTCTTGTTCCTTTAAGATTTATCTCTGAACCACTCGGAGCCAAAGTTATGTGGAATGAGCAAGATCGCTCCATCCAACTTAACTTCAGTTTTTAATTCGACCTAAAAATCCAATCAGTATTGAATGCTACCATTTCTGCTTTCTTGTCTTTTGTTTATGCTTTATTTTGTAATTTCTGACACTCTTCTGCTGTTGTTTCTATTTTGTCATTTTCATATTCTTATAACATTTCCGAATGTAATTATCGTGAATCTACTATCTCGTCATCTCAGTGTTCCCTCTTGCCACTTATGCAATCATTTGTCATTTCCCATTAGAAAGGGATCTATTAACTTCTGTCTATGCTATTATGAATAACAGATTATTTTTGTGAGATTAAAGTATCTAAATTCTTTATTTGGGATACTTTTATAGAAATCACATTCTGATAAAAAAGATTTGATTTCAATTATATTCTATTAACTTAAATATAAATTACTTATGCGTTTGATATATTCCTTCTCTGACTCTATTCGTTGATTTCAGTAGTGTCCCAGGAGACCCTTGTCTTTGGCAATCTTTTCGCAAAGCTTGAAAATATAAAAACCTAAAAAGAAGTAAAAAAGAGCTATAACTATAAGAATAGAAATGTCGTTAAAAGACATATTAAGAATTGAAATCCCACGAGTCATATTATCTCTAATCAGTTTTGTACCTAAAGAAAGGGGTAAAAATTTGAAAGCAAATATCTTATCAGCTGGTGCAGCAATAAAGCCTACAAATACAAATTGAAGTATTTGAAACAGTGATTGAATTCTTTTATAAACAAGCCCTAATCCACCCATAATAAAACCTATACCGTAAACACTCGCAAGTGAAAGAATAAGAAGAGGAATGATTGTTAAAAGGTCGATGTGCAAAAATTTGCCAGTTGTAATCATCATAATGAAAAGAAATGGAACAGTCCAAATCACATTTATTATCAAATCTGATATAACGATAAATAATGAAATACTTCCAAAACCAAAAGGAGACATATAGAGCTGTTCTAATGTGCCAGTTTCCGCCTCTTCCATTAATCCCCACGATAAAGTGCTATATCCACCTATTGCATATGTCCAAATAAAGAATCCAACAATAAGACCCTCTACAGTATTAGCAAATGTTGTGGGTTGATTGCCAATTATATATTTTGAGCCAAGAAATATTGCCAAAAAGACTAAATAAATAGTTATTATTGCAGAGAATAAATTTAAAGGATATCTTAAAACTATTTTAAGCCTTTTAATAAATATTGCTTTGAAAAGATTCCACTTATTTCTCATTTTCTTATAAGTTTTAGATATATATCTTCAAAGTCAGGTTCAATCTTTGTTATACTTAATAATTTTGCATTACTATCTTTAAGGACTTCAAGTAATCTGTATATTACCATAAAATCTTTGAGTTCAATGATTATTTCTGTTTTTGAACTATTTTCCGTGTATTTTGTGCTGAGAGAAATTTTTTGAAATCCTTCTTTTACCTGATTATCAATTCTACCTTCTATTTCAAACTTATAAGCATTCACTCTAAAAAATTCTTTAAGTGTTTCTATCTTTTCATCTGCAATTATTTTTCCATTGTTTATCACTATCGCTCTTTTACAAACATTTTCAATAACTTTCATGTTGTGTGAGCTAAGAAGAATTGTTCTTCTTTTGCTCATTATTTCATCTTTTAATAGGTTTTGAATTTCATAAGTTGATTCTACATCAAGTCCCAGAGTTGGCTCGTCCAGAAGAAGTATGTCAGTATTCTTTATAAGTGCACATGCAATAGCAAGTTTTTGCTGCGTTCCACGCGAAAGAAAGCGAGCTTCTGTGTTGGTTTTTTCTTTTAGCCCAAATGTATAAATCAATTCATCTATTCTTTTTTTACAATTTTTATAAGAGTAGCCCATAAGTCCTGCAAAGAATGTAAGGTTTTCTTTTACTGTGAGCCTCCAGTAAATATTGCGATTACCCTCAAGAACGTTTGAGATTTTTTTAAATGCAAAACAGGAATTTTTTATTATATCTGTCTCGTTTATCCAGATTCTTCCAGATGTTGGATTAATCAAACGGCATAGCAATTTAATTGTAGTCGTTTTCCCAGCACCATTTGGTCCTAAAAGACCTACAATTTCACTCTCTTCAATACTAAATGAAATATTATCTACTGCTCGAACTTCTGTTTTACTCTTATAGATTTTTGTTAAATTCTCACACTTAAGTATTTGCGTCACGAAAACTTTGTATATTTTATAATCATTATTACTAATTATACAAAGAAAGCAATTACTTCAAAGTCTTTGTTTAGTTTATGTTTAGTTTAGAAAGAATTCTTCTTCAGATTTTGTGTTTTGGTGTTTTTAAGTGTTGACAAAGTTCGCTAATATATAGAATATTTTAATATGAAAGAATGATACAAGCGACTATAGATCAGCAGGATAGAGCATCTGCCCTCTAAACAGATGATCGGGGAGATGAGTTCTGATAAGCGCAGTTTAAATGTTAAAACAGAGTTTTTTTAATATGTTTTAAAGCAAGCACAAATCTTTACTTTACTAAAAATTTAAATAAAATTGGCTAAAAATGTCTACCTTTTACCTTTTAAATTATCTTCTATTAAAAAAGAAATAAGAAGGAGGAATTATGAAAAAGGTATTAATAAGGATTATTATTGTTGTTATTATAATTCTACTTGTCGGGGGTTATCTTGGATTTATTCCTGGTTTTTCGAATCTTTTTGGTTCAAATAGACCTAGAAACTTAGGAGTAAATTACACTACTAAAGACCTTGAGAGTGCAAAGAGAAAAACAGGTGTTTCATTTATCGCTTTGGAGCCAAACCTACCACCAAAAGATAGCATAAAATTTAGTGGGAAAAGATCAATAAATACCCAGCTCACCTCTGAAGAACTAACATCTTTAGTTAGGGAAATAAAATGGAAATATTTACCCTTGAAGGAAATCAGTATGAAGATAAATAACGATGGTTATCTTGAAACTTCGTCGGTTATTGATGGAAACAGAGTGACATCCGCTCTTAAAGCATACAATATTATACCTGGAATCTCTTTTATGATTCCTTCAATTTACGAATATGTTTATGCATTAGATGATAAGGAAAAAATAAATAAATTCTATTCAACTATTGATATGATTTCTAAATTCTTAAAAGCAAACCCATCATTTTACACAAAGGCTAAAGCAAATGTATATAATAATAAACTTACCGATTTTAAAATTGACGCAGTATACTTAGGTAGATTAAATATTACAGGAATAGCAAAAGCTTCCGAAGGAAACATAAAAAATCTTATCGAGGATATGCTTAATAATACTCCTGGTTTATTTATAAGGTCTCTTGCATTTAAAGATATGAAAGTGCATATGGAAGGCACCATTCCAGAAAGAATTTCTTACTCACCTTAAATATTTCATATGAACTGATAAATGCTGTATTAATATATTTCCATAATTTCGCAAGTTTTTAGTTTATTAAAATTAAAGTTCCCTGTGTCTTGTTCTTTCGGATTAGACAAAATATCATTCATAATCAATCAGTCGTTTCTAAACCTATAGTAATATTTAGGAGTATCGCTATTTACAAAGTTAGTTGCAACATACTTCCTTTACAAAAGTATAATTTTTCATAAATTTTGGGATATGAGCAGTTATATTGGTAATATATTTAACATTGCACTCCCTGTCCTTACGATAATAATCGTTGGTTTTATCTTTGGGAAAATCTTTAAAAAGAGTAGTACTGATATTGCCTCTAAACTTGCGTTTTTTCTATTTGCACCAGTAATGACCATACAGGTAGTGCGAAATGGAGAGATAGAATTTGCAAGTTTAGGTAGAATTGCTCTTACCTTTGTTATTATTCAGGGATTATTAGCGGCTATACTTTATTTATTTAGCAAAACCTATAAAATTAAAAGGGATGAATTTAATACCCATCTTCTTACAGTATTATTCACAAATTGCGGTTATTATGGATTTCCTGTAATTCTGCTAACCTATGGTGAAAAAGGCTTACTTATTGCCGTAGAATATGTTATGTTCTTTAACCTTATGACTGCAACTCTTGGAGTTTTTCTCGCTTCAGAGGCAAAGCTCAACTTTAAAGAAGCCTTATTAGAAATGCTAAAAATTCCTTTGATCTATGCTTTTACTATAGGCCTTATATTAAATATTACGAAGGCGTCTTTGCCTGGTTTAATTGACTCCACTTTAACAACTCTTGACAAGGCAGCTATACCAGTCTTGTTGGTGGTATTAGGTTTAGAATTATCAAGAATTGATGTAAGGGCTTATGCTAAAAGCGTATCTCTTCTCGTGGGAGAAAGGCTAATTCTTGGTCCCCTTGTTGCATTGTCTACTCTACTCCTTTTTCCGATATTAAGTGGGCTTCAGGCAAAAGTCATTGTTCTTGAGAGTGCAATGCCTACTGCTTTCAATGCTATGCTTTTAGCAAAAGAGCTTGGAAGAAACTACAAAATTGTTGCTGCGACAGTTTTTTTGACTACTCTTTTAAGCCCTTTTACACTTTCTCTTTTTATGCTTGTCTTAGATAAAATATTCCTATGATGCTTCCCAAAATCATAAAGAAAGCCATAAGTATGAAAGCGTAGCTTTCATAAGCTCTGTTCATTAAAGCCCCAACTAAGAACGGACCCATAAAACTACCTATGCTTAGAAAAGCAGCGATAATGCCAAAAGTGTTTTCTAATGGTTCTAAATTAAATAAATGAGGAAATGAGAACACTGATGTTGGGACTATTCCACCACCAATAGTAAGGAGCAGGATAGTAAGCAGATAAAATGAGGAAAAGTAAAAAAGAATGTAGCCTGAACCTACCAAAAAGCATCCTGCCACTATAAGCCAAACTATTAAGGATTTTTTTCTATCTAATAAAGCTCCAATGAATGTTCCTAAAACTAATCCTCCAATCATTGTTGCGCTGCCAATAGTAGAAGCTAATAAATGAGGAAGAGATTTATTGTTAACGGCAAAAGTATAAGAAAAGGTTATAAAGCTTAAGGTTCCTGCATTAAATAAAAGCCATACAAGAGAGAGCGGGATAACATATCTTAAGTCGAATCTTTGTTTCAGATTTTTAGCCTCTTTTTTTTCTTCATATTCCCATTTAGGAATAATTGAAAAGGTAAAAGCGATAGTAGAAAGAATTACTTCTATCTTTAAAAAGAAAAATGGGTTAGAAGCTCTTTCTAAAATTGGTAGTAAGTAGAATGCTAAAATAGTAGCAATTGGCATTCCAGTTGCATAAATTCCGAGAAATTTCGAAGATCTATAATCCTCTCTAAATATCTTCGAAACAAGACTTGGTGAGATAATTGTGAGCAGAGTCATCCCTGTACCAGAAAGGATTCTTCCAAGGAGAATGGAGTTGTATGTTTTAAAACATAGTGAAATAACAAGCCCAGAAAGCGTAAGGAGATTCGCAGCTATTATTAAGTTTCTTGGTTTGTATTTTTTTAAGAGGTTAATGCAGAAAAGTCCGATTACTATTCCAAGCAAAGAGTAAACACCCATTAGGAGCCCACTCTGAAGAGATGTTAAATTGAGGGTCTCACTGAGAATTGGAAGTACTGGTGGTATTGATTGAAAAACAAAGGCAGCAGTCAAAAAAGAAAAATATATTACAACAAAAGGTAGTATCTTATTAATTTTCATAAGAGAAATTATAAAAGAATAATCTTTGGTATAACATAGTAGTTCTCACTTATTTGTCAATTTAATAAGGCTTAAATCTATGGCATTTGCGTCTGTGTGAATTATTTGAGTAAACTGGCTCTATTTATTAATCTTCTTAAAGCCTTTATAATTATACATATCTAATGATCAACTGGGAGGAACAAATGGAGAGAGATTATTTTAACTTCACTCGTAGGCTTAGAATCTTATGCATTTTCTCGATTATCTTATCTATAGCTTTCCTTTCTGCTTGCTATAAACCATTAAATATACCACAGAATAGAGGTTTAAGGGTATCATTTATAGATGTTGGACAGGGAGATTCAATTCTAATCGAATTTGATGGTGGTGATAAAGTTTTGATTGACGGAGGAGAAAAGAATGGGAACGCACTATCCTTTCTTAAGGCCTCCGGCACTGAACAAATAGATACAATTATAGCGACACATCCTCATTCTGACCACATTGGTGGGTTAATTGAGATTTTAAGAAATATTCCAGTAAAAAACATTTATACCAATGAGGATATTCACACAACCCCTATTTTTGAGGAATTTTTAAATGCAGCCGAAAAGGCAAATTTAGGAATATGGACTGTAAAAGGAGGAGATAAAATAGAGGCAAAAGGAATTCTAAATTTTATATTATCACCTAAATTAGATGAATTACCTAAAGATGCTTTTATATTGCTTTATAATAAAAGCGTATTAGTAGAGCTTTATAACTTCACTATTAGGTTGAATTGTAAATCAGAATATTATAAAGATGAAAAGAAGATTCTCATAGAAAAGGAAAATAAGCGAATAGAGATGTGGGTTGATAAAGTCAGGGTAAGAATAAACGGAGAAGAGAAAAGACTTTTACAGCCACCAATACTTTTAGGTAAGAAAGTACTTATTCCTTTGGAGATAGTCAAGTTTTTGGGAGGAGATTTTAGTTCTTCTTATGATGTAAAAGAATTAAAGATGTTTTATAAAGAGAAGGAGTATAAAATTAGTCCAGATTATTCGACCCTCCTTTTGCTAATAGCTAATGGAAAGGTAGTAATTTATGGTGTTTTAAAATTTGTAGTAGAAATGTTAGGAGCCAAAGTTGAATGGGATGCAAAGGAGCAAAAGATTACAATAATAGTTGATGAAAATAAAATAGAAATGTGGATAGATAAGCTTGAGATTAAGATTAACGGCAAAATGCTAAAACTTGATGTTCCTCCCCTGATAATAAATAATAGAATGATAATTCCTATTAATTCAATATTAGAAGCAATTGGTGGAAATGTTGAGATTAATTTAGATATTAAAAATTTAAAAGCTTGGGTGCCAAAGACTTATTATTTCGAGGTTTTAAATCCGCCAGCTAAATTATTTGAAGATATAAATAATAATTCATTGGTTCTCAAGCTTGATTATTATGATATTTCATTTCTGTTTAGTGGTGATGTAGAGAGAGAAGCTGAAAAGGATATGATAAATAAAGGCTTAAATCTTAAGGCTACTATATTGAAACTTGGACATCATGGTTCAGCAACATCTTCAACTCCTAAATACTTAAATGCAGTATCTCCGGAAGTAGCAATATATATGGCAGGAAAAGATAATGTTTATGGGCATCCAGATAAGGAAGTTATAGAAAGGCTAAACCAAATGGGAGTCAAGGTTTACGGGACATCAGTGAATGGCTCAATATGTATTACAACTGATGGTAAAAGTTATTTGGTAGCGACGGAGAGGTGAATAATCTGTGTATAAAAAAGGAGTTATAGATAGAATTGAAGATGGAAGAATTGCTGTAATTATAAGCGAAGATGGTTCTGAAAAGTTTAATTTGTCTGTTTCTTTTCTCCCTAAAGATGCAAAAGAGGGATATTGGTTAAGATTAGAGATTTGTGGAAATGAAATAATAGGAATAGAAATTGATAAAGAAGAAACAGATATTAGAAAGGAGAATATTAGAGAAAAATTTAGGAAACTTAAAAAAACTAATTTAATAATTTAATAAATACGATCACTCTGTGGAAAATTTAAGAAATATACGAATCATTGAGACCTTTAACAATTTTCTTCATTTAAAACAGTTAATTCCTTCTATAAGTCTTATAGATAATAGATAGACATAGATAGACGCAAAAATTACTTTCTTAAAGATTTTTAGTGAAATATAAAACTCTTGAATTATTAAATAAATATGATATATAAAATATTATATATATAATATTTTATTAGCAATGAAAGATAAAATATGTTTGACTTTTGTGGCAAGAAAAGAAATCTCTTTATAGCGAGTTTTTTTGGTGCAAGGGAGTTTCTTTCTTTTTATATTCTTCACCTTCTTTAGAGAAGAATTGTTATGGTGAAGGAATTTCTAAGTGTGTAAGCAGACTCCTTCAAGGTTTATGGAAACCCAATCCTAGATTCATATATCCTATTCTTAAAAGACTTGAAAGACACAACTTTATTAAAGTTAGCTGGTTATATGAGGGAAATCATCCTCGATATGTCTATGAGATAACTGACAGAGGGAAAAAGCAGTATGATGAATTATATAAGAGCTTTAGTACGAAATTAGACGAGTTTGTAAAAGTAGTGGAAAGCGTAAAACAGGAGGTATTTAAAAGTGATTAGTAATGCAATTGTTGTTGGAGGCTTGCGAAATGCCTACCCCCCCACTTAACTTTACCAAATTTTCTTCAATTTTCCCCAGTTTCAAAGTATAGTCTAACTTAAGTGAAAAGATAGGAAGAGGTTAATGGCGAAGAGTTTTCAAAGTTGAAGCAATAACTATTAGAATTAAGGAGTAGGTTTAAGCAAGAGTGTTGTAGAGATCATAGAGAAAGCCTTATTTACATTATAGGTATAAAAATGAACCTAATTAGAGGTAGAATAAATGCTTTAAGATTGAAATTTTCCATTGAGTTATCTTTTAATTAAGGCACTTAAGGGTACACAAAGATAGTTTTCCTCAAGAAGATTTTCGTCTAATAATATTTCTTCCTTTTTTCCAACTTTTACAATTTTTCCATTATTTAGTAAGGCAACTCTGTCACACAGCTCATAAATCATATCAAGATCGTGGGATGAAATTACTTTTGTTCCATTAAGATTTTTTAAAATACTTATTAAGTTTTTTCTTGAGTAGGGGTCGAGACCAATTGTTGGCTCGTCAAGAATCATAATTGGTGACTTCATCGAGAGAACTGTTGCAAGACTTGCCCTCTTTTTTTCACCGAAGCTTAAATGGTCTGGAAAGCAATTTATAAGTCCAATCATATTGACTTCTTTTAATGCTTCAATAACTCTACTCTTTACCTCTTCTTTATCTAAACCTAAATTTAGTGGCCCAAAGGCGACATCATCAAAAACAGTTAAAGAAAATAACTGATCATCAGGGTTCTGGAAAACTATTCCAACTCTTTTTCTTATCTCGTTTATATTTCTTTTGTTTAACTCAATTCCTAAAATTTTAATTTCTCCACTGCCAGTTAAAATTCCATTTAAATTTAAGATTAGGGTAGTTTTACCTGCTCCATTTGGTCCAATTAATCCAAAAGTTTCGTTTTCATAGATATCAAGGTTTACATCTTTAAGTTTAAAATTTTGATCCTTATATGAGTAATTCAGATTTTTAGTCTCTATAACCTTTTTCATAGAAATTTGATTAAAAGAATAATTTGAATAAAAATTAGTATGAAAAGTAAGTCTGTATTAGAGAATTCAAATTCATTTAAACTTCTTATCTTGCCGTCATAACATCTACTTAGCATTGAATAGTATATTCTTTCACTTCTCTCTATTGACCTGATCAGAAAGACAGCGATAATATTTGCATAAACTTTTATTTGTCTTGTTATAGCTCCTCCAAAATATCTTGAATCTCTCGCAATTTCAACCCTTTTTATCTCCTTTACTAAAACAAAAAGATATCTGTAAACAAAAAAGATTGTTGATATAAAAATTTTAGGAATATAAAGTTTTTCTAAGCTCTTAATTAGGGCATTAAATTCTTCTGTCAATATTATTACTGTTAAGAAGATGATTGAAAGTGATGATTTTAAAATAATTGAGATGAAATTTAAGTAATTAGCCTTTATCTTGAATGTGAATAAGCTAAAAAGTCTTATTTTTTCGATCTCTTCGCTTTTCAAAAATAAGACGGAAAGCGACACTATTACTAAAAAGGGTAGAATATTTAAAAACCTTTTCAGGATTTCCCCAAAGGAGACTCTGCTTATCAGGATTAGTAAAATTGTTAGTAAGAGGTATAAAATTAATTTTTGGATCTCATAAGTTTTAGTTGTTACTACAAATATTGTAAAAACAAGAATAGCTATAAGTTTTAATAATGGATTAACTTTATGTAATAGAGAATTTTCTTTAGCTCTATTCTTTAATAGGTTAAGTTCGTTCAAATTTTAGATTTTTTAAAAAGTAATCTTTCAATAATAAAAAGCAGAATAAAGACAATCAATGTGCCTATAATGCCAGCGAGAATAGTTGAAAAAGAGCTACTTTTAATTTGTGGCAAAGAATAATCGGGAATTGGAGAGTTTACTAAAGTTTTTCCCATCTCTGCGAAGTTGAAATTCTCGCTTACCCTTTCGAGCCCATCCGGAAAAGATGATGCTAATGGTGAAAATAGGACTAAAACAAATGATATCAAAAGGCCTAAAATTGCAAATTTTCTCATATTTGTCCTCCATCATTTGAACTGTTAGTAAAAATGAGGTCCCCCCTTGTCTTATAAATAAAACTTAAAACAAGTGATGTGATTAAACCTTCTCCAATTCCAATCAAAGAATGTATTCCAACCATACTTGGTAAACCAAGGTGCAGAGGAATAGTTTTAGATAAAGCAAGTTGGATAGAACATGATAATGCGCCAAGAACAACAGCTAACCAACTGGCAATGAAGGAACTCAAAAATGTTTTTCCATTAAAGAGTTTGTTTATTAAGGTAAAGATATAGTAGCCTAAAATTGTTCCAACGACTCCCATATTGAAAATGTTTGCTCCAAGAGCAAGAATTCCTCCATCTCCAAAAAGGAGGCATTGAATTACTAAAACAACACTCATAACAATAAGACCAGCAAAGGGACCAAGTAAAATTCCTGCAAGAACACCGCCAACAAAATGACCTGATGTTCCATTTAAAACTGGGAAGTTTAACATTTGTGCAGCAAAAATGAATGCACCTAAAATACCCATCAATGGAATGCTCTTCTCTTTTAAATCCTCTTTTACCTTTTTAATTGCTACTCCAATAAAGCCAATTGAAATAGCTACAAAACTTGCCCAAGTTTTGGTGTCTAAAAATCCATCTGGAAT
>Ga0067045_1029524_pt1 | contig 20079 bp, 22 predicted proteins | sample TerdegcTABiofilm_FD_59184 | JGI IMG/M metagenome (GOLD analysis project Ga0067045, IMG submission 59184) | Combined Assembly of (Gp0054472, Gp0054536) Wastewater bioreactor microbial communities from Singapore -Terephthalate degrading... | reverse complement strand
GGCGTTGGTCTGCAGCCCCAGGCTGCGGCCGTGCTGCAGGCCGGCGACGAGTCGCGCGAATTCGCGCTGCGTGGCGGCTTCGTCGCCGGCATCGAAGGCGTTGGCGTAGGCGCCGGTGTGCAGTTCGATGCACGGCGCCTCGGCGCGGGCGCTGGCGTCGATTTGCGCCGCGCTGGGCTCGATGAACAGCGACACGCGGCAGCCGCAGTCGGCCAGCCGGGCACAGGCGTCGCGCACACGGTCGAACTGCCCGGCCACGTCCAGCCCGCCCTCGGTGGTGACTTCCTGGCGGCGTTCGGGCACCAGGCAGACCATTTGCGGCCGCACGCGGCAGATGATGTCGAGCATCTCCGGCGCCAGCGCCGATTCGAAGTTCAGCGGCGCGGTGATGGTGGCCTTGAGCCGCTCGACGTCGGCGTCGCGGATGTGGCGCCGGTCTTCGCGCAGATGGAAGGTGATGATGTCGGCGCCGGCCTCGACCGCCTGCTGCGCCGCCTGTACCGGATCGGGAAAGCGGCCGCCGCGCGCGTTGCGCAGCGTGGCCACGTGGTCGATGTTCACCCCGAGCAGCGGACGGCGGTCGGACGCGGGAGCCAGTGGATTCATAGTTTGTGCAGGTCGATGAGGAGCTGGCGGGTGCGCAGCGTCTGTCCGGAAAGATGATAGTGAAGCAGCCCGCGCATCAGCGTCTTGGCCGCTCGCGACAGGCTGCCGTCGCCCGCCGCAGCGGCGCCGTGCTGCAGTGCCAGCAGCACCTCTCCGCGCACCGCGCCGGGTTCGCCGGGGGCGCAGGCGGCAACCCCCTGCTCGGGATCGACGCAGTACCAGCCCTGCGCCTGCACCGGCTCTGCCGTGGCAGTGACGACGTGCAGCTCCGGCAGCGAACCGAGTTCGCGCAGCAGCGCAAACTCGAAACCGCGCAGCACCGGCTCCAGCTCCGCCGGCTGCGCCTGCGGCTGCCCCGCCAGCGCCGCGATGCTGCGGTGGTAGGCGTCGAACAACCCTTCATGCGCGTCTTCACGCGGCAACAGGCGCACGAGCAGCTCGTTGAAATAAAACCCGCACAGCAGCGGCAACCCGGCCAGCGGGGCCTGCCCGCCGATCCATTCGGCACGGGTCAGGGTACGCACCTCGCCGCGCCCGCTCCAGCTCGCGGCGCAAGGCTGAAAACCCAGCAGCACGGCACGCAGCGCCGACGTCGGCCGCTTGGCGCCCTTGGCGACCAACGCCAGCCGACCGTGGCTGCGGCTGAACACGTCGAGCAACAGGCTGGTTTCTTTCCACGGGTGGCTGTGCAGCACGTAAATCGGCTCGTCGTGCACGCGCTCGATCCGCGAGCGCGGCGGCGGGCGCCGCGCCGCCGCGGGTCTGGGCTGGCCGGCAGCGGTTTGCGTCTCAGTCCTCATAGCCGAAGGCACGCACTGCGGCCTGATCGTCGGCCCAACCCGAACGGGTCTTGACCCACACCTCCAGGAACACCGGACCGCCGAACAGCGTCTGCATGTCCTGCCGCGCCTCGGTGGACATACGCTTGAGCCGCTCGCCCCCCGCGCCGATGACCATCGCCTTGTGACTGTCGCGATCGACGATGATGCTCGCGGCGATACGCCGCAACCCGCCGTCCTGCGTGAACTGGTCGATGACCACCGCGCTGGTGTAGGGCAGTTCGTCCCCGGTGAGGCGAAACAGTTTTTCGCGCAGGATTTCCGCAGCGAGAAAACGCTCGCTGCGGTCGGTGAGCGTGTCCGGCTCATATATCCAGTCCTGCTGCGGCAGGTACGGCTCCATGATGCCGAGCAGACGCGTCGCGTCGGCAGCCTTTTTCGCCGACAGCGGCACGATTTCGGCAAACGCGCGCAGCCGGCCCAGCTCGGCCAGCCTGGGCAGCAGGGTCTCTCGCGGCTTGACGCGGTCGAGTTTGTTGACGACGGCGATCACCGGGCGGTCATGCGGCAACACACCGAGCACGGTGTGGTCCTGCGCGGTGAGCCTGCCGGCTTCGACGACCCACAGCACCACATCGACCTCGGCGAGCGCTGCGGTCACCGTGCGGTTCATCGCGCGGTTGAGCGCGTGCAGATGCCGCGTCTGGAAACCCGGGGTGTCGACGAAGGCGAACTGCGCCGCACCGACGGTGCGTACACCCAGAATGCGGTGCCGCGTGGTCTGCGCCTTGTGCGAGGTGATGCTGAGCTTGGCGCCGACCAGCGCGTTGAGCAGGGTGGATTTGCCGACATTGGGTCGGCCGACGATGGCCACGGTGCCGAAACGGTGCGGCGCTGCACTGGGAGTCTCGTTCATCGGAGTTTGGGCCGTGAGGGTTTGGCGTCGTCGCGCAGCGGTGCTGCGGCATGCAGCGAACCGCCTTGCGCCAGACGTTCGATCATGCGCGCGGCCGCATCCTGCTCGGCGCGCCGGCGGCTGCCGCCTTCGCCCAGCACTTTCAGCCCCAGTGCGGGCACGGCGCATTCGACCTGGAATTTCTGCTGGTGTGCGGCGCCGCGGACGTCGCAAACGGTATAGACCGGCAGCGCCAGACGTTGGCCCTGCAAAAGCTCCTGCAACTGGGTTTTGGCGTCTTTGCGCACCACATCGGCGTCGAGGGTGTCGAGCAGCGGAGCGAACAGGCGGCGCATGACCTGCAGCGCCACTTCGAAACCGGCTTCGAGATAAATCGCGCCGAGCAGGGCTTCGAGCGTGTCGGCCAGAATCGACTCGCGCTGCGCCCCGCCGCTGTGCTGTTCGCCTTCGCCAAGGCGCAAAAACCGCCCGAGATCGATTCCCCGGGCGACTTCGGCCAGCGTCTCCGCGCGCACCAGCGCGGCACGCAAACGCGACAGTTGCCCCTCGTCCTGCCGCGCTGCCTGCTGGTAGAGCAGCGCCGCGGCGCACAGATTGAGCACCGAATCGCCGAGGAATTCCAGCCGCTCGTTGTGATCCGCGCCGAAGCTGCGGTGGGTCAGCGCCCGCGAGAACAAAAGGCGATCGCGGAAGGTATAACCCAGCCGCGTTTCCAGTGGCGTGCTCACCCGCGGATCAATGCGACTGCCCGGCGTACTTGATGAGCAAATACACCGGTCCGGCGATGTGGATTTCTTTGTTGTAGGCAAAGGACACGACCACCTTGTCGTTGACCTTGGTGATGTTCAGGTCCTGCGCCGTGACCGAGGTGATGTAATCGACATCGGCTTCCTTGGCAAACGCGGCGCGGATGTCGGCGACCGTCGGCCCCGCCTTGGCCGCCTGATTGACCGCCTTCTGGATGGCGAAATATTCCGTGGCCGTCGGCACGGCCTGTGCGCCGATGACCACGATGAACGCAATGATGGCTCCCCAGAAAATCAGCCCAATCAGGGTGATGCCGCGCTGCCTGTGCTGCTGCTTCATAGTTGCCCCGATCTCCCAAGAAAGAAGCGCCGCCTGCTCCCCGCAGCTTCGCCCCGCACGCGGGCCGCTCGGAGGCAACCAGGCCGCGGCGCTGACGTTCAATGAATCAAACCAATGTTTTTCGGTGCGCTGAAATTCATCCACACCACGAACGCCTTGCCAATGATATTGCGTTCCGGCACGAATCCCCAATAACGTGAATCCAGCGAATTGTCGCGGTTGTCCCCCATGACGAAGTAATTGCCCGGCGGCACTTTGCAGACAAAACCTTCGGCGTTGTAGTGACACATGTCGCGGTGGGGAAAATCGTCCGGCCCGCCGATGACGTAGGGCGGCGCCGCCGGGTTGACCATGATGCGATGGGTATGCGTACCCAGCTGTTCCATGTACTGCTTGTAGTACGTCATCGTCCCCGGATCGAAATAGTCGGGCAGCGGCGTCTCCGGCACGGGCTTGCCGTTGATCACCAGATGTTTGTCTTCGTAGGACACGGTGTCGCCGGGCAGGCCGACGATGCGTTTGATGTAGTCGATGCGCGGATCTTTCGGCAGGCGAAAGACGATGACGTCGCCGCGCTGCGGCGCCTCGCCCGGGGTGAGGCGGGTATCGAGCAGCGGCAGCCGCAGGCCGTAGATGAATTTGTTCACCAGGATCAGGTCGCCGGGAACGAGTGTCGGCTCCATCGAGCCCGACGGAATTTTGAACGGTTCGGCGACGAATGAACGCAGCAGGAACACCACCAGGATGACGGGAAACAGCCCGGCGGTCCACTCCAGCCACCACGGCTGGCGCTGCACCCGCTCGCGCGCGGCTTCGATCTGCGCGTCGGTGGCCACCGCGCCGTCGAGCGCCAGACCCTGCTGCTGCAGCGCCGTGCGACGCGCCTGCAGCTGCTCGGCGGCCGCCTTCGCCGCGCGGCGACGCTGTGGCGCGAAATACCAGCGCTCGGCAAACCAGAACACGCCGGTGACGACCAGGAGGATGAACAGCAGCAGGGTGAAATTGACGGTCGGCGCGGTTTCCATAAAGAGGGGTGTGGGAAGGAATGGGTCAGTCTTCGACTTGCAGGATGGCGAGGAAGGCTTCTTGCGGCACCTCGACCGAGCCGATCTGCTTCATGCGTTTTTTGCCCGCTTTCTGCTTTTCGAGCAGTTTGCGTTTGCGCGTGATGTCACCGCCGTAGCACTTGGCCAGCACGTTTTTGCGCAGCGCCTTGATTGTCTCACGCGCAATGATGTTGCCCCCGATGGCCGCCTGGATGGCGACATCGAACATTTGCCGCGGAATGATTTCGCGCATTTTTGCCGCCACCTGCCGGCCGCGGAACTGCGCCTGGCTGCGGTGCACGATGATCGACAGTGCATCGACCCGGTCGCCGTTGATCAGCATGTCCACCTTGACGACGTCGGCGGCACGGTACTCCTTGAACTCGTAGTCCATCGACGCGTAGCCGCGCGACACGCTCTTGAGCTTGTCGAAAAAATCGAGCACGATTTCGGCCAGCGGCAGGTCGTAGGTGAGCATGACCTGCCGGCCGTGGTAGGCCATGTTGAGCTGCACCCCGCGCTTCTGATTGGCCAGGGTCATCACCGGGCCGACGTACTCCTGCGGCATGTACAGGTGCACAGTGACGATGGGCTCGCGGATTTCGGCGATGCGCCCCTGGTCGGGCATTTTGGAGGGATTTTCCACCTCGATGACCTCGCCGTTGGCCAGCACCACCTGATAGACCACCGACGGCGCGGTGGTGATGAGGTCCTGGTCGAACTCGCGCTCCAGCCGCTCCTGCACGATTTCCATGTGCAGCAGCCCGAGAAAACCGCAGCGGAAGCCAAAACCCAGCGCCTGGCTGACTTCGGGCTCGAAGCGCAGCGCTGCGTCGTTGAGCTTGAGTTTTTCCAGCGCGTCGCGCAACTGGTCGTACTCGCTGGCCTCGGTGGGATACAGGCCGGCGAACACCTGCGGCTGGATTTCCTTGAACCCCGGCAGCGGCGCGCTCGCCGGGCCGAGGTTGTTCGGCAGCTTTTTTTCCAGGGTGATGGTGTCACCCACCTTGGCCGCCTGCAGTTCCTTGATGCCGGCGATGACAAAACCGACCTCGCCGGCGCTGAGCGCCTCGCGCTGCACCGACTTGGGGGTGAACACGCCGAGTTGCTCGACGTTGTACGCCGCATGTGTGGCGATCATCTGGATGCGGTCGCCCTTGCGCACCGTGCCGTCGACCACCCGCACCAGCATGACCACGCCGACATACGGGTCGAACCATGAATCGATGATCATCGCGCGCAGCGGCGCGTCGAGCACGCCTTTGGGCGGCGGCATGCGGGTGATGACGGCTTCGAGAATGTCGTCGATCCCCATGCCGGTCTTGGCGCTGCACGGGATGGCGTCGCTGGCGTCGATGCCGATGACGTCCTCGATCTCCTGCTTGGCACGCTCGGGATCGGCCTGCGGCAGATCCATTTTGTTGAGCACCGGCACGACCTCGACGCCCAGGTCCAGCGCGGTGTAGCAGTTGGCCACCGTCTGCGCCTCCACGCCCTGACTGGCATCGACCACCAGCAGCGCGCCCTCGCAAGCCGAGAGCGAGCGGCTGACCTCGTAGCTGAAATCGACGTGACCCGGAGTGTCGATCAGGTTGAGGGTGTAGGTCTGGCCGTCACGCGCGGTGTACTGCAACGCTGCGGTCTGCGCCTTGATGGTGATGCCGCGCTCGCGCTCGATGTCCATCGAGTCGAGCACCTGCGCCTCCATTTCCCGGTCCGACAACCCGCCGCAACGCTGGATGATGCGGTCGGCAAGGGTTGATTTGCCGTGGTCGATGTGCGCGATGATGGAAAAATTGCGAATGAGGTTCATGCAAAAACCGCCGGGGCAAACGGCTCAGGCCCCGCGCAGCCGCTGTGCGGGACGGCAAGAGGTGGGATGGTCAACAAAAAAGGCGCGACAAGCCTGGCGCGCCCCTCAACCCATCACTGCGCATCGAACTGGCAACTGCCGACGCCTGATGAATTTTGATTCTAACGCGTCACCGCACCGGCTCTAGCAGGCTGTTGAAAAACGTCGTGAGGATGGCCAGATGCAAGGCGCACGGCGCACAGCGACCGAGACAGATCAGGCCGATCGGCGAGGGAGCGAGCACCGCGCAACGCCGCAGATGGCCCACCGCAGCAGTTTTTCGACGGTCTGCTAGCCCTGCGGCCGCAGCAGGACATAAAGCGCGGCGTCGCCGCGGCGCACCAGCACGGCCACCTGCTTGCCTGCGGGCAACTGCGCGCTGACGGCATTGAACTGCGCGGCGCTACCGATGGCCACATTGCCCACGGCGAGAATCACGTCCCCCACGCGCAGGCCGTCGCGCGCCGCGCCATTGCGCACCGCCTCGACCAGCACGCCGCTACTCACGCCGAGCTGACGTTTCTGCGCCTCGTTCAGATCGATCACCTTGACCCCCAGCGCGTTGGCCTTGCCCACGGCTTCGGGCTTGGATTCCTGGCTGGTCTGTTCGCCGGGTTTTTTGTCCATTACCCACTCGCCGACCTTGACGTCCAGCGTCAGCGTCTTGCCCATGCGCAGCACCTGCATCGGCACCACGCTGCCAGGTTTGGTCTCACCGACCAGCCGCGGCAGATCGTTGGCGCGCTCCACCGGCTTGCCGTTGAAGCTGGTGACGATGTCACCGGCCTGCACCCCGGCCTTGTCGGCTGCGCCGCCTTTTTCCACCACCCGCACCAGTGCGCCACGCGCCTGTCCCAGGCCGAGCGATTCGGCCAGTTCGCGGCTGACGGCGTCGATTTGCACGCCGATCTTGCCGCGCACCACGTAGCCATGCTTTTTCAGCTGCTCGACCACGCGCATGGCCTCGTCGATCGGGATGGCGAAGGAAATCCCCATGAAGCCGCCGGTGCGGCTGTAGATCTGCGAATTGATGCCGATGACCTGGCCGCGCATGTCGATCAGCGGCCCGCCTGAATTGCCGGGGTTGACGGCGACGTCGGTCTGGATGAACGGCGTGTAATCCCCGGTATCGCGCCCCTTGGCGCTGACGATGCCCGCGGTCACGGTATTTTCCAGCCCGAACGGCGAGCCGATGGCCACCACCCACTCGCCGACCTTGACCTTGGACGAGTCGCCGATCTGCACCACGGGCAGCGGCTGCTTGGCGTCGATTTTCACCAGCGCGACGTCGGTGCGCTTGTCCACACCGACGAGCTTGGCCTTGAATTCGCGCTTGTCGGTCAGCGTCACCAAGATTTCATCGGCACCGTCGACCACGTGGGCGTTGGTCATGATGTCGCCGTCGGGGCTGATGATGAAGCCAGAGCCCACGCCGGTGGGGCGCTCCTCCTCACCCTGCGGGGCATCCTTGCCGCCCTTGGGCGTGTCCGGCGCAGGAATGGGCACGCCAAAGAACCGGCGCAGCATGTCGCGCGTCTGGTCGTCGATCTGGTCACCGCTGCCCACCGGCACCTTTTTGTACGTGCGGATGTTCACCACAGACGGCCCGGCTTTTTCCACCAGCGCGGTGAAATCCGGCAAGGTGCAGGCGCAGGCCTGCTGCGGCGTACTGCCGGCGGCCTGCGCCGGCCCTGTCAACACGGCACCGGCCAGCAGTGCCGTCCCCAAGCTCAGCCAAAAGGTCTTTTTCACCACGTTCTCCCTGATCCATCGGCCTGTTGACAGGCCATCCGTTCATTTTCTTCCGCCCGCCACCAGGCCCGACCGGGTGGCCTGGTGCGGCTGCGGCGGTTCACTGCACGCGCACGACGGCGTCGCTGATGCGCCGCAATGTGCGCTCGGGCACGGCGCCCATGACGGTCAGCCAGGATTCGCCGACCCGCCTGGACAGCGCCAGCGTGCCGCCCACGCGTTGCTCCGGCGCCACCGGCTCGGTCAGCGCCGCCGACGGCTGGATGAAAATCGACACCGAGGCCAACCCGTCGCTGAGCAGCCATTGCAACACGTCGGACGACTTGCCGCCGACGGTCATGCTGCGGCGGAACACGCCGACGGTCTTGAACCCCGGCACCGGCGCCGACAGCGCCCAGCCCTGCGACTGCAGCGTCACCGGGACGACTTTCATGTCCTCCACCGCGTAACCCGGGGGGAGCGCCAGACTGTCGCGCACCACATCCGGTCGCGGCGTGACGTTGACGCTCAACTGCGTGAACGCCACCTGATCGATCACGTGTCCGGCAGCATCCAGCGTCTGCGCCTTGACCAGCAGCTCTGAATCGCGCAGCGACCACAGGCGATAACCCCAGCGCAGGTCGTCGCGCGGCACGATGGTCGAGACCCGGCACTCGTAGCCGGCGCAGCGCGCCTGGCCGTTGCGTTCGAGGCGGTAGTTGCGGTCGACCTCGCCGTCCGAGGTTTTGAGCAGGCGCGGAAAACTCGTCTGCCCGCCCTGGTTGTCGATGAGCGTCAGCCGGTAGTCGGGCCAGGTGGTGCGCACCTGATCGCCCAGCGACACCATGATGCGCCGCTGGCCGTCGAGGGTTTCGATCCGCTCGAAATGCCCTTGCGGCAGCACGTAATGCACCAGGCTGGACGTGCTGATGTCGTCTCCACGCTGGGTGATGAACACCCCGCTGTAGTTCATCGACCGCGCCGCGGCGCTGACGCGCTGCAACCACTGTTCCAGCCCGTGCGCCGGCACGGGAACGTCGGCTGCTGGCAGCGTCTGCTGCGCCGCTGCCGGCGCCGAAATCACCGTTCGCACGGTTTGCGCCGGGGCCACAGAGGCAAACAGCGCACATGCCCCTGCTCCCAGCGCCAGCATGCGCGCGCCTGCGCGGACGACTCCCAACGGCAACGCCCCAGCCATCAGTGCGCCTGCGCCGCCGCGTCCGGACGCTGCACCACGACCCGCAGAGTTGCCGGCACGGCAGGCATCATGCCCCCTGCCATCTGCTGGTGCGCCAGCAGATATTCGACCATCGGCATTTGCGCCGAAACCGGGACGATCTGCCCGCCATTCTGCCCGGCCGGCGTCGCCAATCCGGTTGGCACCAGACTACCCTGCGCCGAAGGCATCGCGCCGGCATCGGCGCGCACCGCCGCCACCGGAATTTGTGCGCCAGCGGTGTTGTCCACGCGGGCGGCAATCACGGGCCGCATGCTGCCGCCCACAGCAGCGGAAGGAGAAGACTGCTGCAGGCCGGGCAAGGCGACCCACGCCATCACCGCCACCCCGGCGACGGCGGCGGCAGCGGCCGTCATCCTCGTGCTCCAGTGCGGCCGGCGGGCAAGGCGCGCCACGGCCTTGCCGCCGTGTTGCGTTGACGGTTGCAGCACCACCGGTTCGCGCGCCACGGCCGCGCTGACGCGCTGCAAGAACTCCTGTTCACCGGGCATGGCCGCCAGGTCGGCAGAACGCAGCACGTCGCCGATCTGCGCGTAGAGCAGCCAGTCGCGCCGCAGGGCCTCGTCGCTGGCGGTTTGACGGATGAAAGCGGCCGCCTGCGCCGACGGCGTGGCGAACTCTGCCTCGCCATCGATCAAGGCCGAGAGCCTTTCCCGCGGGTTTTCTGCATTCATGGTCGTCTCCTGCACTGCCATTTCCATCCTCACCAGCGTTTTCCGCCTTTGTGCTCGATCACCGGGCGAAGGCGCTCGGCGATCGCCTCGCGCGCGCGGAAAATGCGCGAGCGCACCGTACCGATCGGACACTGCATCACTTCGGCGATGTCCTCGTAGCTCAGTCCCTCGATTTCGCGCAAGGTGATGGCCGTGCGCAAATCGTCCGGTAACGACTCCATCGCCGCATTGACCGTCTGCACGATTTCCTTGGACACCAGAATCGACTCCGGCGTCTCGTTGTTGCTTAGTCGCTCGGTCGGGCTAAAAGTTTCTTCATCTTGCCCAGCGGCGTCGCCTTCGGGCACCGTCGGATCGCGCATGTCGTCGGTAATGGCTTTTTTTGCCGTGTTCACCGCGATGCGGTACAGCCAGGTATAGAACTGACTGTCGCCGCGAAACTGACCGATGGCGCGGTAGGCGCGCAAAAAGGTTTCCTGTGCCACGTCCTCGGCCTGCGCCGGGTCGCGGATGAAGCGCAACACCAGGCGGTAGATGCGCCGCTGGTATTTGGCGACGAGCAAGTCGAACGATTTTCGATGCCCGGCCTGGACCTGCTGGACCAGTACGGCATCGCTCTGCGCGTCAGGCTCCACCGGATTTCAATGCGGTAGCGCGTCCAGGCGCAACCTCAGTTCACGAAAAATCCCCGGCTGGATGTCGCTGGGGATGGGCAGGACCACCCGCCCCTTGGCCGTGAGGCCGAGGATGAGCAGCAGCCCGGGGAGGGTCATGCCGCGCACCTGCAGCACGTCTTCCAGGCCGTCGCCGCGCTGCAAGCGCCAGCCGTACTGGCCGTGGAACAGGGTGAACGGCCGGATCGACCAATAGGGGTATTGCGCCGACAGAATGGCCAGAAACATCGCCGCAGCGAACGCCGCCATCAGGCTGAGCGAGTCACTGTCACGCCAGACCCAGACCGTCCAGCCTGCGGCCAGCAGCGACGCGGCGCTGAACAGGCCGAGCAGCAAATGCCAGCGGCCGAAACGTTCGACCCGGATCTGCAAGGGGGCAACTGTCTTCATCCTGCCGTGTGGACAATGCAAGGCTTGGGGCGACGGGAACGGCGCATCGGCCGGATTGTCTGCTCAGACACGTTTGAACAACACCGAGCCGTTGGTCCCACCAAAACCGAAATTGTTTTTCAGCGCGTAGTCGATACGCATGTCGCGCGCGGTATTGGCGCAATAGTCGAGGTCGCACTCCGGGTCGGGATTGTGCAGATTGATCGTCGGCGGGCAGATCTGGTGGTGCACCGCAAGCACGGTGTAAACCGCCTCGACGCCGCCGGCGCCGCCCAGCAGGTGGCCGGTCATGGATTTGGTGGAGTTGACCACCAGTTTGTACGCATGATCGCCGAAAGCCAGCTTGATGGCGTCGGATTCGTTTTTGTCGCCCAGCGGGGTGGACGTGCCATGCGCGTTGATCATCTGCACCGCATCTGGGGCGACGCCGGCGTTTTTCAGCGCCAGCAGCATGCTGCGGCGTGGGCCGTCGGTGTTGGGCGCGGTGATGTGCCCGGCGTCACCGCTCATGCCAAAGCCGACGAGTTCGGCGTAGATGGTCGCACCGCGCTTGACCGCCTGGTCATAGTCTTCGAGCACCATCACCCCGGCCCCCTCACCGAGAACGAAACCGTCGCGCTCCCGGTCCCATGGCCGGCTGGCCGTGGCCGGGTCGTCGTTGCGGGTGGACAGCGCACGCGCTGCGGCGAATCCACCGATGCCCAGTGGAGACACCGTGGCTTCGGCGCCGCCGGCGACCATGACGTCGGCGTCACCCGACTCGATCAGGCGCGCGGCCAGGCCAATGGCGTGCAGGCCGGTGGTGCACGCCGTGACGACCGAAATATTCGGCCCCTGAAAGCCGTATTCGATCGACACATGGCCGGAAATCATGTTGATGATCGACGCCGGCACGAAAAACGGCGTGACCCGGCGCGGGCCCCGTTCGAGCAGCTCTTTGTAGGTGTTTTCGATCAGCGGCAAGCCGCCGATGCCCGAGCCGATGAGCACGCCCACGCGCTCCGGGTCCAGCCCGGCCTGGTCGATGCCGCTGTCACGCACTGCCTGTTTCGACGCCGCGATACCGTAGTGGATGAAGGTATCCATGTGCCGCGCTTCCTTCGCAGGAATGTATTGCGTCACATCGAAATCGCGCACCTCTCCGGCGATTTGCACCGAGTAGGCCGAGGCATCGAACTTGGTGATGCGACCGATGCCGGATTTTCCGGCAACCAGGTTGGCCCAGTTTTCTTCCAGCGTGTTGCCCAGCGGGGAAACCGCGCCAAGGCCAGTAATCGCAATGCGTCGACGAAGGGTCATGTGAAATCAGGCGATCCGCGCCGGCAGCGGCGCCGCGGCGCGAACCGTCAAAAGTGGCATGAATGCAAAGGGTGGCTCGATCAGGCGTCAGGCCTTGTAATGCGCCTTGGCGTAGTCGACGGCCAGTTGCACCGTGGTGATTTTTTCCGCGTCTTCGTCGGGGATTTCGATGTGGAACTCGTCTTCCAGCGCCATGACGAGTTCGACGGTATCCAGGGAATCGGCGCCCAGATCATCGACGAAGGATTTTTCGTTGGTCACCTGGTCTTCGGCAACGCCCAGTTGCTCGGCGATGATTTTCTTGACGCGCTGTTCGATGTCACTCATTGAAACCTCCAGTGGAAATGTGAAAAATTTTAGCAAGCGCTGCTGCTGCCTCGACGCCAGGACCAAAGCATAACCCCGCCCGGCGGCAGTGCCGCACGTTGCGCGCAAACTCACTGCATGTACATGCCGCCGTTGACGTGCAACACGGCGCCGGTGATGTACGCCGCCAGGGGCGACGCCAGAAACGATACCGCATGCGCCACCTCCTCGGGCTTGCCCAGCCGCCCCAGCGGAATGCGCGCCAGCAGGGGCTGGGTTTGCGCCTCGCTGAGCGCGCGCGTCATGTCCGTGTCGATGAAGCCGGGGGCGACGCAGTTGACGGTGATGTTGCGGCTGCCCAGTTCCTGCGCCAGCGCGCGGCTCATGCCGGCCACGCCCGCCTTGGCCGCGGCGTAGTTGGCCTGTCCCGGATTGCCGGCGGCGCCGACGACCGAGGTGATGTTGATGATGCGGCCGTAACGCTGCTTCATCATCGGCCGGATGGCGGCACGCGACAGCCGGAATACGGCGCTGAGGTTGGTCGACAGCACCGCGTCCCAGTCGGCATCGCTCATGCGCATCGCCAGGGTATCGCGGGTGATGCCGGCGTTGTTCACCAGGATCTGCAGCGTGCCGTGCGCCTTGACGATGTCGTCGACCAGCGCGGCAGCCGCCGCGGTATCGTTGACATCGAGCACGGCGCCGCGGCCGCCGCAAGGCTGCAAGGCGGCGTCGATGTGCTGCGCGCCGGCAGCGGACGTCGCCGTGCCGATGACGGTGGCGCCGGCGGCAGCCAGCGCCGCGGCGATCGCCGCGCCGATGCCGCGCGATGCGCCGGTCACCAACGCCACCTGTCCAGCCAGAACGGGCGCGGCTGCGGCGTCGGACGGTTCAGATGGTTGTTTCATCCTGTTGCCTCTCGAATCGAAGGAATGACCGACGCATCGTCCAGGGCGAACGATTGCAGCGCCGGGTCGATGCGCCGGGTCAGGCCGTGCAGCACCTTGCCGGGGCCGCATTCGACCACGGTGGTGCAGCCGGACTGCGCCAGCGCGCGCACGCACTCGACCCAACGCACCGCATGGCACGCCTGGCGCGACAGCGCGTCGCGGATGGCCTGCGGGTCGGTCGGGCTGGCGACGTCGACGTTGTTGATCAGGCGGATCGCCGGCGGCTGCAGCGGCACGTTTTGCAGGTAGCCGCGCAATTTTTCCGCCGCGGTTTGCAGCAGGCTGCTGTGAAACGGTGCCGACACCGGTAGCGGCAGCGCCCGCTTGGCACCGGCGGCCTTGAGCAGCTCGCAGGCGCGTGCCACGGCGGTTTGCGTACCGGCGATGACCACCTGCCCCGGCGCGTTGAAGTTCACCGCCTCGACCACTTCCCCGGTCTGCTGTGCCGCTTCGGCGCAGCCGGCGCGCACCGCGTCATCCTCCAGCCCGAGCACCGCGGCCATGCCGCCGGCGCCCACGGGAACCGCATCCTGCATGGCCTGGGCACGAAACCGCACCAGCGGCAGGGCATCGGCCAGCGTCAGGCTCTCGGCAGCGACCAGCGCAGTGTATTCACCCAGACTGTGCCCGGCGACGCAGTCGGGTCTGCGCCCACCTTCGGCCAGCCACAGGCGGTACAGCGCCACACCGGCGGTGAGCATCACCGGCTGGGTGTTGGTGGTGAGATTGAGCTGCTCGGCCGGGCCGTCGGCGATGAGCGCGGCCAGGTCCTGCGACAGCACGGCGCTGGCCTCGGCCAGCGTGTCGCGCACCGCGGGATGGCTGGCGACCTTGCCGAGCATGCCCACCGACTGCGACCCCTGCCCAGGAAAGACGAAAGCGAATGACATGGTCAGATTGCACGCAAAAAACGCAAAAGCAACGCAGAACTTTCAGTAATCGACGACCGCCGCACCCCAGGTCAGCCCGCCGCCGACGGCCTCGAACAGCAGCGTATCGCCGCGGCGGATCTGGCCGGAGCGCACGGCGCTGTCGAGCGCCAGCGGAATCGACGCTGCCGAGGTATTGCCGTGCTGGTCGACCGTGACCACGACCTTTTCCACCGGGATGCCGAGCTTTTTCGCGGTATGCGTCATGATGCGGATGTTCGCCTGGTGTGGCACCATCCAGTCGACGTCCTGCGGCGTGCGCTGTGCCTTGGCCAGCGCCTCGCGGGCCACGTCTTCGAGCACATGCACGGCCTGCTTGAACACCGCCTGACCGTCCATCTTGAGAAACGGGCTGCCGGCGATTTCGCCGCCCGACACCCGCCCCGGAGTGCAGAGAATGTCGGCCTGGCGACCATCGGCGTGTAACGCCGCGGCCAGCATGCCCGGGGTGTCGCTGGCGCTGAGCACCACGGCACCGGCGCCGTCGCCGAACAGCACGCAGGTGGTGCGGTCGTTGAAGTCGAGGATGTGCGAAAACACTTCGGCGCCGATGACCAGCGCATGCTGCGCCATGCCACTGCGGACGAACTGATCTGCCACGGCCAGGGCGTAGACGAAACCGGCGCACACCGCCTGCACGTCGAACGCCGCCGCACCGGCCACCCCCAGCCGCCCCTGGATGAGCGCGGCGTTGGAGGGAAAAATCATGTCCGGCGTGGAGGTGGCGACGATGATCAGGCCGATGTCCTGCGCCTGCAGACCGGCGGCATCGAGCGCGCGACGCGCCGCCTGCTCGCCCAGATCGACGCTGGTGGTGCCGGGATCGGCGAAATGGCGGAAACGGATTCCGGTGCGCGACACGATCCACGCATCGCTGGTGTCGATGCCGCGCGTGGCCAGATCGGCGGCGAGTTCGTCGTTGCTGACCTTGTGCCCGGGGAGCGCGCTGCCGGTGCCGGAGATGCGGGAATAGGAAGGCATGGAACGGAATGATCGGAAAAAGCCGGCGGCTTCAGGCTGCCGGCGCGGGCACGAACTGATCCGGCGACGGCGGATGCATCGCCTGCAAAATGCCTTCGATGTGCCGCACCACCTCGCCCTGCGCCGCCTCGTGCGCGCGCAGCAGCGCCTGCTCGAAGGCGAAGGCGTCCGCCGAGCCGTGGCTTTTGACCACCAGCCCACGTAGCCCCAGCAGCGCCGCGCCGTTGTAGCGGCGGGGATCGACGCGGCTGCGGAACCGCCTGAGCACCGGCATGGACAACAGCGCCGCCAGCCGGGTGAGCGGGGTGCGGGTGAATTCCTCACGGATCATCCCCGTGAGCATTTGCGCCAGCCCCTCGGAGGTTTTCAACGCCACGTTGCCGACAAACCCGTCGCAGACGACGATGTCGGTCGTCCCCTTGAAAATATCGTTGCCTTCGACGTTGCCGTAAAACCGCAGCCGCCCCTGCGCATCGGCCTGGCGCAACAGTTCGGCGGCACGCTTGATGGTGTCGTTGCCCTTGATGACTTCCTCGCCGATGTTGAGCAGGCCGACGGTGGGCTGCGCGTGCCCGCCGGCCGCAGCGAACGCCGTGCCCATCACGGCAAACTGCAGCAGGTGCAGCGGCTCGCAGTCGACGTTGGCGCCGAGGTCGAGCATCAGCGTGCCCTGCCCTTTCTGGTTGGGCAGGTAAGTGGCGATCGCCGGGCGCTCGATGTCGTGCAGCGTCTTCAGCAGATAGCGCGCCACGGCCATCAGCGCGCCGGTGTTGCCGGCGGAAACGCAGGCCTGCGCCTGGCCATCGCGCACCAGCTCGATGGCGCGGCGCATCGACGAATCGCGCTTGCGCCGCAGCGCCACCTCCACCGGGTCGTCCGATGCGACGACCTCGCTGGCGGCAACGACCTGCACACGCGCATCCCCCGCCAGGCGCAACGATTGCAGCAGCGGCGCCATCGGCTGCGTCTGGCCGACGAGCAGCAGGCGGCTGTCGGGATGCTGGCGCAGAAACTGCGCGCACGCCGGGAGCACCACGTCCGGTCCGTGGTCGCCCCCCATGACATCGACAGCAAGGGTGGAACTCATGACAACGCGCAGCGCTCAGCCGCCCGTTGCCCGCGCACCAGCACCCCGCTGGTCACGCTCCAGGCGGGTCGACGGCATCGACGGCTTGGCGAGTGCAGGCGCAAGGCTTACTCGTCGCTTACTCGTCGCTTATTCGTCGGATTTGGTCTTGACGACTTTGCGACCACGGTAAAACCCGTTCGGACTGATGTGATGGCGCAAATGCGCTTCGCCCGTGGTCGGCTCGACGGCCAAAGGCGGTGCGCTCAGGTGCTGGTGTGCGCGGTGCATACCGCGCTTCGAAGGCGATTTTTTGTTTTGCTGGACGGCCACGGCAATCCCCTGTGAAAAATCTGCGCATTATATGCGAGCGCCCGGCGGTGCAACGGCTCAGCGCTTGCGCGACGCATCGAGCAGATCGCGCAACTGGGCAAATGGCGTCTGCCGCTCGCCATCTTGCCCGCCGGCAGGCGATGGCGTCACGCGATCTGGCTGCGCCTGCCGCGGGCAGGCGTCGTGCATCGGCACCAGCGGCAGGGCGAGAATGAGCTGGTCTTCGATCAGCGCGCCGATGTCGACCGGATGACGCGCCACCAGCGCCTCTTCCTCGGCCTCCAATTCCTCCTGCGTCAGCTCCGGCTCGTCGGGCACCAGGCGAAACAGCACGGTTTCCTCGATGCTCTGCTGCATGTCGTGCAGGCAGCGCTGGCAGACCACGGGCAGGCTGGCCTGCACCCACAGCGTCACCATCGGTTGCGCCGACAGCCCCGGTCGCTGGCGCATTTCCCCGCGCAAGGCCCACGTCACGACGCCATCGGCCGCGCTGAGCAGGTCGCGCAACCGTGGCATGTCCGCCAGCGACGCGCTGCCCTGCAACGTGCCGCCCTGGCGGGCGAAATCGAACAGCGACAGCGCGCGCGGCGGCTGCTGCGCGGCGGACGAATCAGGGGCAGAGGAAGTCATGGAAGCGGAATTCTATGTTTACGCTCTGGAACAAGTCCGCATGCCCGCGCCGACGGTGACCTCTTACACTACGGAGTATGGTTGAACAAGGCGGAGCGCAATACCGCCGTCCGATCGACGAAGGATGGAACGAGGATGACAAGCTTGGCACAGTGGTTCCCCACCGGCTGGGAACCGTTTCTTTTGGGCGGGATTTTCATCGGCCTGGGCGTGAGCCTGCTGTTTGCGCTGACCGGTCTGATCGGCGGCATCAGCACGGCTTACACGGCGGTGTGGTCGCTGGTGACGCGTCATCCGTTCTTTCAGCATGAAAAGTTCGTTTCCACGCGCAACTGGCGGCTGATGTACGGGCTGGGCCTGATCCTCGGCGCCGTGGTCTTCACCTACACCCTCGGCCACGGGCAGGGCTTCGTCACCAAAGTGCCGCTGTGGCAGCTGTTCGTCGGCGGCATCATCGGCGGCTTTGGCGCACGCATGGGCGGCGGCTGCACCTCCGGTCATGGCATTTGCGGCGTCGGCTCGGGACAATTGCCGTCGATCCTGGCGGTGATCATCTTTCTCAGCACGGCCATCGTCACCGCGCACGTGGTGCGCAGCCTCGGAGGATTCTGACGTGACACCATCACAGCACACCCGCGACCGGCTGGCTGCCGGCAGCAGGCCCGTTGTCTTTGCACGGCAGGAGGGGTGAGATGCAACGCGTTCCCCCGCTCGCCGTCATGCTCTCCGCCCTGGTGGCTGGCGGTCTGTTCGGTTTCGGCCTGGCGCTGTCGACCATGGTGCGCCCGGAAGCCATTTTGCAGTTCTTGCTGCTGAAGAATTTCGGCCTGCTCCTGGTCATGGGCGGCGCCGCCGGGGTGACGTTCATTGCCTACCACCTGCTGCCGCGGTTGATGAAACGCCCGGTGTTCGGCGTGGTGTTCGGCAAGCATCCGTCGCATCTGGACGCGCGCACGCTGATCGGCGCGGCGATTTTCGGTATCGGCTGGGGGCTGAGCGGCGTGTGCCCGGGGCCGGCGATTGCCGGTCTGGGAGTCGGCAACTGGCCGCTGCTGTTGAGCGTGCTCGGCATTCTGCTGGGGGCCTGGCTGCACGGCCGGTTTTTTGGCAAGCACTGATGTCCGCTTCCACGACCGCCGATCTGATTCTGGCCTCGACCTCGCGCTACCGCGCCGAGCTGCTGCGGCGGCTGCGCGTGCCTTTCATCCAGCGCGCGCCCGATGTCGATGAAAGCCGGCAGTCGGCAGAGGCGCCGCAGGATCTGGCGCTGCGCCTGGCGGCGGAAAAGGCCTTTGCCATCGCCCGCGGCGCGCCGGGTCATTGGGTCATCGGCTCCGATCAGGTCTGCGTGCTTGGCGATGCGGTATTGGGCAAACCCGGCACGCATGCCGCTGCGGTGCAGCAGTTACAACGCCTCAGCGGCTGCCGCGCGGTGTTCCACACCGCCGTCTGTGTCATCGCCCCCGACGGTTCCGAGCAGCTGCGCAATTGCCCGACCGAGGTGCAGTTCCGCCACCTCAGTCCGGCGGAAATCGAAACCTACCTGCGGTTGGACAAACCCTATGACTGTGCCGCCAGCGCCCGCTCCGAGTCGCTCGGGCCGGCCCTGCTGCAGTCGATGCGCAGCGACGACCCGACGGCGCTCATCGGCCTGCCGCTCATCGCCGTGTGCGACATGCTGCGCGCCAGCGGCTTTGACGTGCTCGCACGCGCCGCGCGCTCAGCGTAGCGACCAGCCGGCGCGGGTGAATTCGCGCACCGCCCCCATGCCCAGCTCGGCGCCGAAGCGCTTGGCCAGCCGCTCGGCGACGTTTTCCTGCGGGGTGTAATCGACGATGTCGGGTGCCTTGATCTTGTCGCGTGCAATCTGGTCGACCGTGCCGTAACCGTCGGCCAGGCCCTGCTGCACCGCCGATTCCCCGGTCCAGACCAGGCCGGAAAAGGTCTGATCGTTGACCTTCAGCCGCTTGCCCCGCCCCTGCTCGACGGCGGCGATGAATTGTTTGTGGATCTGCTCGAGCATCCCCAGCGCGTAGGTTTTCTGCGCTTCGGGCATGGGCGAAAATGGGTCCATGAAACCTTTGTTCGCCCCGGCGGTGAGCAGCCGACGGCTGATGCCGAGTTTGTCCATCAACCCGGAAAAACCAAACCCGTCCATCAGCACGCCGATCGAGCCGACCAGGCTGGCCGGATTGACGTAGATGTCGTTGGCCGCAGCGGCCACGTAATACGCCCCGGAAGCGCACACCTCCTCGCACACGGCGTACACCGGTTTGTCGTATTTGGCACGCAGCCGGTCGATTTCGGCGTAGATCTGGCTGGCCTGCACCGGGCTGCCGCCTGGGCTGTTGATGCGCAGGATCACCCCCTTGGTTTGCGGGTCGTCGAACGCATCCTGCAACGCCGAATTGATGCTGTCGGCGCTGGCGCGCGAGTCGATGGCAATCTCGCCATTGATTTCGATTAGGGCGTGTTAACACTAATTGCGGAGAAGGTTGCTGGATGTGAAACTTCAAGCATGGAGATTACGCCCGAGCAATTTAAACGCATCGAACACTGTTTGCCCGTGCAGCGCGGAAACGTCAGGCTGAGCA
>Ga0067045_1003474_pt1 | contig 20079 bp, 23 predicted proteins | sample TerdegcTABiofilm_FD_59184 | JGI IMG/M metagenome (GOLD analysis project Ga0067045, IMG submission 59184) | Combined Assembly of (Gp0054472, Gp0054536) Wastewater bioreactor microbial communities from Singapore -Terephthalate degrading... | reverse complement strand
TGATTTCATGAGGCATTACAACAGCCGGCGCATTCATTCCAGCTTGAAGTATCATACTCCTGACGAATGCTACCGTCTGTTGCAGAACCAGAATGGCTTCAAAATTGATCAGGTACGGGTTTAAAGATCGGATACTAAAAGCTATTAATACCAGGTGTCCAATTTTGGGGGGTCAAGCCGCTCGGTCTTGTGGAACGGTTCTGGTAAGGTTAACGATTGTCGGCGGAGCGGGGGCTGGCAGTAGTCCTAAAGATTAGCCCACCTCATCTACGCTTGCCGGCAGGTAGGGGTGTGGGAGTGTGAAAAATGGTTTTTGGCTTGGGTGATTTTTCACAGAGTATCGGTCAATGGATTAAATGTTAATGCCCCAATAGCTTTTGCAACAGAAATAAGGTTGTCGTCACTTGCAACAAAGACCCAATTGTTTTCTTTTATCAGAATAAAAGTGGCCAGGTGTAAGGCGTCCAGAGTCCTTAAACCATGGTTTTTACCATACCTAATTAATAATTCTTCCGCTTCCTGCAGTACAGCATGTCCTAAAGGCTCGACGTGAAACTGGGAATACTCTTCATAAAAACCATTTATGGCTTCGTCTAATGCCCTTCCGTCAATTTCTTTATTGCGATAGCGGCGATATAAAGCGGAAATGAACTCAAGTCGGACTAGGTCGGAAACATGGATAACATTTTCCGGATTTGTTATCCGATCAGTAACAGCAGCTGTCCCCGGTTCTTCATGAAAAAACTTGATTAGGGCGGAAGTATCAAAGAAAAGGTTCATATACGGTCATTTCTCTCTTTTATTATGTCATCACTNAGCANACCTGCGCAATTTCTTAAAGCAAAGCGGGTACGCAAATAACCGTTTCTTGCTTTTTTAAATTCAATCTTCANGTCCTGTTTCTTGAGGGTCAAGACGAGATCGTAAACCTGTAAAATATTATGTGGACCAAGCGATTCGATTTCCTTGATCAAGCGTTCCTTAGCCTGCATAAAAACACCACCTTAAAATTAATATATCACAGCTTGCACCTGGCAGCAAGGAATCTAAGTCCATTTCGGGTCGGGCTTCAACGCGCTATAAGCGATTCCGTTCGGGCTGTCGGAGCTATTAAAAGGGCTTTTAAAATTACATGGTTTTAACGGGAAAGGGAAAAANGGTAATACTTATGCACTACTCTGGCATTATATTGGAAAACGGGATGGTAAGCCGTTTTTATATGATTTACTTTGTTGAGATATTTTGCTTCCATCCTTTGTTTTAGCAGAATTTTCTTATTTCCCATTAATTGAACTGTTGGTATGAGTTTCTATGTCTTTGGGAACCTTGTGTAAATTAACTCTGGTAAATTGATCCCAGTGATCAGCAAAAATCTGTTTTATTTTAATTGTATTAACCTGGAATTTTCCTTTGGTTACCATGTCTCAATTCTACACTTATCCCTTACTTAGTCTCTCAACAACAGCCCCGAATAACCCACCTATTAATCCGCCTAAAATCCCACAGAATACGGGACCGATTTTGCAACTATATATAACACCTAATGTTCCTCCCATCGCAACCCCGATAAAAAACCCGTTATATTTTGTATTAGCAAACATTCTGCCTTCTTCAACCTGGCTAAGACCACGGTTGATCTCCATTGCCCTGTTATAAGCCTGCCAGATGGAGTAGGCATATATACACGGATAAAACAATATCCACTGAAAATTAGCCACATCTATAGCATCCTGAAACTGCCCTTTGAATGAATACAGGATGGATAAATTCAGGCTTGCTTTAACGTTGATTACAAACTCCAATACAACCAGCAATACACTTATAAGGTAATCCCCAACATAAAGCTGCCCAAAACCAGGAATGGCTATCGACCATAAGGCCGACATCAAGGGTGAACGATATTTTCTCATTTCTGCTCACCATCAAAATATTTCAATATCTTCTTTATTATTAGCGTTATTATTAGCGTTCCGTTAAATCTTAGTCGCATACCACTTTATAATTCTATCCCCCACCAGCGCAGCCGCAACGGAGCCTATGGCCAAATATGGCCCAAAAGGGATGGGTTCTTTCAGCCGTGCCAACTTAAACACGAGCATGGTTAAGCTGGCTACACTCCCCGCCACAAAGGATAAAAACAGAGCGACAAGCAGATGTTTCCAGCCTAGTAACAAACCCAGCACGGCAGCCAGCTTGATATCACCACCGCCCATGCCGCCGCGTGAGACCAACGCGATGACAAAAAGCAGGCCACCTCCTTCAAAAAAGCCGGTGACACTTGAGAAAAACACTTCTTTTGATTCAAAAATAAGGGGAATACTCAGGATAAACCCGGCTAAATTCAGCTTATCCGGTATAATTTTATACCGTAAGTCGATGACTGTCGCCGGAACTATTACAGAAAACAGCACCATTGACCGCAGAGCACTCAAGGTAATCCCGTATTTAATTAAAGACAGAACAAACAGGAGACCGGTGACTAACTCCACTACCGGATACTGCCAAGCTATCTGACAACCACAGTAGCGGCACTTTCCTTTTAGAAAAAGGTAACTTATAACAGGAATGAGATCGATAAACCTTAAGTAGTGCCGACAAGCCGGACAGTGCGAGGGTGGGTAGACAACTGATTTACCCACCGGTATCCGGTAGATACAAACATTAAGAAAGCTACCTATAGCAGCGCCGGTGAAAAAGACCAACCCCCAGAACAAGTACTCCAATCTATCACCTCTATACGCCAAATTTTGAATACGCGCATCCAATAAAGGAAATAAAAGGATTTTACCTAATTATATTCAAACACCTATGTATAGGCAATAATTCTAAAAAATTTTGACAAATAGGCTATAAAAAGAAAATAACCCAAACTATAAATTATTAGTTTGGGCTTATCTATTAATGCATTATAGGTAATGCACTATAGGTAATTTTCGTAACTGTACTATCTCGCAGTATTCAAACAATTAAGCATTTTGGTAATACATAATTGTATATCAGTACCACATTGTAGGTTACATGTACTCAAGCATTGCGATGATGTACAATTCGATAACAGACTTGCCAGCGCAGGTTGTTGTACATTAGCACCACATTGTGGGTTACAGGTACCCAGACATTGCGATGATGTACAATTTGACAACAAACTTGCCAGCGCAGGTTGTTGTGCATTATTATCACATTGTGTGTTACAAGTACCAATACATTGCGCTGATGCACAATTCGACAACGAATTCACCGGCAATGCAGCACTTGCACTAGATAGCAAACCGAAAAGCATTAAGAGACAAAGTGCAATTACGAAAAGGATCCGCTTGTTTCTGACCATATTCTATTCCCCTTTCTTTTGTTGCCTCCGAGGTTAGCTGACGGGTTCGGTAAAAGAAACCCTACCCAAATTCAGCCATTAAATATGACTGATTTGAGATTCACCCCATGAATGGTTCCCCCGTACCCAGTTAAAAATTTTCTGGGATTCGGCAATATACATATATATAACCTTGTTGAGTATACTATAATTCACGATTTTATAGCAAAAGTCAAGATAGCCCCTAAGCTTACTTTTATGATGAGAGTTATGAAATTTACTCTGAATCAAAGATATTTACTAAATATCAAGGTAACAAGGGTTTATATTCCATGAAAACCCCTCATCTGCTAAAGCGTAAGTGCCCGGGCAATGCGTATAATAACATGGCCAAACTTTATTAAATATTGCACCATCAAAAATTTGGCAATTGGAGCCACCGCCGCATATAATAGATTAAAACATAAGGAAAGTTTAATCTGCTCAACTCTCCTTTTTTAATACTCGGAGGGGTAACCTATGGATGATATAGACAGCTATTACCTCAACCCTAACATTGACGGTAGTATACAAGATTTTTTTGACCGCGCTCTGGGTATTGTCAAAATTAATAAACCGGGAAAGATTAACGTAAAACAGTTAACTCTTATAGCGATTTTAGACTGTATTGACGCTGCAATCGATTATAATGATAGAGTAAATTTTCGGCTTTTATCAAAATTTATCATGGAATTACAGAGACGAGAAATGTAAAACAGCGGATAACTCCTGCCCCCAGGCTTGTTAAACCCCGATGCACACAAAAAATAACTTTTTAACATAAAATGGATATATAATAAAGAAGGGGGCAACAGTTGTGTCTAATGTCATTATGCCCGACAAATGCTTTGTAACAGAGCCGGTTATCCTGGATAAACCGGCAGCCGATTTTACCGCTGAAGCATATTACAGGGGGCAGAGGGTTGAGCTTAAACTCTCCGACTTTCGTAAAAAATGGGTGATTTTGTTCTTTTATTCAAACGACTTTACCTTCGTTTGACCGACAGAGCTGGCAGCCGTGGCTGACAACTACGAAGAATTTATAAAATTAGGCGCGGAAGTTCTGGCAATCAGCACTGACAGTGTGTACTCTCACAAGATATTTGCGCAAATATCGCCTTCAGCCAGAAAAGTTCAGTACCCGCTATTATCCGACCCTACACATGAAATCTCAAAATGTTATGGAGCCTACAACCCTGAAACCGGGTTCGCCTCCCGGACTACACTGATTATTTCACCGGAAGGCTTGATAAAATATTTCTGTAAGTACCCCAGGCCGGTTGGCCGTAATGTNAAGGAAATAATCCGTGTACTTCAAGCTCTTCAGTTTAACGAAGCNACCGGGTTAGCCGCGCCCGCCGGCTGGGTGCCGGGCCAACCGGGCATCCAGCGCGAATGGAATTTAGTCGGAAGAATATAACCCTCTTCATATCTCATCAGTTCTTTCTACGCAAATGGGGCTGTTCACCCCTGGTGAATTCACTATCGTTGAAACGTTATAAGCAGTCATAATCCCCTTATAAGGCTGCAATAACTCTTTTACCGCGACATGCTCCGCTTCCAGCCACACCTTGTATTCCCGCTCCCCGGTCAGGATCACAGGCATCCGGTCATGAATTTCCCTCATGAATGCGTTGGCCGGGGTAGTGATGATGCTGCAGGAATTAATTACTGTACCGTCAGGCGCTATCCAGCAGTCCCAGATGCCTGCAAAGGCAAAAAGTGACTTGCTTGGCAGGGTGATATACATTGGATACTTCTTGCCGCCCACCCTGCGCCATTCAAAAAAACCGTCGGCCGGCACCAGACAACGCCGGTGCCTGAAAGCATCCCGGAAGGCGGGCTTCCGGTCGACTGTCTCCGCCCTGGCGTTAATCATCTTAAAGCCGATTTTCTTATCTTTTGCCCAGCGGGGAACTAACCCCCAATGCATCAGGGAAATGTCTCTTTCGCCGGAACTAATGATAATCACCGGTATATCCCTGCCCGGAGCGATATTGTATTGTGGGGTGCAATCAAAGTCTTTGTCGATCTGAAAGTGAATTCTCAGTTCGTCCGAGCCGGTTGAGAGCGTAAAACGTCCACACAATTCAGGGCACTCCAATCTATTTTTCTTCGGCGGACAATAATCTTTCCCTCAGTCTAGTATAGCGATGCTGAGGTTTATTGTTCCTGACGGCTATGGCCAGCGCCTTTTTGCTGCCGATAATTATTACCAGTTCTTTTCCCCGGGTGATTCCGGTATAGATTAAGTTTCTCTGAAGAAGCATGTAATGTTGAGTCATTACCGGGATAATTACCGCCGGGTACTCACTGCCCTGTGATTTGTGAATGGAAATAGCGTAGGCCAGCGTCAACTCATCTGTTTCCGAAAACTCGTAAGTTACCACCCTTCCGTCAAAATCCACCCGGATTTCCTGCTCTTCTTGATCGATGGTAACAATGCGCCCCACATCTCCGTTAAACACTTCTTTGTCATAGTTATTCGTCACCTGCATCACTTTGTCGTTCACCTTAAAGGTCTTGTACCCTTTTATTGTTTTGCTCTCGTTGGGATTCAACAATTCCTGCAGTTTGACATTCAAGTTTGCTACTCCAAGTTCACCCCGGTGCATAGGTGTTAACACCTGAATGTCTTTTACCGGGTGATAGCCGAAACTATTGGGTACGCGCTCCTTGCAGAGCGCCAATATCTTTAGCAGGGCTTTTTCCGGATCGTCTTCCGCGATAAAATAAAAATCAGTTTTATTACCGGCCTGGGGTCTGCGTATATCCGGAAACTTGCCCTGGTTAATCATATGCGCATTGATAATAATCCTGCTTTCCCTGGCCTGCCTGAAAATTTCGTTAAGGATTGTCACCTGGAATTTACCGGAATCGATCATATCCCTCAAAACACTCCCCGGACCTACCGAGGGAAGCTGGTTAATGTCACCGACCAGAATGAAAGCGGCATAAGCGGGAATAGCTTTGACAAGGTGATACATCAGGACAGTATCAATCATGGAGGACTCGTCCACAATAACCACATCAGCCTCCAGGGGGTATTCCAGGTTTTTTTGAAACCCGCCCTGATGCGGGCTGTATTCGAGGAGCCGGTGGACGGTCCGGGCCTCGTTTCCGGTGGCTTCCTGCATCCGTTTGGCGGCCCGGCCGGTTGGAGCCGCCAACAGGACTTTGAGCCGCAGAGCCTGAAATATCTTGATAATCGCCCGGATAATGGTGGTCTTCCCGGTGCCGGGCCCGCCGGTGATGATGGAAACTTTGTTCTGAGTGGACAAGATAACCGCTTCTTTTTGTTTTTCAGCAAGCTGAATATTTAATTGCGCCTCCACCCAGGCTATCGCTTTTTCCGGGTCTATGGGGCGAATGGCAGACGGTTCTGACTTCAATAAAAGAAGCCTTTTGGCCAGGCTGACTTCAGCCGTGTAAAAAGGAGGAAGATACACGGCATTGTGAACGGCCCTTGCATCCAGGTTTTGTTCCAGCGGCTCTTCCAGGACCAACCTCTTCTCTTCAAACAGTCTTGCCATGGCGTTTACCACTATATCTTTGCTGACCTTGAGCATTTCCACGGCTTTGTTTGCGAGAAGCTCAAAAGGATAATAAACATGCCCGTCCGCCATGAGTTCGTTCAAAACATAGATGATGCCCGCTTCAGCCCGCATCACGGAGTTGGGATCGATACCCATGTTCCTGGCTATCTGGTCTGCGGTAATAAATCCAATACCGTAAATATCGGAAGCCAGCCGGTAGGGATTATTTTTAACCGTCTCAATAGAAGCACTTCCATATTTCTTGAATATCTTTGCAGAGTGGGTGGCGCTGACCCCGTGGCCTTGGAGAAAAACCATGATCTCCTTGATTTCTTTTTGCTCTTCCCAGGCTCTCGTGATCATAGCAACCCGCTTTAAGCCGATACCATCNACTCTAGTCAGTTTATCGGGAGTGTCTTCAATAACATCAAGGGTATCCAGCCCGAAAACCTTGACAATACGCTTGGCCATGACCGGACCGATACCCTTAATCAATCCTGAACCGAGATATTTCTCTATGCCATTTACGGTGGCTGGAACGACAGTTTCGTATTTATCAACCTGAAACTGTTCACCGAATTTTTTGTTGTGCACCCATCTGCCGGTTAGCTTTATGGATTCACCGGGGTTGATGCCGGCAAGGTTTCCAACAATAGTAGTCAGTTCTTTTTTACCTTTTTCCTGAAGCCTGGCTACAATAAACTGATTCTCTTCGTTGAGATATACTATTCTTTCCAGGAACCCGTAAATAGTCATCATACCGGTGACAACCCCCATGCCACATAGCCGGAAATTAGATGATTTGTTACTATTCAGGTATTCAGAATTCAGACGCCCATGAAGCTTCGCTTCACCATCAGATGGATGAAAATGGTAAAGATTTATTTTCAGGGCAGAATATTTCGAGACGATAAACCATTCTCTCATTCTGACTACTGACTACTGATTACTGACTACTGATTACTGATTACTGACTACTGACTACTAAGTAGTTACGATGATTTATCTTTAGATGTATTTCAGTTTTGCCATAGAATCCTTAAGCTTTTGATATGTAACCTCCAATGATTCGGATATTACTCTCACATCACCGAACACCGGCATAAAATTGGTGTCTCCGCCCCAGCGTGGGACTACATGAATATGGATGTGGCCGGGCACCCCGGCGCCGGCAATTCTGCCGATATTTATCCCGACATTAAACCCTTCCGGGTTAAAAGCGCGCAGCACTTTAACCATTTTTTGCGTGTTTTTAAAGAGTTCCAGCATTTCCTTTTCGGTTAATTCTTCAAATTCCCCCACGTGCCTCTTGGGTACAACCATCAGGTGCCCGTTAGTGTACGGGTACCGGTTCATCACAATAAACGTTTTTTCTCCCCGCTGAAGAACCAGATTTTCCTCGTCCCGATCAGATTCCAGTATCCCGCAAAAAACGCACTTGTCCCCGTGATCTCCACCAATGTAAACGCTGCGCCACGGCGCCCAAATTTGTTTCATCTCGCACGCTCCTTATTGTTAAATTATATTAGCCATTATCCATTTGTTTTGTCAACTCAAGCCGTTTCCTCTTTATCATCAGTATTGCTTCTTCCGGAGTATCCACATCTATTAAAAGACCTTCAACCCGGTAAAAATCAAATGTCGTTCCCACGTCGAAACCCAACAAAATTACTTTTTTCCGGTTCTTCAGGGCAAGCGCAATCTCTGAAATCGTCCCGGCCTTACCGGGAAGGGCCACAACAACGTCGCTTGAAAGCACATTGATGTAGTTCCGCCCGTCGCCCATCCCAGTGGCAATAACTACGTCAATATATTCAGAAGCCGCGCCTCCGTCTTTACCTGGCAGGACGCCCACAGTCAGCCCGCCGTTTTCCCTGGCACCCTTTGCTGATGCTTCCATAACACCAGCCGGCCTCCCGCCGTTAAGAAGCACCCAACCTATCTCCCATAGAAATCTTACCTTTCTCCGATAGCGCGGCTGTTATATATGGAGATATTCGCGCATCACTTGAGAAAAAAGGAAAGGTTATTGGAGCTTATGACTTATTAATAGCTGCACATGCTCTCTCAGAAAACCTGATTCTAGTCACAAATAATACCAGTGAATTTAGTCGAATTCCAAGTTTATCTCTTCAAAATTGGACTGATTAAATTCTAATCAAATCAGTCATACTGATCCAGATAATGTTCAATATACTGCCGCACTTTTACCGCCGGCTTGTAAATACCGAAGTGCCCTTCACACAATATATCAGCCTTTAAGTCAATTAACTTTTTCATTGAAGCTATCCACTCTTTCATATCTGATCCCCAGGATGCGTTAAAAGGACCGTGGATATCCTGGCCGAACAGAATCCTGCAACCGTTGAGGTCAACACAAGGGCTGATCCCGCCGGGAGTGTGCCCCGGGGTAAACAAGCAGTGGATAGTCAGCCCCCCGACTGTTATATCCTGCTTTTCTCCTTTCAGGATAACGTCAACGGAAACGGGTTGGTAATTTACCCTGTAGTACAATTCCGCCGTCAAATGGGCCAAGCCTTTGGAGATGGCGTCCAGTTCCAGCGCGTGACCCACTATCTTCGCGCCGTGCGATTGAAAGTAGTGCAGGCCGCCGATGTGGTCGATATGCCCGTGGGTGGCGATTACATACTTCAATAAGGATGGATCAAACCCCAGCTTTTTTATATTATCTAAAATTGACCGGCATGAATAACCGAGGCCGGCGTCAATCAGGGCCAGTTCGCTGCCGCCGTCGACAAGATAAACGCAACAATCCCTCATATCGGTCAATTCCTGGCCACCCACTAAGTAAACACCGTCAACAACTTTTTCCGGTTTTTGCATTTTGGCTTCTCCTTTCACCTGTTCAGGTTAAAAACGCTTATCTTACTTTTATAGAAGGACCTTGTTATTATGAAAGTCGCCAGTTTCTTAAAACATGCAAAAACTGGCGGCTTTTACATCCATATTAACTTATTACGCCAGGGCGCGCTCCAGGATATGGTACATGCGGTTTACCATATCGCGCGGGTCGGCAAGCAACCCGGCGGAAATCAGGGCGTTGTCGTAGATCTGCTCCGCCGCCAGGCGGGCAAATTTTTCGTCTTTTTCACGTAGTGCGGCCAGGCGCTTGATTAATTCATGCCGCGGGTTGATCTCCAGCGTCTTCTTGCCGATGGCGCCCAGGTCTCTGTTCACTGCCTGCATCACCCGCTGCATGCTGCTGGTCATCATGCCGTCCTGATTTAAAATAACTGCAGGGCTGTTGATCAAACGCCTGGATTCCTTGACTTCACTAACTTTATCCCCCAGGATTTCCTTCAGCCATCCTGTTAGAGATTTAACCGTTTCATTGTCAAGCGGCTCCCCGTCAAGCTTTTCGTCCAACGCGGGGAGATCCAGTTCGGCCTGATCGGCAGACACCAGTTTCTTTTCTTCATAATCCATTAAATTGCTCAAAACAAAGTCATCAACGGGCTCATGTGTATAAATGACTTCCAGGTCACGGGCCCGGAAAGCCTCCAGATAAGGGCCGGCCTCAATAATTTCCCGGGTAGGACCGTTAATGTAATATATGTCTTTTTGGCCTTCTTTCATTCGCTGCGTGTAATCCGCCAGCGATATTAACTTCCCCGGCTCCGTTTTGGACGACTCAAACCGCAACAGCTTGGCCAGCTCATCCCGGTGGGTGAAGTCGCTCGTAACCCCTTCTTTGATAAAGAAGCCGAATTGTTTCCAAAACTTGTCGTACTTGTCCGGGTCGGCCTTAGCCTGGTCGTTGAGGAACTTGAGGAACCGTCCTGTAACGGCCCTGCGCAGCCTGGACACCAGCGTGCTGTCCTGCATGGTTTCGCGGGAGATGTTCAGCGGAATGTCTTCGCTGTCCACAATTCCTCTTACAAAACGCAGCCATTCCGGCAAGATCCCCTCGGCTTGCTGCTGGATCAAGATTTTACGGCAGTAAAGATTAACACCCGGCTCCGTCCGGCTAAAGCCATAACGCTCGAAATTCTGCTTCGGCACAAACAAAAGAGCGTTAATGGCCAGCGGCGCGTCGGCGGAAAAATGCAAGCGATAGAGCGGCTCATCGTAAGCGTTTGCGATGAACTTGTAAAACTCAGTATACTCTTCTTCCGTGATCTCGTTTTTATTTCGCGTCCAGATCGCCTGAACGGTGTTGACTTGTTCACCGTTTACCCGGATCGTAAAGGGAACGAAGCTGGAATACTGCCTGATGATCCGTTTAATGGTTTCAGCTCTGGCGAATTCGTGGGCGTCGTCTTTCAGTTCCAGGATGATTTTTGTGCCCCGCGACAAATCCTTTGCCGAACCGATGCTGTAACTGCCGATGCCGTCTGAAATCCACTCGCAACCTTCCGCATCGGGGCGGTATGAACGCGTCAATACCCGAATTTTTTTGGCCACCATAAACGCGGCGTAAAAGCCCACACCGAACTGGCCGATCAGGTTCAAGTCTTTTTGATTGGTTTCGGCCATTTGTTGAATAAATGCTTTTGAACCCGAGTGCGCTATGGTACCCAGGTTTTCAATAAGTTCTTCCCTGGTCATGCCAATCCCGGTATCCGTTATGGTCAGAATATGCTCCTTGTCATCCGGCTCAATTGTGATTTCGAGCGGGAGATCTCCATCTTTGACCTGTTTGTTGGTCAGGCTTTCATACCGGAATTTCTCCAGGGCGTCGGCAGCGTTGGAGATTAACTCACGCAAAAATATTTCGCGGTCCGTGTAAAGTGAATTAATTACAATATCAAGGATTTGTTTTACTTCTGCTTGAAATTCCCTGGTTTCAAAAGCGTTTTCCCCGTTTGACACCGACATCTGACAGACACCTCCGTTTAGTTGTTGTTCTATAATAAATCATATCAACAAAATCTGACCAAATAAAATTTTACCACAAAGAATATTTTATGAAAAAGCCTGTAATCCATTTTATTGCAACCTTTAAGTCCAATGTTTTTGTGCTTGCTGTAGACACCGGCCGGGCCGGTTGTTAAAATGAATTAAAAATTAACGATCAGGGATTGGGGTATCAATTTGAATAACAAAGTGGACGGGGGACAATCCCGCTTGTGGTTGTTCGGACTGGTCAACTTTTTCCTCAGCTTTGCCATCCAGGGGTCTATTATCTTTATTCCCCTGCTGGGCGCCCAGCTGGGGGCTTCCGACTTTCAGGTGGGGGTGGTGGGCGCGGTCTACGGAGCCGCTTTTTTGGTGTCTTCTCTATTATCAGGCTGGAAATCCGACAGCATTGGAAGACTCCTTTTTGTGCGATGGGGCCTTCTGATCAGCAGTGCGGCTTTCGCGGCCCAACTGCTGGCCGATAATGTCATCATATTGATGGTAATGCGGGGGAGCGGGTCGGGTTCGCGCTGGGCATAACTACCGCTGCAACCATCGCCTACGCTTTTGAATCAGGCGTGGATATGGGCAAATACAGCTCCTATGGCTCCCTGGGCTGGATTTTCAGCGCCCTGGCAGCAGCCTTGGTAGGNAAAATTGACCTGCTTTTTCAGTTAAGCTTTCTGGTTTGCCTGCTGGCTTTTTTCCTTTCACTGGCTTTCCATGAAACACCATCCATTAACTCCCCTGCGCCGCCCAACCTGTGGGAAGTGGCGCGGCGGGGTTACCGGGTATACCTGGCAGTATTCCTGCGGCACCTGGGCGCCACTGCCGTCTGGATTATCCTTCCCCTCTACATGGTCTCCCTGGGTATGGATAAATTCTGGATCGGTATTTTATGGGGGGTCAACTTTGCTGTACAGTTTGTTGTGATGCGTTATCTGGAGCAGTTCTCTGAATATAAAGTTTTTGCTGCCGGGCAGGTGTTATCTGTAATAGTATTTGTCGCTTTTGCCTTCGCCGTCGGCCGGCTTTCCCTGATTGCCGTCCAGGCGCTTTTGGGTGTGGCCTGGTCCTGTCTCTACGTCGGCGCCCTGCTTATAATCTTAAAAAGCGGGGAGGAGCGCGGAACAGCGGGAGGCATCTTTCAGTCCACATTAAACCTGTGCAACGCCGTGGGTCCCTTGCTCGGAGGTTTGATCGCCCAGGGGTGGGGTTACCGGGGGGTAATGTTTTTCGCAGCGGCCCTGGGCGTGGCGGGAATGCTGGTCGCCGTACCGGCAGGCCGGGAAATGGCAGACCGTTAGCCGCCCTAATGGCAAGTGTCAAGTAATAAGCGTCCGCTCTGATAATTCCTATAAATGGTTGACATGCCTAAATTCTTTGCGTATAATTAGAGAGACTGACTAAAGTCAGTGAGAGTGAGGTATTTTTTATTGGCTAGAATTACGAAGGATCCGGAAACCAGAAAAGCGGAACTGATTGATGCTGCGGAAGAATTATTCCGTACAAGGGGCTATCACCAGACTTCAGTGAGCGATATTGTTAAAAATATTGGCGTCGCGCAGGGGACCTTCTATTACTATTTTGAAACTAAAGAGGATGTCCTGGAGGCGATCATTTCACGTATTGTTATAAGTATTATTAATGAACTTGAAAAGTTGGTGGACAACCAGGCCGTTTCCGCCAAGGGAAAAATCTGCCAAATGGTTCAATTATTTTTTAGAAAATTAAAAGATGAAGAAGCGTTATTGGCTGTTCTATTCGACGAGAAACAACTGCACTTAATGGCCAAGATAGAAAATCACGCCAAAAAGCTTGCCAAACCCAGTTTGCTTAAAGTCTTTAACCAGGGTCAAAAAGAGGGGACCATGGACGTACCATACCCGGCGGATGCGTTGGACTTTTTTGTGGCAATCCTTTTATGCATGGTTGAATCTTCCCTGGAAGAGCCTGAAGAAAACGCTTTGGAAATCTTTGCCCGGAAAATATTTATAGGCGAAAGGCTCATCGAAAAGACCCTGGGCATTGAGGAAGGCACATTGAAATTGGTGGTAGCTCCATAAAATTTTATATAAAACTGACTGACAACAGTCATAATATTAAAAGCATTTGACGTAAAATAGTCGAGAGGCAGTTTTCAGTATTTAACTGACTTATGTCAGTCAATTAGAGAAATGGATTCTTACTTGGAGGTATCCTATGAAACCGCAAAAAAAATTGAACATCCGGGCCTGTAGAATTTTCCTTATTCCTTTCCTGCTTCTACTTGCATCTTTCTGGTTGGGAGGTTGCTCATCTGAACAACAGGCCAAAGAAGACGTTCCTTTGGTCCGGACACTAACCATAAAGAGCGATGAGGGGAATAAAAAATCGGTTTATCCGGGAGAAGTTTGCGGTCGCAATGAAACCCAGCTGGCTTTTCAGGTTGGCGGCAGAATTATTAAACGGAATGTGGAAACTGGTCAGATGGTAGGTCCCGGTGACATTATTATGGAAATTGACACGCGGGATTTACAGCAGGGTGTCGTTACTATTGAAACCCAGTTAAAGTCTGCTGAGACCGATCTTCAGCTGGCGGAGGAGAACCTCAAACGCTATAAGGCGCTGTTTGAAAGCAAGGTGATCAGCAAAGCTGATTTAGATGCCCTGCAATCGGCAAGAGATACGGCTGAGGCCAGGCAACAGCAAATCCAGGAGTGTTTTCTTACCAGCAAATGGGGCGATCCGAAGATCCTGATTTTGTTATCCGCCAGATGGTGATTGCCACGGCCTGGCCCGGCGCCACCGAGCCGGAAGTGGAAGAACAGGTTACTTACAAAATTGAACGGAAGCTGCAGGAAACACCGGGGTTCGATAAGGTTGAGAGCTATTCCATGCCCGGCCAGTCAGTGATTTTCCTGAGCCTGAAGTTTGAGGTTAAAGAAGAACAGTTGCGGCCGACCTGGCAGGAAGTGCGCAACATGGTTAACGACGTGGCTGCAACGTTTCCTGAAGGCGTGCTGCCTCCTACTTTTAACGACAGGTTCGACGATGTATACGGCAACATTTACGCGCTCACGGCGGAAGGGTTTACTCATGAGGAGGCAAGGCAATACGCCGAGGAGATCCGCCAGAAGTTGCTCGGAGTGAAAAATGTTGCGAAGGTTGAACTGGTTGGAGTCCAGCCGGAAAAAATCTTTGTAGAAATCGAAAGCAGCAAACTGGCCCAGCTTGGTATCGACCAATCCTTAATAACCAAAACCCTGCAGAGTCAAAATGCGGTAGCCGCCGCTGGGATGCTGGAAACGTCATCAGATAACGTATATTTAAGGGTAAGCGGCATTTTTGAAAACATCGATAATATCCGAAACCTGGCCGTCCGGGCTAATGGCAGTACATTCCGCCTGGGAGACATAGCTTCTGTGCGCCGGGGATATGCTGAACCTGCTCAGCAGAAGATGTTTTACAACGGCCGGCAGGCCATCGGGCTGGCAATTTCCATGGAAAAAGGCGGCAACATCCTGACCCTGGGGGACAACCTCAAAAAAACAGTGGAAGATATCCGCAAGGATTTACCTTTGGGGATGGAAATTCACCAGGTGGCCAACCAGCCGGAAGTGGTCAAGAAATCAATTAACGAGTTCGTCAAGACTCTGGTTGAAGCCCTGGTTATTGTCTTATGCGTGTGCTTTCTCAGCTTGGGCGCTCGCGCAGGTGTTGTTGTTACCTTGTGCATACCTCTGATCGTAGCCGCCCTGCTTGTGTGCATGAATTATACCGGGATAATACCTGCACAGGGTTTCCCTGGGGGCGCTTATTATTGCCCTGGGCTTGCTGGTGGACGACGCCATCATAACAATAGAGATGATGATTGTCAAGATGGAACAGGGATGGGATAAAGCAAAAGCCGCCAGTTTTTCATTCACCTCAACGGCCTTGCCGCGACTGGTCGGCGCCCTGGTCACCTGCGCGGGTTTCATGCCGGTTGGTTTTTCAGTTGGAGCCGCGTCGGAATTTGTGGGGAGTATTTTCTGGGTCGTCACGCTCTCGCTGATGATTTCATGGGTGGTGGCGGGAACGGTCACCCCCTTGCTGGGGTGCCAGTTGATTCAGCTAAAGCAGACGCCTGGCGGCCATCGTGAGTTTAACCTGTACAATACCCGCTTTTACCGCCTGTTCAGGCGAATCCTGGAAGGCGCACTGCGGGCGCGCTGGCTGGTAATCGCCCTGGCGGTCCTGGCTTTCATGTTATCCATTCAGTTAATGAATTATATCCCTAAAGAATTTTTCCCCAGTTCCACTCGCCCGGAACTGATTGTGGATATACGCTTGCCGGAAGGGTCCTCCCTCAAAGCTACTGAACAGGAAGCGGCCAAATTTGCTGAAAAGTTGAAGGATGATCCACGCATCGTTAATTTTTCGAGCTATACCCGTACAAGCGCGCCGAGGTTTGTTCTCTCTGTTGCCGGCCTGCCCCAGGATACGGCCAATTACGCCCAGTTCGTGATATTGGCGAAAGATACTAAGGCAAGGGATGAACTGCGCCAGGAGTTGGATGAACTGTTTGACCGGGAATTTGAAAATGTACGGATGAAAACCAAGGTGCTTGCGCTGGGACCAGGTTTAGCCTATCCGGTCATGCTACGGGTTTCGGGCTATGACCGCGGCAAGGTCCGGGAAATAGCATCACAGGCCAGGGATGTCATGGTCCAAAATCCCAATTTGCTTAACATTAATTTTAACTGGTTCGAGAAAACCAAAACTATGCGCCTGCATATCGACCAGGACAAAGCGCGCGCGCTCGGCATCGACAAGCAGAGTCTGGCTGTTGCCCTGCAATCGCAGTTATCCGGAATAACCATTGCCGAGTTCCGTGAGGGCGATAGAAAGATTGATATTGTTTACCGCGCGGCGGACTTGGATCCCAATGACTTGTCCCGGGTTAAGGATTTAAGTGTTGCGGCCTTCAACGGCAAATTTGTCCCTCTTGAGCAGATCGCCGAAATCAGTTACGACGCAGAGGAAGGAGCGGTCTGGCGCAGAAATCTGAAACCGACCATCACCGTCCAGGCCGATACTGTTCCCGGCATTACAGGCAATGACGCCACCATACAGGCGTATAAAGACCTGGAAGAGTTGCGTAATAACCTGCCTCCCGGATATAGCATCGAAATGGGCGGCTCAGTTGACTTAAGAGACGAGGCGATAGGGTTATTGATGCAACCTGTTCCGGCCATGGTTATAATCATCATGACCCTGTTGATGCTGCAACTGCAAAACATGTTTTATAAAGATGAGCAAAAGTAAACAACAATTTATTAAGAGCAGTCATTTAAGCCGCCCCTGTAGCATATGAAATCTATGTAAGCTCCGGGATGGAGGTGAAGCTGCTGTTTTTTATAACGGAAAAAATCGTTTTCAGCATGGCATGTATCAGAGTGCTGTCCGCAACTATTGAGTTTACGGCAGCCATGCTTATGCTGAAATACGGGCGGGTGGAAACTGCCTTTAAAATCAATTCCTTGCTGGCACTGGTGGGACCTACAGTGTTTGTTGCCGTAACCAGCCTTGGCCTGATCGGCCTGGCCGGGAAAATATCTCCGGCTGGAATGGTAACGGTCATACTTGGGGTTTTACTGATTTTTATCGGAATTAACAAACTCTAGCAAGTCCGTTCCCTAACCGGACCGGCCCAGCGCATTCACAAAAAACTCCGCTACCATCTCTGCTACCTTCTCCTCATAGCCCCACCAGAAATGGTCAACACCGGGAATCACCTCAACAGTCTTGGGCTCGGCCATGTTGGCCGCCTCCTGCAGAACCAGGAAAGGAGAAACAACGTCGTCTTCCGATCCGCAGACGATTAACTTGGGCTTTGCGCAATCAGCCAGAACGCCTGGTGGAATAACCGGGGATACACCCGCGATTGCTTTGATTGCGCTGCTGCTGCCGCCTACCGGTAAAGCTACCTTTCCACCAAAAGAGTATCCCATGATGCCGACCCGGCCGGAGTCTACTTCTTCCTGTTGGACAAGAAAAGATAAAGCAGCCCGGGCATCGTCCTGCTCCGGCACGCCTCCGCCAAAAAACCCCCGGCTCCGGCCGACGCCGCGGGAATTGAAGCGCATGCCGGCGATTCCCTTCCCGGTGAGCGCCCAGCTAACCGCCATAATTATATTGTTGTCCATGTTGCCACCGTAACGCGGGTCGGGATGACATAGCACCACCCCCGGGCATGGACTGTCCAACATGTCAGGCAAGTCCAGACAAGCCTCCAGAAGCAGGCCGTTATTATTTAAGGTTGTTTTTATTTTCCGCATTTTCTTCGCCTCCCCACTTTAGTATTTTTCATGAATTAGCAAACTTTATAACCATATTAGCATATACCACGTCAAAATTCAGACATTAATACAAATTAATCATTGAAATACTTGTTATATTTTAGTACCATAAGTTTAAAAATACCAGTGATTAATTAACATTTAGGGAGTTGAGAATAAATTATGCCGGATTACTCTGTGATTGATCAACCTCCGGTTTTAAATTTAATTTTTTATCCGCGTAAAGATTTTACCTCATGCCCGGAAAATGCTTTCGATCTAAATATCCCGGTTGATAAAGGTGTTTCGGTCTCAACCCGCTTTTACGCCGGCGGCATCAACCAGCCCTGGATTTTATACTTCCACGGTAACGGGGAAGTAGCAAGTGATTACGATGACATCGCGCCGGTTTATAACGAACTGGGGATTAACTTGGTGGTGGCGGATTACCGTGGATATGGCGCCAGCGGAGGCACCCCTACTTTTACCAACGTGTGCAAAGACGCTAAACGTGTGTTTACTGCTGTAATAGAAGAATTGTCTAAAAGAGGTTTTCAACAGGATTTATGGATTATGGGCAGGTCTTTAGGCAGTATTTCCGCCCTGGAACTGGCTTATCACTACCAGGATCAGATTAAGGGTATGATTATTGAAAGCGGTTTTGCCAATGTCGTCAGAGTAATGAAACATTTGGATCACTTCCCCAGAGAAGTTAATCTGCCCCAGTTTGATCAGGAGTGTCTGGACCTGGTTAAAAATATTTCATTACCCGCCCTGGTTATCCACGGGCAAGACGATATTATTGTTCCAGTCGGGGAGGCTATAGATTTATTTGAACACCTGGGCACAGCCCAAAAAAAACTGATTATCATTCCTGACGCAGGCCACAATGACATTATGTACATTGGCTTAAGACAATATTTTGAGGCAATACAAAAATTTGTCTTTGATTCCCCGGGAAACACATAATGGTGTTGTACCACGGGGAATCTAACTTTGTTATTCATATGAAAGGTGATGATCCATGTTAAAGCGTTTGCTTCATAATTTATTTAAGCAGGTTAAGTCCGGCGCTTTTGAAGTTTCGTATTGGGATGGTACGACTGAACGATACGGCAAGGGTTCTCCTTCCATTAAACTGACTTTTCAACGAAAAAATACCTTACAAAAAAGTGGTCAAAGACCCGGTACTGGCGTTCGGCGAGGCCTACATGGACGGTTTAATTGACATCACCGGAGAACTGGACGATATCATCAAGCTGATCAACGCAAACAAGGAATTAACCGGGCAAAACCGGGGCTGGCACATCTTGACCAAAATCTTTAGCCGCCGGCCGCGTTCAACATCTTTGCGAAAACAGCAGGAAGACGTCCAACATCATTACGATTTAGGCAATGATTTTTTCTCCCTTTGGCTGGATGAAACCATGAGTTATTCTTGCGCTTACTTCCAAAATGCCGGAGATTCCCTGACCCAGGCCCAGATTCAAAAGATCGACCACGTGCTGAAAAAGTTACAGCTGCGCCCCGGGGAAACCCTTCTCGACATCGGCAGCGGCTGGGGGTGGCTGATTCTCCGTGCCGCCCAGGTGTGTGGGGCAAGAGCCCTGGGAATTACTTTGAGCCGTGAACAGTACCAGGAAACCCGGCGCCGTATTACAGAACAGGGTTTAACAGATCGGGTGGAAGTTGAGTTGCTGGATTACCGGGAACTGGCAGGAAAAGGGCATACTTTCGATAAAATCGCCAGCATTGGGATGTTCGAGCATGTGGGCCAGGCCAACTATCCCCAGTTCATGCTGGCACTGAAGAAACTCCTGAAGGAGGGCGGCTTAGCCTTACTTCATACTATAACGCATACCAAGGAAGGGCCGGTTAACTCCTGGATAGAAAAACATATTTTCCCCGGAGGATATATACCGTCCTTACGCGAAGTCATCTGGCTACTGCCCGATTATGATTTTCATGCCATAGATATTGAAAGCTTGCGGATGCATTACGCCATGACCCTGGACCGCTGGTCGGAAGGATTTGA
>Ga0067045_1029525_pt1 | contig 20084 bp, 18 predicted proteins | sample TerdegcTABiofilm_FD_59184 | JGI IMG/M metagenome (GOLD analysis project Ga0067045, IMG submission 59184) | Combined Assembly of (Gp0054472, Gp0054536) Wastewater bioreactor microbial communities from Singapore -Terephthalate degrading... | reverse complement strand
GCGCCCACCCAAAAATTTTGCGACGATTTTCGCCGCCTCGTCGCGCTGGCTAACGCTCTGCCTGAAGCCTTCTAAAGAAGCCGACAGGAAGGACTGAATTGCAACCGGCTCCTGTTCAATATTTTCCAGTGTGGCGAAGAACACCTGGGCGTAGGGATGGATGTGGTGATGGCGCACCGGCAACGTCTGAACATCAACCCCCATCGCGGCCAGTTGAAGCGGCTCATACATGGCATAGCCCTGCACTGCCTGAAATTCATCCCTGACCAGGCGATCCGGTTGGTACGGCAATTCATGGATCTCGACTGCTCCCGTCGGGATTTTTTCGAGCGCAAGCACCGCCTCCAGAATGCGAATGCCGTCACAATGCATGGCCACTTTTTTCCCTATTAAATCCCGGATAGTTTGAATACCACTGGAATGCTTTGTCATCAGTACCAAAGGAGAAACCTGCAACATGGTCGCCAGTGCCCTGACGGGCAAACCGGCTGCGCAGGCCGAGATGATCAGGTTATCCTCGCTACAGCCGGCGCACAAACGCCCGCCATCAATCACTTTTTGAATGATCGAACGTCCGTCCTCAACCCATTCGACAAATTCTACGTCTAACCCCGCCTCCTTATAAAGACCTTTTTCCAAAGCCCAGAGCAAGCCGACGAACTGGCCTTCGATTAAAAAATCGAGAAAGAACGTAAATTTTTTCATTTATGCCCCCAAGGCTCTCACCAGGCAATAAAATGATCGGGATCACCGGCGTCAATATATTCCGCTCGGATATCCGGCCGGTTCTGGATGAACCATTCATAAAAATAGCGCATGCCCGGCGTTTCAGTGGCGTGATGCCCGCCGAGGATCAACCCCATATTCACGTCCCGCGCAAATTCTACGTCGCGCCATTCCTCCACCTCGCCGGTGATGGCGGCGTCACAGCCGTAGCCCAGGCCGCGCACAAAGATCTCGATTGCACCGGGGCTGCCCCAATCCAGCGACACTCTTTTGACCATACGATCAGGGTCTCCCACAAAGCGGATACCCCTCTTCCCCAGCTTTTTGCCCACCTGTTTTGCAAGCTCTTTCAAGGGCGTCGGTGGCAGTTCATAAATCCAGGCATCCTGTGTGATACGTTTGCCCTGCCAGCCCAGGACCTTTTCGATCGCGACCCCCATGCCTCGATCTGGGAAATCGTTCCAGGCGTCGTGCAGGCGATAGGAGACCAGATTATGCTCCTTGATGAGCTTCTGTTTCGCCAGGCCGGGAGGGGTGGCTTTTTTTTCTTCAAGATCTGTATCGGGCATTGGGATCATGTAATTATCCCCCTTGGGGTAATTCCAGGGGTGGTGGTAAAACACCGGTTCGTGACCGATGACAAAATTCAGATTCTTCCTGGAGGCCTGCTCCAGAACATAGATGTTCGGCAAAAAAGTAACCGCCACCCCGCGCACTTCGGCTTGGGGGTCGCCTGCAAAAATACCATCCACTTTATCCTGAGGAACAGGATTGGGCAATTTTTCTTCAAGCCATTGCTGCAACTCGAACGCTTTCATTTGATGAACCTCCGAAAGAATTGAGATAATATTCAAAAATTTTCTTCTAAAATCTACTTGTCGAAACCTCCGGCCGCAAAGCCCGCCACCAGGTATTTCTGTAAAAACAGAAACAAAATCAGAATGGGGGCAGTGGTCACCGTGCTGGCTGCCATGAGCAACCCAAAGTTGATATTCTGGCCGCCCCCCACCAGGGCAGCCAGCGTTACCGGTACGGTTTTCATAGTATCTAGGCTGAGCAACACCAGCGGGAACAGGTATTCGCCCCAGCAAAGAATGAAAACAAAAATAGCCGTTGAGATAAAACCAGGCAGCGCCTGAGGCACAACAACGTAAAGATAGGTCTGAAAATGATTGGCGCCGTCAATCAGCGCAGCTTCTTCCATGACCGTTGGGATGGTCGCAAAGTAAGAACGCATCATCCAGATGGCAAAAGGGAGTGTGATAGTCAAATAACTGATGACCAACCCCACATGAGAATTGATCAAACCCAGCGCCTGCATCACCAGGTAAATCGGCAGCAAAAGGATGATCGAAGGCACCATGTAGGTAAATAAGGTGAACCTAGCCATAAACTCGCCTGCAAGCACGCTGTAACGGGTGATGATATATCCGGTCATCCCCGCCAGCACCAGCGTGAGGGCGGTAGCCAGGATGGCAGTCCACAGTGAATTCTTCAGGTGGGTTAGGATGATGGTCTGTTCAAATAATTGCGTATAAAAAGCCAGAGAAAATTGTCGCGGGAAAAAGGACGGATTGATGAAAATTTCCTTGAAGGGTTTGATGGAAGCGGTCACCATCCAATAGAATGGAAACATCGTGAGGATAAAAGTGATCAGCGCCGCCAGGTAAATTCCAATTTTTTTCAAAGTTTTCGTTTTCACCGAAGGTCCCCTTTTATTTATCAAGAACGGGTGATGCGGGTTGCCATGCCATAGACCTGGAAATAAATCAACGCCAACACAACCAGAAAAACGAACAAAGCGGTTGCCACCGCGCTGGCGTAACCGAGCCGGAAAACGCTGAAGGCCGATTTGTAAGCAAGGATGGGCAGGACGTAGGTCGCGTCCAGCGGGCCGCCGCCTGTGAGTAGGTAGATCATGTCGAAATTGCGCGCCGCCCAGATGAACCGGATGATCACCACCACCAGAAGCACCGGTGTGAGCAAAGGGATGGTGATCTGAATAAAGCGCTGAATCGGCGAAGCGCCGTCAATCGAAGCCGCTTCATAAATGTCTTTTGGGATCGCCTGCAAACCTGCCAATAAATTGATCGCTGAAAAAGGAAACCAGACCCAGGCAGAGATCAGGATCACCGTTGGCATAACAAAGCGTGTATCGCCAAGCCAGGGAATGTACTGTTCGATCACGCCCAACTGCACCAAAAGTTGGTTGATCAAACCCCGGCTGTTGAACAGGAATTTCCAGATAAAAAGCGCCACGATGGGGGGGACGATGTACGGGAAGATCACCGTCGCTCGTAAGATGGCACGGCCTCTAAATTCTTCATTTAGGAGTAAAGCTACCAGCAAGCCCCCCAGAACCGAAAATATGGTTGAGCCAAGTGAATAGACAATGCCGTTCTTGAACGCCAGCCAGAATTGAGGATCTGCAAAAAGGTTTCTAAAATTTTCTAGACCTGCAAAGGTATAAGGGCCTACCAGGGTATTTTTGTTAAAAAAACCAAGCACGAGCGTGAACAGGATTGGGAAGAGAATAATCGAAAAAATGACCAGAGCAGTAGGCAGAAAAGATACCCAGAAGAAGATCTTCTCATCCCTGAAGCGGAAAACGTTCTGGTTTGTCTCCATAACTCCCGAACCCCTTTGAAATTCAGATTACATGGGCTGAGTTTCAATCTTGAAAAACAGCCCATGTAAGGTTAACTCATCAGCGAAAATCGTGGATTACATTATTTTACGCTGCCGGCGTCCACTTCAGCCTGGAGCTTGAGGATTTGTTCCTCTGCCCATTTGGTAGCGGTTTCAGGGGACTCATTCTGCAATAATATCTTCTGGATCATATCCACCAGGATATAAGAATTGTTCAACGCCCCTGCATAGGGATTTGGCGGATGGTTCGGCGACTCCCAGCCCAGGCTGCGTCCGTATTGGGCAGCTTCATATACCAGGTCCATATCCTCTTTGTGCGACTGGATGAGGGGATGGGACATGTAGGCGTCGCTGTACTGAAGGGACTTCAGCGGCGGGGTCAGGTGAACGGGGACCGTCAACAAGAACGGGATCAGATATTCTTCCTGCATGATGAATTCAATGAATTCTTTCGCCAGTTCTTTGTTCGGGCTGTCCTTCATGATCACATGAGATTTGCGGCTGATCGGATGGGCGCGAATTTTCTTAAGCGGCTGGAGCATGACGCGAGTATAGGGCGCCAGTTCAGGATTATCGCGGGCGGTGTGCACCAGCAGCCGACCGCCGTACATAGACATCGCAACCGTCTCGCCTAAGAAGGCGTCAATTGAATCCCACCACTCCCATGTCGCCGATTCGGGCGGCGAGTACTGGTAGAGCTCTTTCAGGAAGTTCAATGCTTCGATGGACTCCTTCGAAGTGACGGCCGGTTTGAGATCGGTGTCGAAGACATAACCGCCGTTCTGCCACAAGAAGACCTCATAGTGCCACGCGGTCCACTCGCTGTGGCCGGCGGCAATCGCGATCCCGTAGAAATTCTTGGCAGGGTTATTGAACTTCTTGGCGGCTGCCAGCATATCGTCCCAGGTCTCGGGGCGACTCAGGCCAGCCTGTTTGAACAGATCCTCCCGGTACCACCACATCTCGTAGGTCAGGGCGTAAGGGATCGCCCAATAGTGGTCTTTGTAAGGAACTGAAGCGTTCTCAACGACATCATCGCCGTGTTTTTCAAACCACCAGTCGGCTGGTTCAAGCAACCCCTGGTCGGCGTAGTACAATTGCGCCTCCAGTTGCATGGTGGTGATATCCGGCGGCGATCCGGCCGCAATGCGGATCGGCAGGGCGTCAGCTGCGCTGGCCGGGAAGTCGAGGATGACCGCCACGCCGGGGTGGGAGGCCTCAAAGTCGGCGGCTGCTTTGCGATAGAAGGCCTGGCTTTCCGGCGAGGTTTCCTCACTCATCAATGTTAGAACTTTGGCGTCTCCAGAGGCTGGCTTGACAGCAGGGGTCGCCGTAACCACTTTTTCGACGATTTTTTCGACTACCTTGCCTTCAACGATTACTGTCTCTATCACCTTTTCGGGGGCAGGCGCCGGCTGGCAGGCGCTCATCGCCATGCTCAAGATCACGATGCTGACCACGATGAACATAATTTTTTTCTTCATCGGTTCCTCCTGTTAATTTTTTCGATAAAAAGAAAACCATAGTTGGATCGGGTACGATGTAAAAACCCCAGGAACAAAAATGCTAGATCTTCCCCAATAAGCACCTCCTTAAAAGCAGGTACAGGCCTATCCCTTCCGACTGTTTGATGACTTGATGGGTTTCACGCCCTGCGCCGATGAAAGGAATTCCAGCAGCATGGAATTTCCAGCACGCCGGTGGATCCTTATTAATATATTATATTGCATGGTAATCTGCATATATATTTACATTTATATTAGCAATTTATCTCCCCCTTGTCAATAGACTCTTTGAGGTATGCAGAACTTTTCCTAAGAAAGGTTTTTGCGAAGCGATCTCCCAACAGGAAAATGGACCGTCTCACTCAAACATCTTCCACCGCTTTCCAGCAGCCGGGATATAATCAAAAAGAGATGATCGTCAGTGTATCTTCACAGGGAAGCCGATGAAACTTGTAGAGCTGGTCAAAAAATCCCGCAGCATCCGCCGCTTCCACACAGATATTCCGGTCCCAGCAGAGACGCTGCGCGCTCTGATTGATCTGGCGCGCTGTATCCCTTCGGCCTGGAACCGGCAGCCGCTCAAATATTACATCTCAAACAATGCGGAGAAAAACGCCCTGATCTACTCCAACCTGGTCTGGCCGGAGTTCGGCAACTGGCGGGAAGCTGCACCCGAAGAACGCCCCGCCGCCTACATCCTCATCCTGGGGGATACGGCGATTGCGGCGCACTTCGGCGTAGAAGCCGGGATTGCCGCCCAGACGATCCTGCTGGGGGCTGTCGAACAAGGCCTGGGAGGCTGCATCCTGGGTCAGCTCAACCAGGAGGGATTGCGCGCCAGCCTGCGTATCCCGGCGCGCTACAAAATCCTCCTGCTGTTGGCGTTGGGCTACCCGGCGGAGCGCTCCATCCTGGAAGCTCCCTTAGAGAATCACAACCAGGACTTCTGGCGCGATGAAACGGGGCTCGTCCACGTCCGCAAGCGCCCGCTGGATGAAATCCTCCTCACGGCGTTCGACGAAGCGTAGAGATTTTCTTCTTCGGCGGATTTTCGCCTGCTTGTTACGTTTTTAGCACAATGCGGGCGTCCACTACCTGGATGCCGTGTTCAAACGCCAGCACGGGGTTCAGGTCCAGTTCCGCAACCTCCTCCAGGTCAACCATCAAACGGGAGAGCTTCAGCAAAGCCGCGGCGAGGGCTTCCAGGTCTGCTGGCGGCTGGCCGCGCACACCCTGCAGCAATTTAAAGCCGCGCAAACCAGCCAGCATCTCGCGGGCTTCGCCCGCATAAAGCGGCGCCAGGCGGATGGCCGAATCGCGCAGCACCTCGGCGTAAATTCCGCCCAGGCCGCACAACACCAGGGGGCCAAAAGATGCATCCCGCTTACCGCCCAAGATGACCTCGCGCCCGCCTTTTGCCATCTTCTGCACCAGGAATCGCGAAATCCCCGCCAGGCCGTGCTTTTCCAGCCGGGCTTGCATATTTTGCAGCGCGGCGGCAAGTTCCCGCTCATCCTTCAAATCGAGCGCCACGCCGCCCACGTCGGTTTTGTGAACCGCGCCTGCGCCAGCCACCTTCAGCGCCACCGGGTAACCGATACTTGCGGCAGCCTGCAGGGCTTGCTGCTCGTTTTCGGCTACTGCCCAGGGCGCCAACGCCAGCCCATAGGCTTCGCAAATTTGCAGCGCCTGGTCGAGCTGCACTTCGCTGCCCTTCGCCGCTTTGAGGATTTGGCGGGCTCGCGCCGCGGCATCCTGTCCGACGCCCGGATCGTACGATTCCTTGCGATATTGATCTCGCAGTTGCAGCCTGCGAAAGCGGCGGCGTGAGAAGGCCAGCGCCTGGACGGCTTCGTGCACTTCCGTGAAGACTGGGTAGCCCAGATTCTTCTCCAGGTAGTAAATCTCCTCCATCTCAGTAAAATAGCACAGCGCCACCGGCGTATCGTACTGGCGGCTGATCTTTGCCAGTCGCTCTGCCACTTCGCGGGCTTTTGGAACCGTCTCACGGCGATAATTGAAGACGAGCAAAACGGCATCCGGCGCGACGGTTTTGATGGCTTCTTCCACCAGGGCAGGATAAGCGTCAAAATTAAAGACAGTGCCCAAATCGAGCGGGTTTTGCCGGTCAATCACATCCACCCGAAAATAAGGGCGGGCAGTCTCAATCAAGGCGTCTGGGTAGGGCGGCAGTTCAAACCCGTATTCTGACGCCGTATCCACCGATACGATTGCATGGCCGCCCGAACGAGAAAATACGGCCAGGCGGCTGCCACGCACCGGCGGCATGGCAAACGCCTTGCCGGCAATCATCATCTCGCGAAAGGTGCGCGCCCGGGTGACGCCATACTGCTCAAAGGCGGCATCCACCACGCTCTCGTCATTGGCAAGCGCAGCGGTGTGCGATTGGGCGATCTGAGCGCTGGCCTGGCTGGTATTGGATTTATACACAATGACTGGCTTTTCTCCCTTGCCTGCCAGTTCGACCAGCTCGCGGCCTTCGTTGATGCTTTCCAGGTAGAGCATTACCATGTCGGTCGCCGGATCGCGCTGGAAGTATTCCAGGTAGTCGGATTCCTTCAGATCCAGCTTGTTGCCAACCGAGACCGTTTTGCCCACGCCCAACCCGCTGGCGGTCAACAGGTCAGTACAGGTCAACACCACGCCGCCGCTCTGTGCCATGAGGGAAACTTTGCCGGGTTTCATTTCGTCCGGCTCGGTGCGCACGAAGACGGTACAGATGCCGTTTTCGGTGTTGATGATCCCAATGCAGTTCGGGCCAACGATGCGCATCCCCCACTTTTTGGCAATGCGCCCGATTTCCTCTTCCAACGCTTTTCCTTCTGCAGAAAATTCGCTGAAACCGGCGGTCTCGATGACGGCAAAACGGATGCCGCGCCGTCCAAGCCCATCCAACAGCGGTGGCACGGTGGCAGCCGGGGTGAGGATGACCGCCAGGTCAATACCCTCGGGCAATTCCTCAACCGCGCTGTAAATCGGCTTGCCCTGCAGGCTGCCAGGCTTTCGGCCCAACAGAAAGACCTCCCCCGGATATTGAAAGCGAAGGAGGTTTTCGGCAATATTGCGCGACAGGTTATCTGGGCTTTCCGAAACGCCGACGACCACCATGCTCTTCGGATAAAAGATTTTTTCCATCCCTTCCTCCTGATAACATGGTATTCTTTATGCCCGTACTTTGCCAGCAATAAATCTCGTTACCGATAAATGGCCCCCCTGCCATTCTATTATGCCACAAGAAGGGAAAATTATATTGCGAAGAACTCTTATCCGTTTAAAACGAAAAAGTCAATTTAATCGTATAGATAAGCTTTCTGATCGGACAAGAGATAATCTTTGATCTTTTTCTTCGTTAATTCCCTGACAGCATCCTGAGCCCTGGCAATCTGTTGAGAAGGCAGCTTCCAAAACTCGACGTCGGGCAACCGCTCTAAAATCCCAAGCGATTCATAAAGCGTCATCTCTAACTCGGTGGCGATATTAATCTTGCTAACGCCCCCAGAATCCATCTGGATCGCGCGTCTAATCTGCTCAACCGGGATTCCCGAACCACCATGCAGCACCAATGGAATTTGAACATGTTTTCGAATTGCTTCTAGTCGGTCAAAATCAATCTTTGGCTGCTTCGTAAAATAGACGCCATGCACAGTTCCAATAGAGATTGCCAAGGCATCCACACCTGTTTCCCGGGCAAAGCGTTCTGCCTCAAGCGGATCTGTGAAGATCTCTTCCTCGCTGGTGGTTTCAAATTTGTCACTGCTTAAGATTCTTCCCAGTTCTGCCTCAACCGATACCCCCCGTTTTCTTGCCAGTTCCACCACTTGGCGGGTATAAGCAATGTTTTCTTCAAGCGGCCTGGATGAGGCATCGATCATTACAGATGAAAAGCCGCCGCTTACCGCCTCTTGTACGAACTCCAGGGTATTGGTATGGTCAAGATGGAGACAGACCGGAACATTCGGCGAAACTTTGGAATAGATCTCATGAAACTTCCGAACATAGTAGGGAAGGGAAATTTGATACCAGGAAAATTCAACCTTGGAAATCTGGACAATCACCGGGGATTGCAGCTCAAGCGCTGCCCTTATGATCGGCTCGATCATACCTGTGAACCTGGCGCTGAATGCGCCGATCGCAAAATGATTTTTCTGGGCTACCGGCAGTAAATCTTTCAGGGTAAACAATTTTTGGGTCATTACAAACTCCCTCGAACCTGTATTTTGAAAATCGTTCAAACCAATTGGTCCCACAATCGTGGCTGGTCTCCGATAGCGAAACCCGCCACAGCCGCGGCTCCCCGCGTTGTTGCATCAATCTCAGGAGCACGAATAAAAGAAAGATTTAGTTTGGATGATTTGCGGCGACATAACTCAGCGCTTTTTGCGCTGCCGCCGATAAAGATTACTCGTCGAGGAGCGTCACAAAATCTTAAAAACTTGTTCGCAGCGCGTCGGAATCTTTCTGCAATGACATCATAGAGAGCACTCCATAGCTCAAAAGGCCGGTCCTGTAAATCATTTCTTAGGATAATTGGCATACGGGTCTCGCTGAGTTTTACCCGGAAGTCATTCCTGTGATAGCTTGAGGGCGGCGAGATATTGTTATCCAGAACATCAAATTCCAAGCCAATTTCGCGAGCAAGCACTTCGATTAAAGCCCCCGTAGTTCCCGCGCCGGTTATCAAAGCATAACTGCGCTCAGAAAAATAAGGCGCGATGGCAATCCCAAATTTTGCCAGGTCGCCCGGATGCACAAGGCGATCGACGACTCGGATAATTCCTTCAGCCGTTCCAGTTGAATCGACCAGATCCCCGGGCTCAGCATTCACGCCATAGGCAGCGACGATATCGTCATGCCCGGCAATAAAAATCAGCGCGTCGCCGTTCAAACCCAGTTTACAACCCACATCTGGCTGGATGGATCCAATGCAGGCAGGAGCAGAATAAACAGGAGGAAATTGGTCTTGCCTTGCATGAAGATAATCCAGGATCTCACTTGAATACTTCTTAGAGCAAACATTATAAATGCCAGTCCTGGTTGCCAGCGTTGCGTCCGTCCCATAATTGCCCGATAACCATAGCCCCACCAGTTCAGGGACGCCGATCCAGCGCGCAGTAGAATAACCTGTCCTGGCTATCAGCCAAGCAAACTTGGACAAAGACCGGACATGCGTCACTTTTAGACCGCATTGCGAAGCGACCAATGAACCCAAATCCCTGCGGATCTTATTTGCAAAAAGGCGGCTGCGATCCTCATACCAAAGATGAACAGGGGTCAAAGGCTGGTCAAGATCGTCCAGGAGACAACCGGCTTCTGCCATTCCACAGATGCCAATTGCTTGAACTGCGCTATTGTTTTGCGCATCCATACACTGAGATATGGCAGAAAAAACCTGATGGCGCAAATAGTTAACCTCTATCAAACCCTCATCCCGCTGGGAGGGAGTGGCCGTTTTTACCGCAGCGGATTGAACCATTTCTAGCTGGTCATTATAGAGAACGACCTTAATGTTCGTAGTGCCGACATCAATTCCTAAAAAATAACGTGAAGTCATTTTCTCGAATACCGTTTTTATCGGTTGACAATAATCTTTTTCTTATTATAATACTAGTTAAACGTTTGCGCAAACGTTTAACTAAACTCAAAATTACGCAAAATATTATGCCCACGATCCGCGATATTGCACAAAAAGCCGGTGTATCCACAGCAACCGTTTCACACGTTATTAACAATACGCGTTATGTATCTAGCGAAGTGAGCGACCGCGTGCTGCAGGCCATGAAAGAACTCGGTTACCAACCAAATGACCTCGCAAGGTCTTTAAAACTCGGCAAAACAAATACGCTTGGCTTAATCCTCCCCGATCACAGCAACCCCTTTTTCGCCGAGGTGAGCAGGATCATAGAAAGTTACGCTTACTTGCTGGGTTACAGCGTCATTATTTGTAATACAGAAAACAACGCCGATAAAGAACTGGTTTATATCAAAACGCTTTCCCAAAAGAAAGTAGATGGAATCATATTCGTTGCAGCAGGCAGCGACAATCGCTCGATTATGTACCTTCAATCACTAGATTTGCCGATCATCATTTTCGACCGGGAAATCCCCGTACTAATGGAAAAACCCAATATTTCCTTCCTTGTCACAGATAATTACCTCGGCGGCGTTATGGCCACAGAATATCTCATCTCCCTGGGTCATAGCAGAATCGGCTGTATTACCGGGCCATCGAACTTAACCCCAGGAGCACAGCGCACAAACGCTTTCAGAGATGTGCTCAAGAAACACGATATCCCCCTTCACGAAAATTTGATTATTAAAGGAAACTTTGACTACCCCTCCGGCTATGAATGTGCACAGAAATTGTTATCACTTCCCGAACCTCCAACAGCAATTTTTGCCTGCAACGATATGATGGCCATTTCCGCCATGCGCGCCATTCGGGAACATGGTCTGCGAATTCCAGAGGATATTTCAATCATCGGCTTCGATGGAATCACTCTCACTGCCTATCAATGGCCTTCACTGACAACAATCTGCCAGCCATTCAAAGAAATCTCTGAAACGATCCTAGAGCTATTTGTGAACACTACAAAATCAACCCCCAACAGCGCAAGCCGTGTAGTTTTACAGCCTGCCCTCATCCTGAGAGAATCTTGCAAGGCGATCAAATGAAAAAAGCGCTCGTTATTGGAAGTATTAACCTGGATATCACAGGCAACATAGATCATTACCCTAAATTAGGGGAGACCATTCTTGCCAGCAACACCTCCATTACTCCAGGGGGAAAGGGGGCAAATCAAGCCCTGAGCCTTCAAAAGATGGGGGTTGCCGTTACCATGGTAGGCAGAACGGGTCAAGATCAGTTGGCCGAACCCGCCCTGGCCGAATTATCAAGACATCATGTTGATCTGACAGAGGTGAGACAAAGCTCAAAGAAACCAACCGGTCTTGCGATGATCTGGGTCGATAAAAATGGGAACAATTCGATTGTTGTATCGTCCGGGGCAAATGCCGAGCTTACCGTGGAAGATATTCGAGAATTAGAAGGCTTGATTGCTTCATCGGCTGCGGTGGTATTGCAATTGGAAATCCCTGTGGAAACCGTTTTTGCAGCCGCAAAGATGGCGAAAAAGCACCACGTTCCAGTAATTCTGAACGCCGCGCCGGCTGCCAGCTTGTCGACTGAGATGTTTGCGACGATTGATGTTTTGGTTTGTAATGAAACAGAAGCTTCTCTCTTGACTGGGGAAGAAATCCATACGATTGAAGACGCTAAAGTAGCTGCTGGCGTCCTGCTCAAGAAAATCGGCCTAGGCAAAGTCATCATCACCCTGGGTGAATCAGGGACGATTTATACAGAAACTGGAGGAGAGATTAATCACCAACCCGCTTTTAAGATTGAACCTGTCGACTCGGTAGCTGCAGGAGACGCCTTCGTAGGAGGACTGGTCGCTTGCCTGATTCAAAAAAAGACCCTCAAAGAAGCAGTAATGTGGGGCAGCGCCTGCGGCGCAATCACAGCAACCCGCCAGGGAGCGCAAACCGCGCTGCCCGAAAAGAAAGAAGTGGAGGCATTTATTCGTTCTCGTCAGTAAAGATGGCACGATCTACACAAAGCAGTCCCTTCGTAATAGTTCATCAACATGTTAGGGTGATGATTGCCTCTAAAGGTGACACATAGGGACATAATTCACAGAGAAAAGGAAAGGAACCATGGAAAATCTTGCATTGTTTGGTGGAAAACCCGTCAGAACGACTCCCTTTTTGCCCTGGCCCAAAGCCGGCAAAGGTGATCTGGAAGCTTTAAAAAGGGCGCTGGAGGCTGGTTCATGGGGGGGACACCCTGAGCCCAACACTGAGGCTGCTGCTTTTGCTGAGAAATTTGCGGCCAGGCATGATATGAAATATGGGATTTGCATGAATACCGGGACTGAAGCAAATCGCATTTCTATGCGAGCCGCAGGTTTGCAGCCTGGCCAGGAAGTCATCCTCCCAAGCTATAACTGGATCAGCCCCATTACTTCGGTGACCGCCTGTGGGGCCGACCCCGTCGTTGTGGACATTGACCAGGACACTCACTTGATGGACTTAACGCTTCTGGAGGCTGCCTTATCAAAGAAAACCGCCGGCGTCGTTTCAATGCATTATACCGGCCGAATTGTTCCTCCCGAACCGATCCTGGAATTCTGTAAAAAACATGGTTTGTTCTACGTTGAAGATTGCGCTCAGGCGCATGGCGGACGTTGGAAAGGGAAAGCCGTAGGATCATTCGGCGATGCAGCTGCTTTTAGTTTCCAGTCTTCAAAGATTCTCACTGCCGGAGAAGGTGGTTTCGTCGGCACCAATAACTTAGAGATTGCCAACCGAGCGCATGCGATGGTGGATAATAATCGCCAGAAGCCCTGGTTCACTGAAGAGATCCGTTTTCCCGAAGTATCGAACTCACGTATGTCAGAATTCTTGGCTGCGCTGCTCTCCTCACAACTAACACGATTAGATGAAGAACAGGCTACCCGGCAGAAAAATGCCCGCCTCCTGCATGATTTTCTTGCCGAGATCCCAGACATTGGCTCTCTGGAGCCCGTGCAGGATGAAACAACGCCGGCTTACTGGAAATTCGTGATTACATTGGGCGAATCCCTTGCCAGCATCTCCAAAGATGTATTCTTGCGAGCATTAATGGCTGAAGGCATCCCTGCGGAACCAGGACATGTTCCTGTTCATATTCACCCGCGCACCACGTTAAGTCGCGACAACTGGATTCTCGTCTCACGAAATGAAGGGAGAGGAGCAAAAAGTCTGCCAGTGGTCGAACACCTGGCCACCCGGGTGCATGTGTGGCTCCCGCACGGTATTCTGCTTGGATCCGAAAAAGATATGGAAGACATCGCTACCGCGGTTCGCAAGGTCCGTGATGGGATGTTGGGAGCCAACTACAAAGAATCGCTTGACCTGGCAAAAACGACCCGCCAGGTGTGGTACGAATCCGCTGAGGTCTAGGAGGAGCCATGATCAAAGGGCCAGCCATCATTACTGGCGCTTCCAGGGGGATGGGACGTGAAATTGCCTTAAGAATAGGGCCAGAGTGTGGTTCCTTAAGTCTTTGGGCCACAAAAGAGAATCTTCTTAAGGAAGTTGCCGCTGAATTAAGCGAGAAAGGAGTGAAAACTCACATTGCAGTTGTTGATGTCTCTGACGAAAAAATGGTTGCAAAAGCTGCTGCCGAGGTCGAAAAAGAATTTGGATATGTACGCGCGGTGATCAATAATGCAGGTATCGCTAATCCTGGACCGTTTGATGACATTACAGTAAGCGACTGGGACAAAATGTTCGCCGTCAATGCGCGCGGCGTTTTCCTGGTCACCCATTTTACCTTACCGCTTCTCCGCAAAGCCGGCGGCGGCAACATCATTAATGTCGTATCCGAAGTAGGCAGGTTAAACCAAGCAAATAATGTTATTTACGGCGCGAGTAAATTTGCAGTTGTAGGATTCACGCAAGGACTCGCGCTTGAACTTGCGCCTGAAGGTATCCGCATCAATGCCATTGCTCCCGGACCGGTTGAAACCGATATGTGGGACATGGCTGTAAAAAAGCGCGCTGGCGCCGAAGGAAAAACGCCCGAAGAATTCAGGGACGCGGTGATCAAAAAGATCCCTCTTGGCAGGTTTCCAACCACCCGCGAAATCGCAGAAGCGGTTGCATTTCTGCTTGATGATGACCGCGCCGGTGCAATTGTTGGCGACTGTCTGTTTGTAACGGGCGGTTCCACTGTGTATTAGGAGCGTGTGGGTCAAAAACATGACCCATTAAAACTTTTCATAGTTGAAGGAGCGGAGGTAAAAATGAAGAAGGTCTATCTTTTTTGCATCATCGGGATCATCACATCTCTGATGATGACCAGTTGCCAGCCGGGGCAGACCAGCGCCACAGAAAAGGACACCATCAACATTGTTCTGGCTCGCGTCGGCGGCGACCCTTTCTATAAGACTGTAGAATGTGGCGCTATCGAAGAAGCTAAAAAGCTTGGCGCAAATCTCGAAATTCAAAGTATGGCAAACTTTGAAATTGCAGAACAAACCCGGGTGATCGACGCCATCATTGCGACAAAGCCAGATGTGTTAATCACTGCCCCTGTTGACGCTGTCGGTGTTGCGCCTGCCATCCAGAAAGCCAAAGATGCCGGGATCAAGGTGGTCACCTTTGATACGCGCCTCGAAAACTTCTCCATCGTAGATGCCGAAGTCATTACAGACAACTTTGCACAGGGAAAACTGGCAGCAGAAACCCTTGCTAAGGTCGTCGGCGAAAAAGGAAAGGTGATGGTGCTATCCGATATGCCGGGTATTTATACAACCGGTGAGGAGCAGCGCGGTTTCGAAGAACAGATTAAGAACTATGCCAACATTAATTATCTGGGAACCGAATACCACAACAATGACCAGAACCGGGCTGTCCAAATCATCAAAGCAAAACTTGTCTCGGATCCAGATCTTGCCGGTATTTTTGCTACCAATACATTCGGATCACTGGCTGTTGCAACCGCCTTACGCGAAGCCGCTATGGTTGGCAAGATCAAAGTTGTAGCGTACGACACCCCGCAAGAGATCATTGACGGACTGAAAGAAGGTGTTTTTGACGCAGTCCTCGCCTATGAAGCAAAGAAAGAAGGCACACTGGCAGTTCAGGCGGCAGTCGCGCTGGCAAAAGGTGAAACGCCCGAAAAACTAACTTACGTCGGCAATATTATGCTTACAAAGGATAATGTTGACAATTCAGAATACGCTTACCTGCGGTATGTCAACGAATGCCAATAACAAAGGATGGATAAGAAACAGGTAGAGAAATGATGGAAACTGACATTAGGGAGCTAGAGAAGGTACAAAACGCCGTTCTTAAAGCCAAGAATATCGTAAAGCGTTTTGGGCATGTGCAGGCATTGGGCGGGGTAGATTTCGAATTGAAGCGCGGTGAGGTGGTTGCCCTCGTCGGAGACAATGGCGCCGGAAAATCCACGCTCATTAAGTGCTTCAGCGGTGTTTATCAGGCCGACGAAGGTGAAATTGAAATTGACGGCGTTCCGGTTAAGATCAACTCACCGATGGAAAGCCGGTATTACGGTGTAGAAACAGTCTTCCAGGACCTTTCTCTAGCCCCTGATGTTAGTGTAGCCGCAAATGTTTTTTTGGGACGGGAAATTGAAAGACACGGGATTCTAGGAAAAATCGGCTTTCTGGACTACCCGGAAATGCAAAAACGAGCGGATAAATTTATACGCGAAGTTGGAGTAAATTTACCCTCGGTTGAAATCCCTGCCGAATCATTATCTGGGGGACAGCGCCAGGCAGTTGCTATTGCACGGGCGCGGGCATGGGCATCAAAAGTATTGCTGTTGGACGAGCCCACAGCATCTTTGGGAGTGAGACAAACTGAAATCGTTTTGGACATCATCAAAGCTAGTAAAGACAGAGGAATGGGAATCGTGGTGATCTCGCATGATTTGCCTTCGGTGCTAAAGATTGCTGATCGAGTGGTGGTGCTTCGCCTTGGCAAAGTCGCTGGTAATTTTCAGGCTGAATCGGTTACCTATGCAGATGTGGTATCCGCTATGTTAGGTAAGGAATTTAAAGCATGAAGAATACCACCACATCTCTCAGGATCCAACGACTCGTCAAGACATTAGCAACCCTTCATACCTTCTGGGTGCTGGTTATCTTGTTGCTGCTGTGCATTGGATTTTCGATCATTACCCCGCCAGGCACATTCTTGAGCGTCATCAATTTCAAATCGCTAGCCGCCGACAGCTCACAACTGATCATTCTCACCATCGGCGCCGCCTATTTGTTAATATCAGCGGGTATCGATCTCTCCACCGGCAGCTCCCTGGTATTAAATACTGTGTTGACGTTGAAGGTAATGATCTGGTTAAGTTCTGTTACCTCTGTAACTATTGCAATAATTTTTGGGGTGCTGTTTGCAGCATTATTCGGTATCGTTATAGGGATTATCAATGGGCTGCTGGTTACTAAACTTCGCATTCCTTCATTTATCGCTACACTCGGAACTATGGGTGCAACTCTTGGGTTCGCCCGCCTTGCCAGCAAAGGAACGAACGTACCGGGAGTTCCGAAGGAGTTGATGCATTTCATTAACACCGAGATCTTCGGCTTGCCCCTGATCGCCTACATTGCTCTTTTTTTGGTCATTCTAGCCTCGATCGTTCTTAAATACACCCGCTTCGGTCTTCACACCATTGCAGTCGGCTCTAATATGGAATCGGCAAGGCGTGCCGGCATCAGGGTGGAATACACACAGATCATTGTATACGCCCTGATGGGATTGATGGTGGGGATTGTGGCGATTATTGACCTTGGACGATTTGGCGTTGCTTCGATTGCTGCGCATACTACCGACAATTTGCAAGCCATTGCAGGAGCGGTAATTGGTGGAACCAGCCTGTTTGGAGGGCGCGGATCGATCCTGGGGGCTGCGGTCGGAGCCTTTATCCCATCTGTTTTAAGGAATGGTTTTATCATTCTAGGGCTACAACCGTTCTGGCAAGAAGTTGCCGTGGCGTTTGTCCTACTTGCCGCAGTCTATTTCGACCAATGGCGCAGAGAACAGATGCAGAAAATTGAATCTCAGATGAGCACCGCGCCGCTTGAAGAACCTTCCGCCTCATCGGATTAAGTAGTGTGAAGAGACCTTGAATCCCGCGAGCATGTTGGTTGGGACACGACCACCCTGCGAGTTGTGGAATGGGAAAATACCTGATTGGAATTGATTTGGGCACATCAAGCCTCAAAGCGCTCCTTTTGGATTCGCAGGGCCATTATCAATCTCCCACCTCTTTTAATTACCCAACCCACTCGCCATTGCCTAATTATTCAGAACAGGATGCGGGTGACTGGTACTCCGCAGCAGTTATGGCAATTCGCAGTCTAATCAGCGAAACAGGAGTGAAAAAAAAGCAAATTGAGGGGATAAGCTTTTCAGGGCAGATGCACGGCCTTGTCTGTGTTGATCACCATGGAAACCCTGCGAGAAATGCGATCATCTGGTCGGATCAGCGTTCAGCCCCACAGGTTCAAAGAATTTACTCTGAGTTTGGAAAAGAAAATTACGGCCTTCTTACCGGCAACCCCCTCTCTACGGGGTTTATGCTGCCATCCTGGCTTTGGGTGTGTGAAAATGAAAGCTCAACAGCCAAAAGGACGCGGTTCTTGATGCTCCCAAAAGATTACCTGCGGTATAAGATCAGCGGAGATTTTTACAGCGATCCCAGCGACGCTGCCTCTACTGGTTTATTTGATGTGGCTGAGAAGACATGGTGTCAATCGTTGCTCGAGGCTTGTGCTATTCCTGAAACGCTGCTACCAGAAATTCGCGCATCCCATCAGGCTGCCGGCCAGGTTGCCAAAACGGTTGCAGCAGAATGCGACCTGCTGGAAGGGACGCCTCTCTTTGTTGGCGGTGGAGATACGGCCGTTCAGGCGCTTGGACGAGGGATATATCGAGAAAATGAAATATCGCTGGCCATCTCTACAGGTGGCAATTTACTGGCCATCTCTAGCGCGCCCAGGATTGACCGCGAACTTCGTCTTCACTGTATGAATTATGTCCTCCCTGATCTCTGGTACAACATGGCTGCCACGCTCTCTGCAGGCTATTCTTTGAAATGGCTAAAGGAAAATTTTGCCCCAGAACTTTCATTTGCATCTCTGGCTGACCTGGCCCAGGACATTCAATCTTCTCAAGGGTTGTTCTTTTTACCCCACCTTCGTGGGGAAAGGACCCCCTACATGGACCCAAAATCCAGAGGGGTATTGATCGGGCTGACCTCCCAGCATCGTTTGGCTCATTTTGTTCGGGCGGTGATGGAAGGAGTGGTCTTTTCGCTAAAGGCCGGATTTGATACGATGAAAGACTTAAAGGTGAACGCCCAGTCCATCACGATGAGCGGCGGGGGCGTCCAGCATCCGCTCTGGATCAGGCTCGTCGCAGATATTTTTGCCCGGCCGATTAGGGTATCATCTTTTGCATATTCTGCGCCTCTCGGTGCTGCCATGTTGGCGGGGATCGGTTCCGGCATTTTTTCCGACTTTGCAGAAGCCTGCCAGGTCGCTGCCGCGCCCAGTGTTTCGGAAGTCTTCCCGGATGCGAAATCTTCCGAGCAATATCGTAGGATGTACGAGCAATATCAGTCCCTGTACCCTTTAGTCAAAGAATTTTATAAAAATGAGGTAACCTAAAAAACCAAGCGCTAAAGATCAAGAAAAAGGTGGCAGGAAAGAAACAGTTAACACAAAACGCGTAGAACGAGACAGGCCGCCTCGCTCTACGCGTCCTGAGTTGTATGCGGGCTAATCTTTCAGCCGCGCCACTTCAAAGCGGGCCAGGTTCTCCCCATCGGGGCAGGCGATGATCGTGCTGTCTCCGTCTCCCCAGGGGAATTTGCCCCGGTTCTGAAGGACAAGCACATACGGCCAGAGGCTCACCAGCGCGTGGGGGCAGACATAGCCCGAAAGGGTCACGTTATCCACGATCACCTCTTGCCCCACCTGGTGGCAGGCCTGGCATTCGCCCGCGATGCTCAGCACTTTGATCCGTACTTTATCAATTCCTGGTTCTTGCATGGATTTCTCCCTTGCTCGAAGGATTCTTGTGCAGAATCTATTTTACCCGTAGCGATAAATAACGCCAAATCCACCGCGCGGGTATTCCCAGGAGAGGGCTTCAGTTGGACAGGCCGCTTTGCAGGTGCCGCACTCCACGCACCCGGCCCAATCGGCAATGATCTTGCCTTCCTGCTCGCTGTACACGCCTGCCGGGCAGACAAACAAGCAAGCTTTGGTCTTGCAAACGGCGCTGCACACCTCGGTATTGACCACAATATGGGGGTGGCCCTCATCTAACTCATATTTGTTGATGGATAATTTTTCGGGCAAACTCATGCGGTTCATAGGCTGCGCGCTCCTTTCAGACCATCCACAGCGAGGTCAAACAATGAAAGCTTGCTCTCTTTGATGCTTTTCATAACCATTGGGACAAGATGTTGTTTGGGGGCGCCGTCGTGGTGATAGATTTGCGTCATCAGCGAGACCAGCATTTCAGGATACGCTTCGTACAACCGATCGTTTTTCATAAAAGCTGGCGCGCCAGCGTAGGTGCGCATATCTTTCA
>Ga0067045_1029523_pt1 | contig 20095 bp, 16 predicted proteins | sample TerdegcTABiofilm_FD_59184 | JGI IMG/M metagenome (GOLD analysis project Ga0067045, IMG submission 59184) | Combined Assembly of (Gp0054472, Gp0054536) Wastewater bioreactor microbial communities from Singapore -Terephthalate degrading... | reverse complement strand
GGGGGAGAGGGGCAGGGTGAGGGGGTGTGCCACGATTATCACGGACTGCCGGCTCTCGAGACACTTTCAGATGCCCTCTCCCCCAATCCCGGCGGGAATGGTTCGGGGTGGGATTTTTTCCCTGTTGCCAGCTCGTAAAGTGTGGTACCGAAGTAGGGGTGTCAACAGGAAGACTTGCACCAACAAAACGGCCACATGAGGCATGCGGTTCAAGGTGCCGACTCGCGAAGGAGAGGCTCTTGGCTCCGCCTACTGCCGGCCCGGGACTCTAGACCATGACTAGCGCAATCCTCATGATATACGACCAGAATGCAGAGACTCCGGCCTTCGCGGCCCTCGGACAGGTGCTCCGTAGCCTCGGCCGCGGTTGGCGCGCGGCCATTATCCAGTTCAGCCGAGGAGCCGCCTCCTTGGGGGAAGTAGAATCCGTCGGCCTTGAAAGTGCGCTCGAGTGTCATGTCCTGAGCGAAGTCGCCAACGATGGAAATGAAGATGCGGGGATTGCCCTCGCCTGGGAACATGCGCGAAGTGTTATCCAGTCGGGAAGATTCCAGCTCGTGCTTCTTGACCAATTGACCGAGCCCCTCAATCGCGGTCTCCTCAAATTGGACCAGGTAGTCTCTGTTCTCAGCGCGAGACCACCCCACGTCCACGTGGTGATCACTGGGCACGGTTTTCCGGCATCGCTGCTCGAGGACGCCAATCTTGTCACCGAGGAGGTACACAGTATTCCACCGCACGCTAACACCCCGACTGCATCGGAAAACTGTTGATTTATGCCGGAATTCTCTGTAAACCGACTGCCTGACAAGAGAGCCCTGAGAACAGGGAGGTGTGTCGGTGCGTGGGACAAACATTCAGATTGCGCTTGTGGCTGCCTTGGCGTTGACGCTTTTTCCTACCTCAGCCCTTTCGGATGGAGAGGTACTCGAGCTCGCATGCCCATCGTGTGGTTATCGTGAACATTTGGTCCAGGGGTTCACCGCGGACGAACAACGCCGCAACGTCCAGAGTATCATTGTGGTGTGTGAGCGCACCCGGGAAATACGCTCCATCAGGATACCGATCGACCCGGCGGCCCCGGTTCAGGGTGAGCCGCTGGTAGCCCGTCAGTATGGCACGGGCCGCTCGGAGCTCCTCGGACTTCGGCTTCCTCGTTTCCTCGTGCCAGGCAATACCTGCCCCCTCTTCCCCATAACAGCGTACTTGGAGCACAATGTCTGTCCGCTAGATGGCAGAGCCGGTATACGGTACGCGGTTGTTGGATACTTCTGACGTGCCGGCTCCGGCGTCTTTGGTGAAATTCGTGTCCGATTCCAGATCAGTCCTCCAACTGTCGAGAGACGCGGCAGGTGCTCACGCGCATGCAAGGAGGCGGAATCTTCGAGCCGCTGCGTGCATCTAATTCACCGATGAAAACGCAATGGCAGAGGTGCGTCATGACACGAGAAGACATATATAAGGAGATGGAAGGGATGTTCGGACTCGTACCGAGCTTCTTCAAAATGGTTCCCGATTCTACGTTGGAGTTAGAGTGGAGACTCATGAAGCGGGTCCAATTCGACGAAGGACCAATTCCCAATAAGTATCGAGAGCTTATTGGATTAGCTCTGTCCGCGGTCACAAAGTGCAAGTACTGCACCGTCTATCATACCGAAATGGCGAGGCTGCACGGTGCTACTGAGGAAGAGATCGAGGATGCCGTGCACTATGCCAAGTCCAGTGCGGGCTGGAGTACATACCTCAACGGAATGCAGGTGGACTACGACGAATTCAAGAAGGAGATCCTGGAGGCCTGCGAATACGCGAGAAGAGAGAAGGCTGCTTAGTGTGGGATCGCCGGGCCAGAGAGGCGCTGTGGATAGGAAAGCGTGCATCGCTCACGTCGTCCTGGCTGGCCTTTTGAAACAGTCTCGGAATTGCGGCAAATGTTAGGATCGTGGCACGCTTATCTTTTAACACTCTCACCCTAGCCCTTTTCTGAAGGAAGAGGGTGGGGTGAGGGCTCCATGGGCAGTATCCTCCCTCACTGTACGACTTTTTCTGCTGTTCCCCGAGTATTGAGACAGTTTCCTTCGCGTTGCCGGCCGCGTCTTCTGGCGTACAAGCTCACAAAGGAATATTTCCCGACTGCAGTCAGCGAGTGGTGGAAAAGCCCGCCCGACAAAGCAAACGCAAGAAGAAGTCCGACCCAAGAGGTCGACCCCTGGTGGAGGGGGAGCGTTACACCATTCATTGTGAGCGGCTGGAGGCTAACCCTGTGACTTGCTCGTGTTGTGAGAGCAGAGACGTAATTCTGACCGCCTGAAGGGGGTTGCATGTCCCCCATCTCCTTGGTGTCAATATCGATTTCAATCGATTATGATGTTGTGCTATGCTACCGCCTCTGACGAAGGCAGCGCAGTCGGCAGAGCCTCCAAGAATTGATCCTGGCTACGGTCCGGGAAAGAGGAATCACAGAGCCGCTATGCAGAAAGATCGAAATGCGCAGGGGAACACGGGCGGGTCCCCAGAAGTGGGGGAATTCCATGAAGGTCTTCGGCTTCTGGAAGACATGTCTCTCGGGACCCAGAGTCTGGACTTGAGCGGCATTCTTTGCGGAGATGTAGCGGAAACGGGCACATTCGATATCAGAGGCGTTCAAAAGACGGCCTTTAGTAGGCTGCTCGACGCCCTTCCCCTCCCCGCGTTGCTGCTGGAAAGGGAATATAGGATTGCGTTTTCGAACGAAGCATTTGCCCGCATGCACCCGGATTTGGCTCAGCTTCAGCACGCAGTGTTCACGCGGATTTGCGTACGCCAGCAAGACAAGCAGGATCTCGCGAAGAATCTGGCATATGTGAGCCGGGAGCGGAAGCCGCGAGTTATTGAGGCGCTTATCGGGAGCGATTCGACGCGAATCTGGGGTAGGATTCACATACGACCGGTCAAGGTGGGAGCGGACCGATTCATTTTTGTGGTTGTGGAGGATCTCACCGCGGAAAAACGGCAGGCCCTCCTGTCGAAAAAGTACACGAGGTCGCTGAAACAGGCTCACGATGAGGTCGAAGCTAGGGTCCGTGAGAGGACGTTCGAACTGGAGAAGGCAAACGAGGAGCTCAAGCGCGAGATCGCATCTCGAAAGAGCGCCCAGGAGCGACTCGATCTGGCAGCCAAAGTGATTGAAAGCAGCAACGAAGCCATCTTGATAACGGATGACCGGGGCAGCATTGTGGACGTGAACGAGGCTTTCACCCGGATAACCGGCTATTCCAAAGAAGACGTGGTGGGGAAGAACCCAAAGATCATGGGTTCCGGTCGGCACGACCGAGCATTTTGGCAAAGCTTCTGGCTCAGCCTCAAGGAAACCGGTCAATGGAGGGGCGAAGTCTGGGATCGGAGGAAGAATGGAGAATTGTACCCGAAGCTCCTTTCAGTGAGCGCTATAGGCGGGGAAAAGGGGGCGGTCACCCACTATGTGGGCATCTTTTCCGATATATCTAAGATCAAGCAGAGCGAAGAGCGTCTCGAGCAATTGGCTCATTATGATCCGCTCACGCGATTGCCTAATCGCCTGCTATTTCGGGACAGGTTGAAACGGGCCTTGGTTCGAGCCCGCCGTGCCAAGACGATGGTTGCGGTCATGTTCATAGATCTGGACGGCTTCAAAAACGTTAATGACACACTGGGTCATCCCAAGGGTGACGAGTTGCTTGTGGCTGTAGCGGAGCGGCTAATCCGATGCGTGAGACGTTCCGACACCGTTGCCCGACTGGGAGGTGACGAGTTCACGGTCGTGATGCCAGATGTTTCCCGGCCGCACCAGACGATTCCCATAGCTCAGCGAATCATCGAGGAGCTTTCCAAGCCGTTCGTGCTGGACGGCGATGAGATGTTTACGAGCGCGAGCATCGGAATAAGTCTCCATCCAAAGGATGGGGTGGATGCCGACAGCCTCCTTAAGCATGCGGACACAGCCATGTACCATGCAAAGATGCAGGGTAAGAACAATTTCCAGTTCTTTTCCCCGGAGATGAACGTGGAAATCACTCGCGTGGTAGACATGGAGCTGACCCTTCGGCGTGCCGTCGAGAGACAAGACCTCATGGTGTATTACCAACCGCTCGTCGACTGCCAAAATGGAACGATAGTCGGTGCGGAGGCTCTGTTGAGGCTGAAGGACCTGTCAGGTCACGTTCTTTCAGGCGGTCCGTATGTGACGGTCGCGGAAGAAAAGGGCCTCATCGTACCCATCGGGAATTGGGTTCTGCGGTCGGTTTGCCGCCAGAACAGCCGCTGGCGGAGGAACGGCCATTCCTTGAAGGTCGCGGTCAACGTCTCCATGCGACAGATGCGAGACCCGGACTTGGTTAAGACGGTTCTGGCCATCTTGGCGGAAACTGGGCTCGACGCTGAGTACCTCGAGCTGGAATTGACTGAAACTTCAATCATGGCCGATCCGGAAACGGTGATCGGCACTCTCCGGAAACTTCGCGGCACCGGGATAACGATATCCCTAGATGACTTCGGCACAGGGTACTCATCATTAAGCTATTTGCGGCAGTTCCCCCTCGACAAGCTGAAGATTGACAAGTCTTTTGTGAACGGCATCGATCGTAATCCCGCCAATAGAGCTCTCGTTCAGGCAATGGTGACGGTAGCCCACAGTTTGAGAATGAAAGTCGTCGCCGAGGGGGTAGAAACAGAAGAGCAACTGAAGATCCTGTGCGGGTTGGGATGCGACGCCTGGCAGGGCGAGCATTTCAGTCCCGCTGTTCCAGCCGCGCAATTCGAGAGTCTGGTTCTTTCGCGGGCATGACCGCGAGTCCTGCTCCGCAACCCCGGTGCATTTCGCCACACTCGGCGCTTGAAATAACCGCCCACATAGTGATAAACAACTTAGTCTGCGAAACACTTTGTGGCCTGTTAGGCCAGCGGAGCCGAATCGACTGTCCCGCCGGCATGGGGCCCCGGCAGGAAGATGGGGAAGCTGTCGCCTTGCGGCTTAAGTACTGCGAACGGAGGATGTCAATGAACTTGTCCAGGAGGGTAACCGAAACACCCCCGTACCTCTTTCATCTCATAGACGAGAAGCGCAAGGCTGTGCAAGAAAAGGGTATGGACGTCATTTCGCTGGCTGTAGGAGACCCCGATCGTCCCACTCCCGACTTTGTCCTCGATTTGATGAATCAGGAGATACGCGATCCCCGAAACCACGTATATCCAAGTTACAAAGGAGAGCTTGATTTCTGCCAGGCGGTTGCCGAATGGTTCAACGGGCGTTTCGGCGTTCGATTGAATCCTGCGACCGAGATTATGGCCACCCTCGGCGCAAAGGATGCGGTATCCCACCTGCCTTTCGTGTTCATAGACCCCGGTGGCTCCGGTCTTGTCACTGATCCGGGGTATCCGGTATACGAGGCGGCGATCGGGTTCACCGGGGGGACTGTTGTGCGAGTGCCGCTGCATGAAGAGAACGGTTTCTTGCCGGACCTGGACGCGATCGACCCCCATGCAGCGGACAGTGCCGCGATAATGTTTGTGAATTATCCAAACAATCCCACCGCTGCAGTGGCGAACGAGGTCTTTTTCGACAAGCTCGTCCGGTTCGCCAAGAAGCACAACATTGTCATCCTGGCGGACAATGCTTATTCTGAAGTGTACTTTGCGGATGAAGATCGCCCCATTAGCATCATGAGTATTGAAGGGGCGCGGGAGACTGCGATCGAGATTCATTCTTTCTCGAAAACTTTCAACATGACCGGGTGGAGGATAGGCTTCGTCACTGGTGGAGAAAAGCTCATCCATGCCTTTCTCACCTTCAAGTCCAACATAGACTCCGGCGTCTTCATGGCAGTGCAGCGTACTGCAGCGAGGGCGTTGCTTCATCCGGAAGCGGAAAATTTTGCCCGCGAGAGAACGGTTCTCTTTAAGGGGAGGCGCGACCGCATAGCCGAGGTGCTTTCGGAGCTGGGACTCAAATTCCAATTACCGAGAGCGAGTTACTATTTCTGGGTACGCATACCTCCACCTTTCGCGTCTTCCGTGGAGTTCTGCGCGGACTTGCTGGAAAAGAAGGGTCTGGTGGTCACCCCTGGGATAGGCTACGGGCCCAGTGGCGAGAGTTTCTTCCGGGTTTCCATGACTGCTCCAGACGAGAGGATTGATGAAGGAATGGAGAGACTTCGGGCATTTATGAAGGAACGATGATGAAAGCAACCCTTATGCTGGCCGACGGTACGCTCTTCCGGGGACGCTCCATGGGCGCCACCGGTGAGAGAATTGGCGAAGTGGTGTTCAACACCGCTATTACGGGATACCAAGAAATCCTCACGGACCCGTCGTATCGGGGGCAGATCGTTACCATGACCTATCCTCATATCGGGAACACTGGAATTAACCTTGAGGATAACGAATCGGTGCGTCCTTTCCTTGCAGGGTTCGCTGTCAAAGAATACTGCGGCTATCCGAGCAACTGGCGCAAGAGCCAAGATTTGGAAGCCTTTCTCAAGAAACATGGCGTTATAGGAATCCAGGGGATTGACACACGCAGACTGACGAGGAACCTCAGAGAGACCGGCGCGAAAAAGGGAATTATTTCGACCGAAGAACATGACCCGGAAACGCTGCTTCGGAAGGTGAGGGAATATCCCGATATAGAGGGACTCGATCTGGTGGAAGAAGTAACCTGTTCAGATCCGTATGATTGGGAAGAAGGCACGTGGAGGTGGAACGCTCCCGCTTCCCGTCCTGCTCCTACCTTTCGTGTCGCCGCGTACGACTTCGGGATCAAGCACAATATTCTCCGGCTCCTCGTAGATTCGGGAGCAAAGGTCCGCGTGTTTCCCGCCACCACAAGCAGTGACGAGATACTTGCGTATAATCCCGACGGGATCTTTCTGTCAAACGGCCCGGGTGACCCGGAGGCAGTGCCCTATGCCGCGGAGAACATCAGAAACCTTATAGGGAAAAAACCGATTTTCGGCATCTGCCTCGGTCACCAGATACTGGGACTGGCCGTCGGGGGACGCACGTTTAAGCTTACCTTCGGTCACCACGGCGCCAATCATCCAGTGAGGAGATTGGACACCGGGCAAGTGGAGATCACTTCCCAGAACCACAATTTTGCGGTCGCTGCAGAGTCGGTGGAGTCGGAGTGCATCATCTCCCACATCAACCTGAACGACCAGACCGTGGAAGGGATGGTACACAGAAAGTATCCGCTGTTCTCGATCCAATATCATCCGGAAGCTGCACCCGGCCCCCACGATTCCCGATACCTTTTTGAAAAATTCAAGAGATTGATCGAGGAGTCGTAAATCCCAAGCAGTCGCCGCGGGAATCAGCGGCGACTCCGTCTCACGAAACCAGTCTCGTCGCAACACGTTGGACCGTCGCCTTCGTAATGATACCGGCGAGACTCCGGCGCTGCAGAACATCCCTGCCAGAGATTCAGTGCTGAGTAGAGGACACCACAAATCCGGTGCCGTATTCGTGGCAACTCGGTTGATCCGGTTGCACTGGGGCGTTCTATGCCGGTTGCCAAGAGCTCTTTCCGCTTCCCGCATGTCGAGAGCATCTATGGAAGGCTCGCAGACCGGTGGGACGGGCGTCTGAAAATGTCTCGGAATTGCGGCAAATGTTAAGATCGTGGCACGCTTCTTTTTTGCACCCTCACCCTGGCCCTCTCCCGAAGGGAGAGGGGACTTGCAACCGCCCGGAATTACAGAGCCCTCTCCCTCTGGGAGAGGGTGGGGTGAGGGCTCTATGGGCAGTATCCTCCCTCACCGTACCACTTTTTCTGCTGTTTCCCGAGTCTTGAGACAGTTTCGTCTCGCCGGTGCTCTTGTCCCGCCGGGATGCGCATCAGTCAAGTCGGCCTCAGAGCGCCTTGCTGGCCCACCGGTAAATGCGCTCAGCAGCTTTGAAGTGCTTCTCTGTATTTAGGACCACCACCATGTGCTCTTTGTCCTCGTCTCGGAAAAGAGCAACGATGCATTTTCCGGCCAGATTGGTGAAGCCGGTCTTCGCACCGGCAACGGGAAGGTTTCGCGAGAGGAGCTTGTCGTTGGTCGCGAGGGGATATGACCGCGGCACGCTGTTGCGCGTCTGCATTGTGTAGGTCTTCATGGTCGCAATCTCGCGAATCAGAGGGTACCGGAAAGCGTGCCGCGCTATAAGGGCCACGTCCTGCGCCGAAGCCTGGTTGTACTTTCGTGTCGTGAGACCTCTGTTACCTTTCCGTCCGATAGTCAGCTCCTCATCGAGACCGCTCGGCGTGTAGAGTACTGCGGTCCGAGCCCCGATCTTGCTCGCCTTGCGATTCATGGCAGCCAGGAAGCCTTCTCTGCCACCTCTGGGATACGCCCGCGCAAGAGCTTCCGCACAGTCGTTGCCCGATTCTATGAGCATGCCATGGAGGAGGTCCCGAACAGTGAGCAGGTCACCAGGCCTTATTCCCACTCGGTGGCGAGGAACCTCACGTATATCAGCGGGGACCGTGACGATCTTGTCCAGTTTCATTTCGTCGAGAGCGGTCATAGCCGTAAGGAGCTTTGTTATGCTCGCAATCGGTAGCGGCTCGGAGCTGTTTTCGGAAAGTACCACCTTATTGGAGGAACAGTCGACGCAGTAAACGGCCTTGGCTTTGACCAGAGGAAATTTCGGCTTTGGCTTTGCGCTTGCCGCAACAGCTTTCGGGGACAGGGTGCGAGCCGCAGCAGTGACTCGTTCCCGAGCCAGCGTAGCATTCACAGGTTTCCGCGGCAAAGAGGTACTCTGTGTGAAGGAGGAGACCCGCACTCCCTGACCGTCGGGAGACATACCTACAACTGGCGGAAGAGAGGGGCGAGAAGTCGTTCGCGTGTTTCCGGAGGGTATGTTGGCCTGCTTCGCGGCCTGAGTGGCAGGAACAGCCCTCGCCTCAGGCACGACCACTACGGCCTTCCCCTGGGAAACCTGTATTACGAGATCGGTTACAGATATGCCTGTCTGGACGGGCTCAAGGGCAAAGCAGGCCCCGCTGGAGACGAGCAAGATCCCGAGAAAGAGCACAACGCCGCGAACGAACATCGCTCCACTCCTTCGATCGACGCTGCGAGAGTTTTTTGTTCTATATCTCAATGATCCAGGGGCCCTACCCTAATAACCTGGATCGCAGGTTAATCTCCAAATCAACATAGCAAAAATATCTGCTAAAGTCACCCCAGTCAAGCACAATATTTTCGGAATCGCAATCTTTGTGGGTGAGCGGATCTCTCGCCCAGGCTGTCTTTGCGAGGGCGAGAATCCGAAATCACCCTCATTTGCACTCCTTGCAGCTCTTGACCACTTTGCCACCGTCCTTCTCACACTCGCTTTTTGTGTGCAACTTATCGCAATCGTTCTTGCCGTGACAGCAGTAAACCCTGGGCTCTTTACTCCCGCTCTTACCTGCTGAGCTTTCATGAGCACAGGCCATACTCCATGTCGCAAAGGTCAAGCCGATGCAACCGATCAAAATGGCAAATGTTTTCATGGGACCTCCGTAAGTTTTTCGGAATGGGCAGCCCGCATCGCCGCGAGCGGGACGCCGGGATTTCTTGCCATGCTTGTCGAGCGGAACCACAGGTTGAATCCTGAGGCCACTCAAGGTGCGCTCCTTCAGAGAGCAAGTCTCCCAAATGAGCCGTGACCAGATACGTAACCCCATCAAGGAAAATGTGTAATTATCTCCATCGCGACACTCATCGCCAACGAGGCGGTCGATCCACGAGGTGGACCGGATCAAAGACTTGCGCAGTAGAGATTCCTGCATTGTGGAGTCTCCTCCTAATGGGCCGCTGGTTGATTGGAGTCCTTTTCGAGCAACAGGTAGAGCGCAGGGAGTACCACCAGCGTGAGCACCGTGCTCGAAATGAGTCCCCCGATAACCACTGTCGCCAGCGGCCTTTGAACTTCCGCGCCTGTTCCGCTGGCCAGAGCCATCGGGACGAAGCCCAGCGATGCAACGAGGGCTGTCATGAGCACGGGACGCAAGCGGGTAAGCGCACCGTGGAGCACGGCGTCCTCCACGGTCATCCCGTCGGCGCGCAATTTATTGATAAAGGTGATCATGACAAGACCGTTCAGGACGGCCACACCAGACAGTGCGACGAAACCGACGGCCGCGGATATCGAGATGGGAATGTCGCGAATCCAGAGCGCAGCCAGTCCTCCAGTCAGGGCCAAAGGAACGCCGGTGAACACCATGAGCGCGAATCGCATCGATCCGAAGGCAGCAAACAGGAGGGCGAGGATGAGAAATAGGGCGAGAGGGACCACGACTTGAAGCCTCTTGGCAGCCGAGAGCAGTTGTTCGAATTCTCCTCCCCAGGAAATCCAATGTCCCGCGGGAATCCGCATGCCTCCCACGACCCTTTGGGCTTCCTCTACGAAAGACCCGAGGTCCCGATCTCTAACGTTGGCGGTCACTACCACCCGTCGTTTGCCGTCTTCCCGGCTGATCTGGTTGGGGCCGCTTAGCGTGACCAGATCTGCGACCGATCCGAGCGTGACGAAGAACTGCTGCTTGCGCTCTGCGTTCAGGGTAGTCCTCGTGAGTACGGCTGAATCGGTGCTTTCTTGCCTGGGAAGAGGAATGGGGAGTCGTTTGATTGCAGTGATGTCTTCCCGCAAATCTTCCGGCAAGCGAACTACTATGTCGAACCGTCGATCTCCTTCGAATACCTGCCCTGCTGGTTTCCCTCCCACAGCGATTTCCACGGTATCCTGCACGTCGGACACGTTCAGACCGTATCGGACCATCGCGTCTCGATTCAGTAAGACGGTCAGGATAGGCAGACCGCTTACTTGCTCCACTTTGACATGAGAGGCTCCCGGGATTCTTCTCACGGCTTCGGCAATGTTCTCAGCGATGGTCAGCATCGAGTCCATGTCATCCCCGAAAACCTTTATCGCAACGTCGCTGAGCACCCCAGCGAGCAGGTGATTGAAGCGCATGCGGATAGGTTGGCTCAGCTCGAAGTTGTTTCCCGGAATCTTGGCAATCTCGGCATCCATCATCTTGACCAGGTCGGCTTTGGGCAGATGCGGATCAGGCCAGAGATGACGGGGCTTGAGCACGATTATGTGGTCGCTGATGCTCGGCGGATGGGGTTCAGTGGCCACTTCCGAGGTTCCTGTCCTGCCGAAGACCGACTCGATCTGGGGAAAGCGTTCGAGAAGAGCTGTCTCAATGTGCTGTTGAAGCTCCGTGGCCTGGGTCAGCCCTGTTTCGGGGATGCGCATCGTGTGAATCGCAACGTCTCCCTCGTCTAGGCTAGGAACGAACTCGTGCCCCATCTTCGTTGCAGCCAACACGCTCAAGACTACGGAGACAAGAGCGGAAGTCACGATGAGCACGCGATGCCGGAGAGCGGCCTGCACCACGGGGAGATACGCGCGCTTGGCCCCTCGAGAGATGAGATTCTCAGCGTGTACTGAGCCGCTTCTCAAGAATATGGCCACTGCCGCCGGAACGAAGGTGAACGAGAGGATCAGCGCCCCCGTCAGCGCGAGCAGGACGGTTAGCGACATGGGGGTGAACATCTTGCCCTCCACTCCGGTAAGGGTAAGAATGGGCAAGTATACGATCATGATGATGAGCTCACCGAAAAGCATAGGCTTTCTCACCTCGTGAGAGGCCTCGGTAATGATCGCTGTCCGTTCCTGAGCAGTAGGCGGTCGCCCCAGAGCCGCTCGGGCCTCTGCCAGCTTCCGAGAGCAGTTCTCGACAATGACTACCGCTCCGTCCACGATTATTCCAAAGTCGATGGCGCCCAGACTCATGAGATTTGCGCTCATTTTGTTTGTAACCATCCCTGTTGCCGTGAACAGCATGGAAAGGGGAATGACGAGAGCGGTTATGAAAGCAGCTCTCATGTTGCCGAGAAAGAGGAAGAGGATAACAATCACAAGCACCGCTCCTTCAGTAAGGCTCGTGCGGACGGTAGCGATTGTCCTGTCCACAAGGGTCGTTCGATTGTACACGACCTTTGCTGCCACTCCTTCCGGGAGATTCTTGTTGATCTCATCTAGCTTCTTGGCGACTCGCTGTGCAACGACGCGGCTGTTTTCGCCCATGAGCATGAATACGGTACCCAAAACCGTCTCCGTGCCGTTCTTCGTTGCAGATCCGGTCCTCAATTCCTTCCCTATCTCTACCCTCGCCACGTCGCCGATGAGAACAGGAATGCCGTGAACGTTCTTCACAATAACATTTCTGATATCCTCGACACCGGCCACCTGCCCAGGAGCCCGTACGAGGTATTGGCCTCCACTCCGTTCTATATACCCAGCACCCACATTGGCGTTGTTAGCCTGGAGCGCCTCGATAACATCCCCGAACGTAAGACCTAGCGCGATGAGCTTGTGAGGATCCGGGGTGACGTGAAATTGCTTCTCAAAGCCGCCGATGGTGTTAACCTCGGTCACGCCGGGAGTGTTCCGTAACTGAGGGCGGATGATCCAGTCCTGAATCGTACGGAGATCGGTAAGACTGTACGGCGTCCCATCGGGTTTCTTGGCGCCCGGCTCTGCTTCGACAGTCCACATGAAGATCTCACCAAGACCTGTTGAAATGGGCCCCATGATGGGATCGACGCCGGCAGGGAGTTTGCCCTTAGCTTCTTGAATGCGCTCGCTGACCAGTCTTCGAGCAAAGTAGATGTCCGTACCATCCTCGAAAATCACGGTCACAAGACCGATACCGTATTGCGAGAGAGACCGCGTCTGCACAAGACTCGGGAGCCCCGCCATGGCGGTCTCGAGAGGATACGTAATGCGCTGCTCGATCTCCAGCGCAGCAAGCCCGGGAGCTTGGGCACTGATTTGAACCTGGACGTTTGTGATGTCCGGCACCGCGTCGATATTGATACGACCGAGGTTGTACGCGCCAATCGCTGCCATGAAGACGGTCAGCGCAATCATCGTCCAGCGTTGCTGAATGGAGAAATTGAGTATCTTTTCGATCATGGTCTCTTCCCAGCGAGAACCTTTCGAGCCGTCTGGAAGAACGCCTCTAGTGTTGGTGAGAGATCCCTTGCTTTCCCAGCTCTGCTTTCAAGAGAAAGCTGTTCGAGCAAACATAGGATTCTCCGGGGGCAAGGCCCTTGACCACCTCAACGTGCCGTCCATCTGTCCGGCCGGTGCGAATGGGACGCGGCTCGAATTCGTCGCCGAAGTTAACAAACACCACGGGTTGATCCTTATGTGTCTGTAGCGCATCTTTCTTCACGGCCACCGGAACCGTGATTTCTCCATCCGTCAGCGCCACCTGCACAAAGAGTCCGGGTTTCCAGGTCCCGTCCGGATTAGGGATAACGATTCTCGCCTTGGCCGTACGGCTGTCCTCCCCGACGACAGGCCCTACATAGGAGACTTCCCCTGATTCGCGCAGCCCCGCAAGGTCAGAGCTCACCGTGGCCTTTTGACCAACGCGAACTCGCTTGAGGTCTGCCGCGTATACCGTGACTTCCACCCACACATCTGAGAGATCGGCGATCATATAGATTTCCGCGTCTTCCTTCACCCATTCTCCTGGGGCAAGGTGTTTCTGGACTACCACGCCGTCGGACGCTGCCCGGATCTCATATCTCGTCAGCTCGCTCATGGGTTGAGATGGCAAAGACGCTATTTCCTCTTCCGTCGCTCCCATGGCCATGAGCTTGCGGGCTGAAGAGCTAAGCTCAATCTTCTCCTCGAGGAAGGCCTTCTGCGCGGTGAGGAATTCCTTCTCCGCGATCGTCTGCTTTTCCCAGAGGCGCTCGGCCCGCTCGAAGTTGTAGCGTGCCAGCTTCTCCCGTTCAAAGGCCACGAGGTACTTGCTTCGAGCTTCTGCAAGCTCCCGACTGTCAATGACCGCTATTGTCTCGCCCTTTTTAACCGGATGACCCAATTCCTTGCACGCATCGAGAACGACCCCGGCCACCCGCGGAACGATGTGATAGACCTTGTCGGCATTGAACGCCACTTCCCCAGGGAGCCTCAGAAGAGAGGCAATGGTCCTGGGACCAGCTTCGTCTGTCTCTATCCCCATCTTGGACCTGATGGTTGGAGAAAACTCGAGCCGTTCCTGTATTTGCCAGTACTCCCACTCGACGGATTCTCCTTTGTGATGGGCGGTCACTTTGACTTCAAACGAGTGCGGGTGCTCGACCTCTTCACTACTGAATAGGAATTCCTTGTCCGGCACCAGGTGAAACTTCGACACTCGTTCGCCGAGGCGAGTAATCTCGACCGCTACGGTGATATCCCGTGGATCGATCGGCTTGCCCTTCTCAGAGCAGTAGGCACGAAAGTGCGGTGCCGAGCCGTTTTCATGAATTGCCAGCTCAACAGTCAGTTCTCCTTCCGTGAGGATCTTGCCACCGTGGGGACCACTGCCGCATGAATGTCCCGCGTGGCTGTGCCCTTCGTGCTCGTGGCTCCCGTGATCGTGTCCGTCGACAGAGGCCGACGGCCTTCTCTCCGAGAGCACGATGGTGGCAGCAGCGAATAACCCAACTAGGACGACGAAACAAATTCCGAAGATCTCCCTGCGCTTCATGACGTATGCTTCTCCAAGATCGTAGTCATTGGCCGCGACAGCCGACGGATTCGGCAAGGTTTCTCGCACGCCGCGCCGCTGACATGAGACGCGTTTCCGTTTGTGAGGGCCCGAAAGAGCTGTCCCAGTTAAGAGCTGCCCCGTGGCACACGCCACTGATGGGTCAGCTCACTACACTATCAACGGGACCTCTTTTGGAAATTGTGGGGGTGCTTCCGCGTATTGGTTACACGAGTAATCGCACTGAGAGGATAGGTCCGAGAGACAGGGGCGGGAGAGACAAATCGGGAACGGAGAAAAGAGAGATCGTACTTTCGGGGTCAAGCAGCCGATCGTGGCTACGACCGTGCGGCAGCAAGCCGGCGAGGACGTCTCGATCTCGAGCCCCCGCACCGGTGATCATGGGGGGAACTGCAGGACATTCGTCCGAATGTCCTTCAACGCAGCAGCACCGGTCCACGTGCCAGTCTCGGCAACCCGTCTGGAGCAGTGAGTGCATGATTGCATGAGCGGCATGCAGCAAGGAGTGAAGATACTTGTTGCATCCCGGTTGCTGCCTATCCGACACATGGTGATTGTGAGCCAAGGGGAACAACGCGGGTCCACACAGGACCAGACAGGTAAATATCGCTATGTACTTGGCCGACAATGTCCTCACTAGCGCCCTCAATGCCACGCTGTCGTCGCCTTTCGGCTTGCCTGAGCCTAGTGCACCCTGCCTTTGTTGTCAAGAGCCAAGCCGAATCGTGAGCCTCAGGGCCACGCCATTTCCGGGAACGGCTTGCTGCCATTTCGCGACCATGTGAATGGGATCGCGCCAAGATCGCGAGACATCTCCATAGAAGCAGATCTTCGTGCGCGATATTTGTATTTCAACAGCATTAAATTCTTGACTCAGCGCGGACTCAGTGATAGGAGCCCTTCCCTAGGGGCCGAACTCCCCATCGTTTGTGATCGCTTAGAGCGCGCGGACGATCTCTTTGGTTGCTTGCATGTGCCGGTTGATCGAATTCCCCCACCTCACATCTGGACACAAGGCTGCACGCTTTCGAATGTAATGAACTTTCTATGGGCGAGAAAAGGAGTTCGACATGAATCAAAGTGCGTTCCGTGCCTCAGCCGGGGCTTCTGTCGAGAACTACGACTTCAATGAGAATTATCGATATCTAAAGAGGCTCCTTCAGGATCTCAGGCAGGAAAACGGTCCGTCCGTGAGACAAGAACTGTTTGGCGAGGAACAACGAGAACGACCTCTTACGAAGAAGGAAATGAAACAGATGTTTCGTTTCCTGCGCAAGATCGAGAATCATTACGAAGAATGCTGTACTCCCCCTATTCCCGAAGAATTAGAGCATTCGATCAGGGCAAAAGCATCATCCAATTGGCTCCCCTGGGAATCGGAAGCAATCGAAAAAGTTGATGCGTGGAGGGCGGCGCTCCAAGACAGGAGACGCAAAGCAAGAGACTTGTTTCAAACTGCCCTGGAAAAGATTAGGCGGGGAGAAAAGCTCCCCTGAGGCGAACACATTGGCGCCAGCCGGACGCCGGCGCAAACATTTTCACTTTTCGAACTATCCCACAATTCATTCCGCGCATGCCCCCTCCGAATTCTTCTGGAGTCTGGCATGCACGGAATATCATCGCTCGCGACCACCTCTCCCTGGGAATGAGTCCTGACAACCAAAATTCCGCCCCCCGATTGAAGCCTCGGGTCACACTCATTTGATTTCTCGTCTGGCTTGAATTATATGTTAATGAATCGGATCGCTCGGAGGAACGATGGACCAATTCAGACCAAGAAACGACGATCATCCCGTGAGAGAAATTCAGAAGGGCGTCGAAGACCTGAAAGCTCTCTTTGAGGGCTTTTTTAGGGGACGAGGCCTCTGGATTGTCATACTGATAGTCATCATCCTGTACCTGTTATCAGGATTCTACATTGTCCAGCCGGGCGAAAGAGGGGTGGTGCTTCTCTTCGGCAAGCTGAATGCAATAACGGAGCCCGGCTTGAGATATCGGCTTCCTCGGCCGTTCATGGACGCGATTACGGTGGATGTGGCAAATGTTCGCAGGGCTGAGATTGGATTCCGCTCCGACGGAGCGCGCACTCGCAATGTTCCCCAGGAAGCTCTCATGTTGACAGGAGACGAGAACATTGTGGACGTGCAACTTATCGTTCAATACGTGGTCAACGACCCCATGAAATTTCTCTTTGGATCGGACAATCCGGAATCCGCTCTCAAGGCTTCGGCAGAAGTTGCCTTGCGAGGGGTGGTTGGGGAAAACACCATCGATTTCACCATGACCAGTGGACGGATGGAAGTTCAGAAGAAGGTGGAGATCTATTTGCAGAAGCTTCTGGATACCTATAACACCGGTATTCTTGTCGTGCAGGCCCGTCTGTTGGCGGTGGACCCTCCTGCCCAGGTTCAGGAGGCGTTTCATGACGTCGTGCGCGCGTGGGAGGACCGGGAACGGTTGATAAAAGAAGCGGACGGTTACCGGGAGGACGTTATACCGAAAGCCCGAGGTATGGCCCAACAGGAAATCAGGGAAGCCGAAGCCTACAAAGCCCAGCGGGTCATTCGCGCACGGGGTGACGCCGCACGATTCGATGTACTGCGCCAGGAGTATGAGAAGGCTCCGGAAGTCACCCGAACGCGCCTATATCTCGAGAGCGTGGAACGATTCTTGCCCAACACTCGAAAGTTCATCATGGAAGGTGGCGATTCTCGGGTTCTTCCGCTCCTTCCTCTGACGAATCTCGGTAATGGACCGAAGCAGCAACCGTCTTCCGAGGAGTCCCCTTCCTCTCAGATGAAAGGAAAGCAATGAGCCCGATGGTAAAGATAGGAATCGTCATCGTTGTGTTGTTGGTGTTACTGGGCCAACCCGCATTCGTCATCAACGAGGCTGAGCAGGGCCTCATCCTCCAATTCGGCAAGCCTATTCGAATCATCCAAGAGCCAGGCATATACTTGAAATACCCTTTCATTCAGGACCTCATTGTGTTCGACAAGCGAATTTTGGTTGCGGACGCGCGGCCAGCGGAGTATATAACGCTTGACAAGAAGCGCCTGACTGTGGACACAGTATCGCGCTGGAAGATATCCCAGCCGCTTGAGTTTTATCAGACGGTCAGGGATTATCGTGGAGCGGTCAGCAGGCTCAATGACACGATATTCGCCCGATTGAGGGAGGCCATAGCTAATCATACGTTCATCTCGTTCATCCGCGAAGAGCGCGAGAACATCATGAACAGAGTAGCAGAAGAAACTGCGATTCCAGCCAAGCAGTTCGGCATAACGTTGGTGGATGTACGCATCAAACGAGTGGATCTCCCGGAGGAAGTCCAGAACAGTGTGTTTGCCCGAATGCGGGCAGAGCGCGAGCGTATAGCGAAACGGTACAGGGCTGAAGGCGAAGAGAAAGGCAGGGAAATCAGAGCCAACGCGAACAAGGAAAAGGAAATCATTCTCGCGGAGGCCTATCGCAAGGCCGAGGTTCTGAAGGGCGACGGAGACGCGGAGGCAACAACCATCTACGCGGAAGCGTACGGGAAGAACCGGGAATTCTTCTCTTTCTTGCGCCATATGGACGTGTATCAGAAAATTTTCGGTGAAGACACCACGGTGCTCCTTCGTCCGAATTCACCTCTCATGGAATACCTGGACACTCCGTTTGTGGGGGAGACATCTGTTCGAAAGGTCTTACGATAATCGGACCTGATGAGGGGACCCATTTCAACCTGGTTGGCCGGCGGAAGGAACAACACTCGAAAATCCCAGCCAGGCCGTAACCAAACCGGCAAGACGAGCCTTTGTCGAAGTACGATGTTGAGGCTTAAGTCGGTGTCGAGAAAATCGGAGAGGATGGAGCCATGAAGGCGTTGCTGGTAAATCCGGCCATACCGGACACTTTTTGGAGTTTCAAGCACGTCCTGAAATTCATCAGGAAGAGAGCTGCGCATGTGCCTCTGGGATTGATCACGGTTGGCGCCATGCTGCCCAAGGACTGGGAGATCAAGCTGGTTGACCTGAACGTTGAGTCCCTGAGAGACGAAGCCCTCCGATGGGCTGACATGGTCATGCTTGGGGCGATGGTAGTCCAGAAAGAATCCGCCCTCCAGATAGCCGAGCGGGCCAAAGCCATGGGAAAAACCGTGGTCGCTGGAGGCCCCTATTTTACATCGACTGAAGATACTTTCGAGAATGTGGATCACCTCGTGCTCAACGAGGCCGAAATCACATTGCCGCGCTTCCTGGAGGATTTGGCAAAAGGCCAGCCAAAGCGGGTCTACTCATCCTCAGAAAAACCTGACCTCTGCATGACCCCTCTGCCTCGATGGGATCTGCTCCACCTCAACTACTATGCCTCTCTATCTGTCCAGTACTCCAGAGGTTGCCCATTTGATTGCGAATTCTGCGACATCGTCAACCTCAACGGTCGTAAGCCTCGAGTCAAGGCAAACGAGCAGATGATTCGGGAGTTCGATGTTCTCTACGACTTAGGGTGGAGGGGCCGTCTGTTCATCGTTGATGACAATTTTATCGGAAACCGGGTCAAGGTCAAATCCCTGTTGCGTGCACTCATACCGTGGCAGGAAAAACGTGGGTATCCATTTTGCCTGTACACCGAGGCGTCGGTGAACCTCGCTCAAGACCAGGAGCTCATGACTCTCATGACCTCCGCCGGATTCGATTCGGTTTTTCTCGGCCTGGAAACTCCCGAGGAAGAATGCCTGGCAGAATGCGGCAAACATCAGAATCGGTCCATGGACCTGCTCGAAGCCGTGAAAACCATTCAGCGCAATGGCATGGAGGTGATGGGGGGATTTATTATTGGATTCGACAATGATCCTCCTAACATATTTGAACGTCAGATCAAGTTCATCCAGAGCGGCGGAGTAGTCAAGGCTATGATCGGCCTGCTGCAGGCGATCCCGGGAACGAGGCTATACAAACGCCTTCAAGAGGAGGGACGTCTCGTCCTCGAGTGCACGGGCGACAACTGCGACGGTACTCTCAATTTCATACCCAAGATGGACTTGCAGACAGTACGGGACGGATACCAGGCTGTCCTGAACTACCTCTATTCACCGAAGCAATATTATATCCGTGTGAGGGAATTCCTTAAGGATTACAAGCCAGTCCGCCGCAGGCGCTTGGATCGAGCCGAAATCATGGCCTTCTTCCGATCCATCTGGTATCTGGGCCTCTTGGACAAGGGCAAGAACAAGCTCTACTACTGGAAGCTCATTGTTACTGCGTTTCTTTTTCACCGAGAGGCTTTCGGCGAAGCAGTATCAAGCGCTATTTTCGGGTATCATTTCAGGAAGCTTCTAAGGGACCGGTCGTCGTCGGCTGACGAATATCGGAATCTGGTGGCGACTCGAACACAACCCTAGTTCACACTTTCAGGCAAGTACGGTTGAGTGATTACCTCTGCTCTGTTCACGGGAGGGCGGATCTGAACCCCGCCCTTACAGCGATCCCCCTGGGCTTCCGCCCATTGCCTGATTGGCGGACGGACTCCGCGACGATTGCCATG
>Ga0067045_1029522_pt1 | contig 20100 bp, 10 predicted proteins | sample TerdegcTABiofilm_FD_59184 | JGI IMG/M metagenome (GOLD analysis project Ga0067045, IMG submission 59184) | Combined Assembly of (Gp0054472, Gp0054536) Wastewater bioreactor microbial communities from Singapore -Terephthalate degrading... | reverse complement strand
GGTATTCTTTCTTCTCGTCGGTGATGAGCACGAGGGGGAATCCTCCCCGGGCCGCCCGGTCCAAGGCCAGTCCATCGAGGATGTCCCGGAAGGTCCGGCTCACGGCCCCCCGCTCGAAGGATACCCGAATATTTACTTGCGTCAGGACAAGCTTCGTAACACTAATGTAATAGTTAAGTCGGTTCTTCATTTGCCGGCCTCCATGGTATATACTTCCGCTTGAACGGGCGGACGGTCCGCGCCGAATGGCGGCTCATGCGGACCGGGCTCGACCGAACCCTCACCCTCAGCAGGGAGCGCCGCATGCTGTTCGACCCGGGCAATCTAATAACCCTCGCCATCGTAGCCATCGTATTGGCAGTCTACAGGTTCCTGGATCGGGACAACCGTTCCCTGGAAAAGGTCAAGAAATTCACGGACCGCATCCGCGAGGATCTCGCGGCCTACGTGGACCAGCGTTCCGAGGACCTGAAGGCCTACGGAATCGAGCTGGACGTCCGTTCCAAGGCCGCCAAGGAGGTCCTCAAGCGGGTCAAGGAGGCCCAGGAGGAGCTAGAAGCCCGTTCGGAGACCCTGGACTCCATGGGGACCCGGCTTTCGGAGTACGACGGGGCCCTGGCCCGATTGGCCGACATGACCGGCCGGGTCGACGAGAACCTCAAGCGCATCCACGAGGAAAGCCTCTTCGCGGACCAGCTGGCCCGGAAGCTCAAAGACTCCGAGGAAGCCCTTTCCCGGATCGACGCGGAAGTCCCGGCCCTGCGGGAGCGCTTCGCCGAGGACGCCCGCAGGGCCCTGGAGGATCTCCGGGAAGGGATCGTGGCGGAAGCCCGCAGCCGCCTGGACGCCACGGTAGAGGAGGTCGAAGCCCTCCGGGAAGAGACGGAGCAGCGTCGGGAACAGGTTGCCGCCTTCTACCGGGAAGCCAACGAACAGGCCAAAGCCCGGTACGTGGAGATGGAAAAGCTTTTGTCCTCCGCCTTCCGGAAGGCCCAGGACGAGGCCGAGCGCCTGGAGGACTCGACCTACGAGAAGTTCCGGGAACAGATCGAAGCCCGGGGCGAGCGGCTCAAGGAAGCCCTGGATACCAAGTTAAAGGCCATACAGGAAGCCGCCAAGGAGCGTGTCCTGGAGACCCAGGGTCTGGTCAAAGGCTTCAAGGCGGAGTGGCAGAAGGAAGCCCGGGAGCTCTTGGACGCAGCCCGGTCCGAGATTTCCGGCCAAACCGAACTACTGTCCGCCCGCATCGACGAGCTCGAGACCCGGGCCCAGAAGGCCGAGGGCTTGGCGTCCGCGCGCTTCGACAAGATCGAGGCCCGGGCCCTCGAGCTGGCCCAGGCTCTCCAGACCAAGATCAAGGAACAGCTCAAGGCCCACCAGGACGAGGTGACCTCCCGTCAGGCGGAGCTCCGGGCCGAGCTTGCCAAGTACGACGCCTCGGGCAAGGAGATGGAAAAGGAGATACGGTCCGTCCTGGCGGGTATCCACGAGAAGATGGTCCGGGAAGCCGCGGCGCTGGAGAAGAAGACCTTCGAGGACTTCGGACGCCGGGTGGAGGAGTTCCGGGCGGAGGTGGAGTACAAGTTCGAACGCCTCTCGGAAACCAACGTGGACATCCAGCGCTTGGAGGAAGCCCTTCGGGCGGCGATGGCGGACACGGAACGGAGGGTGGAAGAGGATTTCGCCCTCTTCGGCAAGGACCTTGCGGCCCGACAGTCCGCCTTCGAGGGGGAGATCCTGGCGGAGGCGGCCCGGGTCCGGGGCAACATGGAGGCGGTGGAGAAGGAGATCAACGTGCTGAAGGCCTCGGCGTACCAGAGCGTCTCCGAGAAGCTCAAGGTATTCGAGGACGAGTTCTTCGCGGATCTCAAGGCCCGGAGCGATACTATCGAGCGTCGCCTTTCGGAATGGCAGGGCGACCTGGAGACCCGTCTCGCGTCCCTGTCCGAGGAAGCCCGATCCGAAAACCAGGAAGCCGCCAAGGCGGCCGCCGAGGAGCTTCGGTCCGCGCTGGGATCCCTGCAGACATCGCTCTTTGAACAGATGGAAAAACTATCCGCCCAGGCCCAGGCCTTCCGGGACGGGATCACGGACCAGATGGAAGCGGCCGAAGGATCCCTCTCGTCCCTGCGGGACTCGGTGCGGGCGGACCTGGCCGAGGCCAGGGCGGCCGCCGACGCCTTCGTCCGAGCCGAACTGGAGCGGCTCCAGGTGGACGGCCGGGAACGGATCAAGGAAGCCGCCCGGGACCTGGAAACCCGCCTCCGTTCCCTTTCGGAGTCCGCGGACCAGGCCTCCCGGGAAAGCAAGGAGTTCCGGGAAGGGCTGGCCCGGGAAACCCAGGCCGCCCAGGCCGAGGCCGCCCGGTTCCGCCAGGAGCTCAGCCAGAAGATCACCCAGGCCCTGGAAGGCTTCGGCCGGTCCTATGAGGCCATGTCCGCGGATTCCCAGCGACGCGGCCGGGAACTGGCCGCGGAGATGGACCAGGCCCTGCAGTCCTTCCAAAAGTCCGCGGAGGAATACACCGGCCGGGTGGAGGCGGAGGGCAAACGCTTCGCCGAGAGATTCGAGCGGGAAACCGCCGAGCGGGCCCGGACCCTCGCGGACATGGACGCCCGGGTCAAGGCCTTCGCGGCCCAAACCAAGCTCTTCGAGCGGGCGGATGAACTGCAGAACAATCTTCGTGACACTATAGAGAGCCTGAAAGGCGACTTGGCTCGGCTGGAGGCTCGGAAGGGCGAGATCGCGGAGCTGGAAACCCAATTCCAGCGGATCAAACGCCTGGAGGACGAGACGGACCAGAAGGTCAGCCGCTTCCTTGCGGAAAAGCGCCGGATCGACACCCTGGAGGAAGACTTCAAGCGCCTGTTGGGATTATCCCAGGAGGTGGACCGCAAGCTGGCCTCGGTGACCGAGAGCCGGGACTCCCTGACGGACCTCCAGACCGAGTTCCGTCGGCTCTCCGGCCTGGCCGAGGAGGCGGGGGCGAAGTTCGACCGGCTGGAAAAGAAGAGCGCCCTCCTGGACACCACCGCGGACGGGGTGGACAAGAGCTTCGAGGCTCTGCGAGGGATCGAGCAGGAGGTCAAGGATCTCGATCTGCGGGTCCGGCCCTTGGCCGACCGCATGGCCGAACTACGGACCGCCCTGGACGCCCTGGACAAGGACCGGGACCGGGTGGACCAGGCCGTATCCCGGCTGGCGGTTCTGGACAAGGACTTGGAGGAGACGGAAAACCGCATCGAGAAGGTTCAAAAGGCCCGGGAATGGCTGGCCCGGACCGAAACGCGCTTGGAGGAGCTCAACAAGCAGGCCCAGGACCAGCTGAAGCTCCTGGGGACCCTGCTCAAGCAGGAGGCCGGGGCCGCCAAGAAAGAACCCGGCGCCCCCTCCCTATCAACCCAGGAGACCGTCCGCAAACTGGCCCACCAGGGCTGGAAGGTAGAGGAGATCGCCCGGGCGGTCAAGCTCTCCCGGGGCGAGGTGGAGCTGATCCTGGAGCTGAGCTCGCAATAGTTCTCGGGAATTCACCACGGAGGTCACGGAGAAGAAGAATCGGGGCTGGATGATGACCACCCGAATCAGAACAGAATTATCATGATTATCCGGATTAACAAGATTCTTGGGATAATGGTTAAATTCCAAACCTGATCTTGTTAATCATGTAAATCATGATAATCCTGTTAAAATCTTTTAAAGTGTTCTTCCTCCGTGCGCTCCGTGTCCTCCGTGGTGAGTCCAAGAAATTCTTATTCCTCGGTCAGGGCGTCCAGGGCCAGCTCGGCCATGGCGCGGAAACTCGTCTCCCGTTCCGCGCTGGTCGTATCCGCCCCGGTCACCAGATTGTCGCTGACCGTCAGGACCGAGAGCGCCTGGGCCCCGAACTTGGCGGCCAGGGTGTAGAGCTCCGCGGTCTCCATCTCCACGGCCAGAACCCCGAAGCGGGCCCAGAGCTTCCACTGGTCGGGATCCTCGGTATAGAAGGAATCGCTGGAGATGACCGGACCGGCCTGGACGGGGAGAGCCTTGGCTTGGGCCGCCCTGTGGGCGGCCAGCAGAAGCGGGAAAGACGCGGCGGGGGCATAGTCCATGCCCCGGAACCGGATCTTGTTGACCGCCGAGTCCGTGGACGCCGCAAGGGCGAGAACCAGGTCCCGGACCGCTATCTCCTTTCTGAGACTGCCGCAGGTTCCGACCCGGATGAGCCGCTGGACCCCGTACTCCCTCAGCAGCTCGTTCACGTAGATCGAAAGGGACGGCTGGCCCATGCCGGTGCCCATGACCGAAACGCGCCGGCCCTTCCAGGTCCCGGTGTACCCGAACATGTTCCGGACCCGGTTGAACTGGACCGCTCCTTCCAGCAGGGTTTCCGCGATGTACTTTGCCCGCAGGGGATCCCCGGGAAGCAGGATATCCGAAGCGATCTGCCCGGGAGCGGCTTCGATGTGGATGCTCATGTCGGCTCCTTCCGCGCGTGGACGTACCCCGGCGCCGGACCGTTCCCGATGCCGGGATTACTAGAGTAAACCAGGATGACCGACGGGTAAACCCGGAATCAGCGGCTTCCTGCGAAGAGCCGATCCGTGGTACCCTTCGAGCATGCCCGAAGGGTTTGTGATTCTCTTCGAGGACGACGACATCCTCGCCGCGGCCAAACTAGCCCCTCTGCCCGTCCAGGCGGACGCCTCCGGGGATGCCAGTCTCCAGGACCTTCTGGCCGCCCTGCTCTCCGAGCGGGAGGGCCGGGGGGTCTTCCTGGAGGCGGCCCACCGCCTGGATCGTAGGACAAGCGGAGTCGTCCTCTTCGGAAAGAGCCGGAAGGCCGTCTCCGCCCTGGACGCGGCCTTCCGGAACCGCCGTATCGACAAATACTACTGGGCGGTGCCCGACCGGGCGCCGCCGGTCCCGGAAGCCCGGCTTACCCATCGCCTGGTGCGGGATCCCCGGAGCAACCGGACCCTGGCCGTTCCGGTCAAGGAGGCGCTCGGTCCCTGGAGCTCCCGGGTGGGCGCCGCGGTCCCCCGGGATGCCCTGCGCCCGGACCTGGCGGTCCTGGACTACCGCACGATCGGGCACGGGGACCGCTACGACCTGATCGAGCTGCATCCCTGGACGGGCCGGACCCACCAGATCCGGGCCCAGCTGGCCGCCGCGGGCTGCCCCATCCGGGGAGACTTGAAATACGGGGCCCGCAGGTCCTGCCGCAACGGCATGATCATGCTCCACGCCCGCACCGTGGATTTCGAACACCCCGGGACGGGGGAAAGGCTCGTGGTTACCGCTCCCTGCCCCGCCGACGAGCCTCTCTGGCAGGCCTTCGCGTCCCAGACCTAGCGGTACGAAGCCTGTGTGGTCCGGCCCCCTAGAACACGGGAGGGGTGGCCGAAAGGCCGGACTCGGGCTGGCTGTTTATCAGTTTCCACTGCAGATAGGCGGATCGGCCCGGAGCGTTCGGATGGACGTTCAGGTGGAATACGCCGCAGTTGCCCGTGGTCAGAAGGGGCATCCAGGTACGGCAACCGAAGGTTGCGCGAACCATCCACTGCAGGCAGCCCCCGTGGGATACCACGGCCACGGCTCCCTCGGTTTCCCGCGCCCGGGCTTTCAAGAACTCCCAGGCCCTCAGGGCCCGTTCGTACAGGGACGCCGAGCTCTCCGCTCCGGGAACCGCATCCCAGCTCCGGGCCCGAAACTCGCGGTAGACCTCCGGGTGTTGTTCCCGGATCTCCGGGACGGATAGGCCCGTGAACAGACCCGTGTCCAGCTCGGTGAAGACCGGGTCCGGTCGCGGGGCGGGGAGATTCGCCCGGGCGGCGATGAGCTCGGCGGTGCGCAGGGCCCTTCGGAGGGGGGAGGAATACAGCCGGCTTACACCCTTGTCCGCTAGCCAAGCACCGGCCGCCTCCGCCTGGGCTTCTCCCCGCGGATTCAGAGGAAGGTCCAAGAGGCCTTGCATGACCAGCCGGGCGTTCCCTTCGCTCTCGCCGTGGCGGATCAGGTAAAAGTCCGTATCCCGGCCGAGGTCCGAAAAGAAGGCCGCGTCCGCGGCTCGGTGTGCTTCGTCCATGGGACGGGAGTATACCGGCGGCCCGGGCGCGGGTAAAGCCCGAAGGGACTCCCCTGTTCATTATATTCATATTTCCTTATTATGATCGGATACTGCAGGAAGGATACGGAATGCGAAACCTGACCGAAGGAAACGAGACCAAAGAAATCATCCTCTTCGCCCTGCCCATGCTCATCGGGAACGTGTTCCAACAGCTCTACAACATGGTGGATTCCATCGTGGTGGGGCAGTTCGTGGGAAAGCAGGCCCTGGCCGCGGTCGGCTCCAGCTTCGCGGTCCTCTTCCTGATGATCGCCCTGATCATGGGCGTGACCATGGGCTTCACGATCCTGGTCGCCCAGTACTTCGGAGCCCGGGACAAGGCCAAGGTCCGGGCGGTGGTGGATACGGCCTACATCGTGCTCTTCTGGGCGGCCCTGGTCCTGTCCGTCGTCGGGGTGCTCGCCGTGCCCCTCATCCTCAAGGCCCTGCGGGTACCGGCGGACGTCGCCCCCGAGGCGGGGACCTACCTCCGCATCCTGTTCGCGGGATCCCTGGCCACCTTCGGGTATAACGGCGTGGCGGCCATACTGCGGGGCATCGGGGATTCCAAGACCCCCCTGTACCTCCTGATCGCCGCGTCCTTCCTGAACATCGGACTGGACATCCTCTTCGTCGTGGCCTTCGGCTGGGGGGTCGCGGGGGTGGCCTGGGCCACGATCATCTCCCAGGCGACTTCCTTCCTGGGCGCCCTGGCCCTGCTCAACAAGCGGAACGAGTATGTCCGGCTCTCCGTCAAGGAGCTCAAGTTCGATCCCGGGCTCTTCCGCCTGAGCTTGAAGCTCGGGATCCCCTCGGGCATCCAGCAGACCCTGGTGGCCGCGGGCATGATGGTCCTGACCCGGGTCGTCAACACCTTCGGGACGGACGTGATGGCGGGATTCTCCGCGGCCAGCCGCCTGGACACCTTCGCCATGATGCCCACCATGAACCTGAGCATGGCGGTTTCCACCTTCACGGGCCAGAACCTCGGGGCAGGAAAACCGGACCGGGTACGCAGGGGACATTCCTCGGCCCTCCTGGTCGGACTGGGAATATCGCTCTTCATCGGCGTCGTCATGGTCTTCGGCGGACAGATCCTGGTCCGGCTCTTCACCCGGGACTCCGAGGTGATCCGGATCGGCGCCCGATACCTCCTGATCGTGGGGGCCTTCTATTCCCTGTTCACCGTCATGTTCGTGAACAACGGGGTCCTGCGGGGCGCCGGGGACGTCATGGTCCCCATGGTGAACACCCTGCTGGCCCTTTGGATCGTGCGGATTCCGACCGCCGTAGCCCTGTCCTCATGGCTGGGTCCGGACGGGATCTGGTGGAGCATCCCGGCGGGCTGGCTCATGGGAGCGGTCTTCTCGACATGGTACTATAGGACGGGCCGATGGAAGCGCAAGGCCGTGGTTCGGGGTCCCGTCCCGTCGGAGCCCGTGGAGGCCGCCTCGACATGATCCAGATCTCTCCGGGGCGGCTGCGGCGCCTTCGGGAATCCTGGTACCTCTTCACGGTCCTGAACTCCTTTTCCTTCAGCCTCCTGTCCGGAAGCCTGATAACCCTCCTTGCGTTGAGCCTGGGTGCGTCGGGAACCGCGGTGGGAGCGTTGAACGCCTTCGGATTCATGACGTTCTTCTTCATGCCCCTGGGGCGCGTCCTGATCTCCCGGATACGGATCGTGGACGCCTTCGGCTGGGGTTGGATACTGCGCTACCTCTTCATGCTGCCCGTGCTGGCGGCCCCCTTCCTGGCCGGGCGCGGAAGGGAGGACGCGGCCTTGTTCCTGGTCCTCGCGGCCACGGCGGCCTTCAACGTCTTCCGGGGAATAGGGCTCATCGGCAACAATCCGGTCCTGGCCCTGCTGGGCGGGGAACGAGACCGGGGGGCCTTTCTTTCGAACATCCAGATTATCAACTCCTTGGTGAGCATCGCGACCTACTTGGCCGTCGCCTTGGTCCTGGGTCGGAGCGCCTCCCCGGGCCGGTACACCCTCTTCCTGGGCGCCGGGATCGCAGCGGGGCTGGTCGGTTCCCTCCTGCTCTTCCGCATACCGGAACCGGAGGAATACCGGCCTCCCCGGGCCTCATCCTGGTCCGCGGTGATCCGTGAGGCCGTCCGATCCAAGGCCATCCGGGATTACTTCTTCGTCTTTTCCCTCGTCGCCTTCGTAGCGGGCACGGCCCGAACCTTCCTGGTCGTCTATCCGAGGTCCGTGTACGGGGCCGGGGACGACGACGTCATGCTGTACACCCTGGCCGCCAGCCTGGGAGCCGTGGCCATGGGGATGCTCACTCGAAAACTTGTGGATCGCCTGGGGGCGAAACCCCTGTACGGGATCTTCACGGCGGTTTCCGCCCTATCCCTGCTTCCCGTCCTGGTTTCACCGGGTCTCGCCTCCCCCGCACCGGTCTTCGTCTTCCTCTCGGTCTTGAACTTCACCGCGGGGTTCGGCCTCGCGGGCCAAGAGAACGCCGCCCAGACCTATTACTTCGCCCTGATTCCCCCGGAGCGCACCCTGGACCTGGCGGTCATCTACTACCTAATATACGGGCTGGCCGGGGCCCTGGGCTCGACCGCGGGCGGCCTCGTCCTGGACGGGCTTTCCGCCCTGGGACTGGCCCCGGCCGCGGCCTACCGGATCCTCTTCGCGGGGCTCTTCCTTCTTCTGATCGCCGCCCTTGCCCGAACCTCCTCCTTGGTAAGGCTGGGAGCCTCGTCGGTCCGGGAATCCCTGGGCATCCTCTTCAACCTGCGGGATCTCCGGGCTATCGGGCTCTTAGACCGCTTGGACCGGACGAACCGGCCGGACGACGAGATCGAGATCATCCGGGAGATCGGTCAATCGGGCCGCCCGGTGGCCCAGAAGGAACTCCTTCCCTACCTGCGGTCACCCCGCTTCGACGTCCGCATGGAGGCCCTGACGGCCTTGTCGAATCTCCGGGATCTCAAACCCTCGACCCTGGAAGCCGTGGCCCGGGAGATGGAGGGGCATCCCTTCACCACCGCCTACCTCTCCGCCCGAGTCCTGGGGAAGGCGGGAAACCCGGCCTTTGTTCCGGTCCTGCGGAAGTCGCTGGCCTCGGAGGACTACATGCTGCGGGGAGCGGCCATGGTGGCCCTTGGGCGACTGGGCGACTCGAAGTCTATCCCGGACATCGAGGGGATCGTGGTTTCCACGGACAATCCTCGGCTCGTCATCCAGGGCGCCTATGCCCTGGAACTCCTGGGCAGCGCCGGATCGGTCCCCGCCCTGGTGGAGGTCCTGAGGAAGGAACGAACGCCGGATTTCGTGCGGGACGAGGTGGTGCTTTCCCTGGCCGCGGTCCTGGGGGTCTTCGAACGGTTCTACCCCATGTACCGAACCTGGACCGCCGACCCGGACCGGGGGCAGGCCCTGCTACGGGATACCCTGGAGGAGGCCACGGAAGCGGGTCCGGGGTCGGCCCGGGAACGGGACCGGGCCGTGGAGGGCATGCTGTCGGATCCGCCCCGGGGTGCCGAGGCGGCCCGGGTCCTGTTGAGCGCCGAGGGCTTGGATGCCCGGGCGGCGGCGGTATTGGCCGAAGCCGCCGTGGACACCGCCCTGAGCTCCCACCGGGGCTTCCGGTTCCTCCTGGCCGTCCTGGCGGCGCTGGCCGTCTGAACCGCCTATAGGGGCAGGCGGATCAAGAGGCTCGACAGCAGCCTGACCAGGACACCTCCCAGGATGCGCAGACCGAACAGGATGAGGATCCCGGTGATCAAGCCCTGGCGGAAATTCACGATCCGGTCCCGGTAGATCGCCCGGTTCAGGCGAAACATCACGGGGTTGATCAGGGCGTCCACGACCCTCCAGACAGGGTGCAGGGAATTCCACCGGGCTAGGTAGGCCACCAAGCGTGCAAGCATAGCCAAGCCCAGGAACCCGAAAAAGAAGGCGAAGATCGACCAGGCCGCTCCCAGGACCAGGGCCAGGATGATGCCCAGGCTGATCCGCCCGTAGGCCGCCGCGGTGGACAGGATCTGGGTCAGCACCGAGAGAACCGCCAGGGCGGCCAGGGGAGAGAAGTCCATGCCCCCCGTGCTCAGCCAGGTGATTCCCCGGAAAAGATCCAGGTACGGATCCGTGGCGGAGGCCAGGAGCTGAAGCGGGCGCCCCTCCAGGCCGGAGGGGAACCAGGTAAGGATGATCCGGGCCATGAGCAGGAGCATGTACAGGGAAACGGCGGCGGCCAGGAGCCGCAGGATGATGGAAAACGCCATAGGGCACTACCCTTTCCGGCAGAATTCGGTCCGCCCGAAGGGGCGGCATTCCTGTTATACCATACAACCCGGCAGGTTTGTTACCGGGGGCGCGGAGAAAGGCGCCGCAGCTCTTGTCCAGGACTGGTCAGTTGGTGTTCTGGAGTATGCTCTTCATGCCTTCCCGGACATCCAGGGACGCCCGTGCGGCCCTGAGGGCGTCCCGGGCCGGATCGAAGGACGGATCCAGGGACACGGCCTCCGTCCAGTAAACGATGGCCCGTTCGATGTCGCCCCGGGTATAGGCTTCCAACCCGTCCGTGTACAGCTTGTCCACCTTGGCGGACTTGGCCGCCCGGCCCATGTCCCCCAGCCGGAACCGGGCCTGGACGGACAGGTGGTTGAGGGACGTCAGCTGAGTGGTGAGGTCCAGGGTGTAATTCACGAACAGGGTCAGGGGGTTGAAATCCACGGCGGTTCCCACCGTGAGCCGGGGGTTGGCCCCCTTCACCTGCAGACCCGCCTGCATGGATAGAAAATCGGTCACCACGAACTGGGTTCCCAGGGACCAGTAGGGATTCTCGCTCTTGGAGAGATCCACCAGGTTGATCGGAACCGAGAAATCCGAGGATATCGTTACGGGCCGGAGGGGAGAGTACGCGATGCCCGCCGTCGCCGTCGTGGGAAGGGGGTCCCCCTTCACGGGGGGACCGAGGTTCTTCAAGCTGAGCCCCACGGAGACGTTCTTCTTACGGGAGGCGTAGTACTTAAGGAAGTTGAATTTCGTCAAGAGGCCGAAATCCGCCATGACCGCCAGGGCGGACTGGGAAAAGCCCGATCCGGCCTGGAGTATGCCGTTCGCGTCCGCGAAATCCGGGAAGGACTGGTAGGCCAGCTTGACGTTGGCCCCCAGCGCCACCCCGTAAAAGTAGTATCCCGGAAAGAGGTGCACCGATGCGTTCCCGATGAGGAGGGCCTCGGAATAGTATCCCGAGGAAAGCCGGTCCCCGTAATCGTTGTACTCCGTGAAGGGCAGGTAGAGCCACTTGCCTCCCACGGCGAAGCCTGCGTGACCGAACCGGAGGGTGTACACGGCCCCCTCGATTCGGGAGTCCGCGATCCAGTTGTTGTGGTAGAGGGAAAGCTCCGTGAAATCCTGGATCGAGCTGGCCGAGGGATTCAGCTCCAGGAAGGAGGAGTCCGCGGCAACGGCCGTATAGGCCATGCCCATGCCCTCCGCCAGCCCCCCCATGGGTATGCGGGTGATCAGCATCCTGGTAAGGCCCGCGTTCAGGTCGATGTCGAAGAGGGATGCGATGGATTCGTATACCGACGGCAAGCCCTGGGCTCCGGCCGAAAAGGAGGCCGAAACAAGGAGGAGAAAGACTGCCGGGACCCGTATACGCTTCATCTGTACCTGTAAGTATACTATAGTAATATCGGCATTTCCATACGCTCCCTTGCTCCTACATGGACATTCCCTTCGTGCCGAGAATGAAAGGGGCCCGACCGCTCCAGACTCACGCGGAACCGCCGTTGGCCGAGGTATAGTGTCCGGTGGAAGGAGGATCCCCCGCGTCCGATGACGCGTTTATCGACCCGCATCGCCCTGGGAGCCCTGCTCCTCCCTATCCTCCTCGCCGCCGGCCCCCGGGCCTTCGCCCTGGGTTCCCGGGAGAACCCCCTCGCCGTGGCGGACGACCTCATCAAGGCCCAGGAATACAACCGGGCCATCGACATCCTCCGTCAGTACATCGTCGACAACCCCGCGGGCTTAGACCTGGCCCAGAGGCGGCTCGACCGGATCGCCGCGGTCCAGTCGGAGTTCAACAAGACCGCCAAGAACCTGCTTACGGCCTTCGTGGAAGACCCCGGTAACGCGCAAAAGCACGCGGACCTTATTCAGCGGCTGAGGGAATTGATCCCGAAACCCGGACAGACGGAAAAGGATTTTATCCAGTACGCCGAGCGGACATCCATCAAGGTTCTCTGGGATCAGCAGCGGCTGGCGATCCTCCAGGAGGCCGCGGACCAGGCCGCCCGCGGCCTCTTCGTGGATTCCGCCCGGACCAACGCCCGGGGCTTTTCCCTCTACCGCCAACAGTTCGACCAGGACTTCCGGGACATCGACGACGATGGCGTCCGTCGGGCTTTCGAGGCCGTCGCGGAGGTGGAGAGGCAGATCGGCCGATTTTCCGCCCTTCAGTTAGAGCTCACCTCGGCGCTAGCCCCCCTCCGAACCGCCTTCGCCTCGGGAGATCCCGGGCTCGTGGACGCCGCCCTGCCGGCGGCGGAGGCCGCCCTGACTCGTCTGGCGGGGCTTCGGGCGGAAACCCTGGATTCCGGCGCCCTCCTGGATTCCATCGCCCGGCTCTTCAAGAGCAAGGTTCCGGGTCTGGAGAACGACTTTTTCGTGCCCTTCGCGGCCAGTTTCGTCCTGGGCCGGCCCCAGGCGGACCGACTGGAGGGTGTGGCGGGGGCCATGGCCGCCCAGTGGGCGGCCCTCTTCGATTCCGCGGGGCAGGCAACGGACGCGGAGACGGCCCGCAGGATGGAGGCGGCCGGGGTCGCCTTCTCCGAAGGAAGATTCCCGGAGGCCGAATCGGACTTCCGCTCCGTGCCCCCCCTGGCGGATCGCGCCGTCCGCCTGCACCGCCTGTGGAGCCTTTTCCTGCCCACGGACGTAACGGATCCCCCGACCTTCTTCGGCCGGACGATCGTGGCCATCCGGGGATCCGACTACCTTCGGATCCAGCACCTGAGGGACACCTCGGAGGCTTCCGGGATCCTTTCCTCCGCAAGGATCGAGCTAGGCGCCCAGGAAACGCGGGCCCGGGAACTCGAGGCCGCCCTCGAAGCCGCCCTGAGCGGCTCCGATTCACCCGAGGCGGCCTTGGGGAACGGACTGGCGGTTCTTAGGGAAATACGAACCCGGACCGCGGAGCTCCGGAAGACCATCGCCGGACTGGACGCCGCGGCCAAGGCCCGGGGAGCGGAGCTGGCCCGGCTTTCCGCGTCCGGGACCGCCCTGAGCGGGGCCGCGGATACCCAGACGGCCTTCGAAGGCCGCTTGCTTCAATCCTCGGAAGCCGCCGCGGCCTTCGAGATCCAGACCGTGGCGTTGACCGCCAAGGCCGAGGCGGATATCCAGGAATACCGGCTGAAATCCCGGACCGCGGACCTGGCCCGCGCCCGGGTCCTCGCGGAGGGAGCCCCGCCGGAGGGCTCTCCGGCCGGAACCGCTCCCCTCGCCTACCCCACCCGCAGCCTTCAGCTGATCGCGGACACGGATCGGCTCCTCCAGGCGATACGCAGGGACGCCGCGGGCATCGTGTCCCGGTACTCCGCGGAACCGGCCGCCTTCTCCGCGGCCCCCTCGGTCACCGCCCAGATCGAGCGGGCCCGGGCCCTGGACGCGGCGGCGGCCAAGCTGCTCGCGGAAAGCCAGACCCTGGCCGCGGCGGCGCAGGATCGCCAGCGAAAGGCCCAGAGCGCCCGGCTGGAGGGAGACCTTCGGCTCCGGGAAGCGCGGGAGGCTCTTTCCAGGGAGGACTTCGAGCGCGCCAAGGACCGCCTGGAACGGGCACGGGAACGGTACCTGGCCTCCCTGGCCCTCGAGGACGACCCGGCCCTGAGGGCACGGAGCGACTCGGATCTGGCGGCCTTGGGCGTCCAGATCGTTCGGGCGGAGAATGAACGGGTGATCCGGGATACGCGCCGGCTCCTGAACGAGGGCAAGAGCCTCTACAACGCCGGCGACTTCGCCCGGGCGGAGGACGCCTTGATGCAGGCCCAGGCCCGTTGGAAGGTGACCCACACGGACGAGCCGGAACCGGAAGTCGAAAGCTGGCTGCGCCTCGTCCGCACCGCCTTGTCCGTGAAGACCGGCCGGGACATCCCCCAGACGGCGCCCCTCTATCCGGAGATGAGCCGCCTGCTCAGCCTGGCCCGCAAGAACTTCGAGGAAGGGCGAGCGGCCCTGGAGCGGAGGGACCGGGTCAGCGCCCTGCAGTCCTTCGACGAGGCCAAGCAGAGGATCGCCCAGGTCAAACTCATCTTCCCCCTGAACCAGGAAGCCCGGGTACTGGAGCTCCGGATCAACCAGGTTTCCGACCCGGACGCCTTCAACCGGGAGTTCGCCCGGCTCATCGCCCAGGCCCGAACCAAGATCGACGCCAAACAGGATCTGCAGACGGTATACAGCGACCTCCTGGACCTCCAGGCCATCGACCCCAAGTATCCCGGTCTGGTGGCCCTTATAGAGCGCCTGGAGATCCAGATCGGACTGCGTCTTCCCCCGCCGGACCCGAAAGCCCTGGCGGAATCCCGCACCCTTACCGCCGCGGCCCAGCGAGTCTGGGACGCCCGGAACGTGTCCCAGTTCAACATCGCACTGACCCAGCTCAACCGGGCCCTGGAGCTGGATCCCAACAACCAGACGGCCAGTTCCCTCAAGGACCGAATCCTGACCTACGTGGGCGGAACCGCGGTGGTTGTCCTTCCCAGCGCCGGCGAAACTCTCTATAACGAGGCGGTGACCTTCCTTCAGGCGGGGGATTTCCTTTCCGCCCGGATCCGCCTGACCCGGCTGTACGAGACCTACCCCCAGGCCCGGAAGGTACAGAAGGTTTCGGACCTGGACTCGCGCCTGGTCGCGAGGGGATACTGAAGCCCCATGCCGAGACGTGATACCTTCGGATTCACGGCCGCCCTTCTCCTGGCGGCCGCCGCGGCCCTCCTGATCCCGGGTCCTGCCTCGGCCCAGGACTATTATTGGGAAAACCCCCGCTTCCTCTCGGATCCCTCGGCCCGGTATCCCGCGGCCCTGGAGGTACCCGGCGGAATAGCGGTCCTGTGGCAGGAATCCCGGTCCGTCGGACCCGGCGCCGGGGAGGCGTACCTTTCCCTGGCCCTGCTCCAGGACGGCAAGCCCGAGGTCCTGAACCGAAGGTTCGCGGGTCCCTATCCCTTCCGGGGAGACGAACCGGTGCTCTTTTCCTCGGCCTCCTCTCCGTCCGGAGACCTGGCCGTCGCCGTGCTGACCGGAGACCGGGAGGCTACGGTCCTGGTATCCCGGGACGGGGGGCTCTCGTTCCCCGTATCCGCCGTGGTCTCCTCGGATCAGACGATTTCCGCCCCCCGCGTCTTCCCCCGAGCCGGAGGGGGCTGGTACCTCTTCGCCGCCCGGGGTCGGGAGGATTCCCTGACGATCTACTACGCCCGGACCGAGGACGGCCGGGTCTGGACGGACTTCCAGCCCTTCGTGAACGGGGGGGACAACCTTCCTCTTTCCTTCCTTCCCTCCGCGGCATCCGTTCCCGGGGCGGACGTGGTCGTGTTCCAGGCCCTGTCCGGGGACCCGAGGCCTACCTATCAAATCTACGCGAAGCGAACCGTGGACGGCGGCCTGACCTGGAGCCGGGCCTCCCTGGTGACGAATTTCGGGGACCAAGGCGGATCGGCCGGCGCCGAGACCTTCCAGAACCAGCGCCCCCACCTCGCCTACATCGGCGGCAAACTCTACATGGCCTGGGAGCGCACCCCCCGGGGAGGCTCGCCCCAGGCCCATTTCGCGGAGCTGGACGACTCGGGCTCCTACGTGCCCGGGACCGCGGAACGGGTCAGCGTCGGCTCCGGTACCGTCGGCCAGCCGCGACTGGTCGACGCGGGGGGAAAGCCCGGACTCATCTGGTTCGACAACCGCCGCGGCCGGAACCACGTATACCTGGCCTTCCGGGAAGGTATTCTTTGGCGGGACCGGGACGTGTCCGGCGCGGCACAGGGGGAGGCGACCTTCGGCCGCTCGGTGCACCGCCAGGGCCGCCTCTGGGTCTTCTGGCAGTCCCAGCCCCCCTCCGGAGCTCCCAGGATCGCCGCCCTGGAGCCGGACACCACGGTCCGCCCCCCCGTTGCGGCGGCGGCGGATTTCACGGCGGGGCGCCGGATCCGCAGGGACTCCGCCTCGATTCGGTGGACGACCCCCGAGGACTCCTCGGGCATCGCCGGATTCTCCTATGCCTGGAGCCGGGATCCCGGCGCCGAGCCCCCCCGGGAGCTGATGGCCCTGACGACGGTCAACCGGGCCTCCTTCACCGCGGACCAGGACGGGTCCTGGTGGTTCTCCATCCGGGCCGTGGACTACGCGGGCAACTGGTCCGCTCCCGCCCGTGTGGAGTTCGTCCGGGATACCACGCCCCCGGGGCCTCCCGCCCTGCGTCCCCCGCAGGCCGGGCCGGACGGCTTCCTCTCGTCCAACACCTTCAACGTTCTCTGGGAACCTCCGGCGGACCCGGATGTCGCGGGCTACACATGGATCCTTCGGTACCTCGGCCCCCTGGACCGCCCTCCGGCTCGGAGGCGTCCCGCGGGGACCGCGGCCGTCCCCACGGCGGAATCGGCGTCCGGGGACTCCGGGACGGATGCGGCCTCCGCGGCCCCACAGACCGTCGGAACGGCGCGGGCCTCTCCCTACCCCTTCGATCCCGCGACGGAGTACGAGCGGGAGCTGGCCGCCCGGGCGGGCGACGTCGTGCCCCCGCCCGCATCCCGGGGGCCGGGAACGTCCGCGGGCTTCCCGAACGTGGACGACGGGTACTATATCTTCTCCGTGGCCGCCATCGACGAGGTCGGGAATATCGGACCCCCGGTCCGCACGATGCTGAGGGCGGACAAATTCGTTCCCTTCACCCTGGTATCCGACATCCTGACGGCCCGGGACGACTTCGGCGTGGTCACCCTGCGCATCCTGGGACGCGGGTTCCGGGAGGACGGGGTCGTTTCCCGGATCGTGTTGGACCGGGACGGAGCGGAACCCTACGACTATGTCTTCAACCTGTCCGCGGGCGCATATTCCGTGGATTCGGACCGTTCCTTGGGAGGGCTGGTCGCCCAGGACGTGGAAGCCGGGGATTACCGGGTCGGCCTGCTCCACCCCGTCCGGGGCTGGTACTGGGCCCGGTCGCCCCTCACGTTCGATGCCCAGGGGACGGTCAAATTCGGAGATTTCTCCTCCCGGTACGAGCCGGTGTGGACCTTCCGTCCCCGGGCCCGGTACCGAATCTCCTTCTGGGACCTCTTCGCGGTCCTGGCCGCGGCCTTCGGGGCCGTCGGCATCCTGGCGACTCTCCGCCGGGCGGCCGCCGTAGTACGGGACGGCGCGTTGGTCCGGCTGGAGATCGCGGCCTTGTTGGAAGGAGGGCCCCTGCCTATGGCCCGAACGAAGATGGAAGTCCGGAAACTCAGGACCCGCGGCCTAAGCCTGGGGATCAAGTTCACCCTGGTGATAGGACTCTTGGTCCTCTTCGTCACGGCCATGGTCTCCGTGCCCCTGGGAGTCTTCCAGGTCCAAAACCAAGGCCGGAACCTGGCACGGGGACTGCAACAGAAGGCCCTGGTGCTGCTGGAAAGCCTCGCCCAAGGGGCACGCACCTACCTGCCCGCGGAAAACGTCCTGGAGCTGGGCTTCCTGCCCCAGCAGGTCCAGGCCTTGGCGGAAGCCCGCTACGTCACGATCACGGGCTACGGCACCCGGGAGGACAGGGACCGCTCGACCAACCCCGACGTGGTCTGGGCCACGAACGACCCGGACGCGAATTCCAAGCTGGACGGCCCGGAGCTCCGCCCCGGCCGAAGCGTGCTCTCCGACCCCATCTCCCCTAGGATTCCCGAGATAGCCGCGGCCGTGGACAAGCGGGCCTCCGAGGAAGTCGGGGCCATCGCGGAAACCCTGGCGAAGCTCCAGGAGGAGGCCCGAACCCTGGCCGTCCGGCTCACCCCGGAGAACGAGGCCAAGCTCTCCCAGATCGCGGCCACCACCCGGGATCTGGAGCGGACGCTGAACGAACGCTTGCAGGTCATCTCTCGGGAAATCATGGGATCCGAACCCGCCTACGACGCCCTTGCCCTGGCTCCGAACGTCACGGAGTACATCTTCTATAAACCCGTCGTGTACCGGCAGGGCCAGGACGGCATCTACTACCGAGGCATGGTCCGGTTGGCGGTCTCCACGGACCTGATCAACCAGGAGCTTCGGAGCGCCACGGTCAACCTGGTCCGGATCACCGGGTCCATAGCCCTGCTCGTCCTGGCCGTGGGCGTGGGGGGCGCGGCCCTCCTGGCCTGGTACATCGTCAGCCCGATCCGGAAGCTGGTAGCCGCGATCGAGCGGATCCGGGACACCGAGGACAAGGAACAGCTAAAGGGCGAACGGATCGAGGTGAGGACCCGAGACGAACTCTACGAGCTGGCGTCGGCGGTGAACACCTTGACCGAGGGCCTCGTGAAGGCGGCCGCGGCCAGCAAGGATCTGACGGTGGGGAAGGAAACCCAGAAGATGTTCCTGCCCCTCCACAGGAACGAGCGGGGAGAAAAGCTGTCGACGGGAAGCGAGGAAACCCCGGACGTCTCCTTCTTCGGCTACTACGAGGGCGCGAAGGGGGTTTCCGGAGACTTCTTCAACTTCATGGCCCTGGACGATCGGTACTACGCCTTCATCAAGTGCGACGCCGCAGGCAAGGGCATTCCCGCGGCCATCATCTCCGTGGAGGTGGCCACCCTCTTCCTGAACCACTTCACGGGATGGACCCGGGACAAGGGCATCAAGCTGGATGAGCTTTGCTACCAGATCAACGACATGGTCGAGGGCCGGGGATTCAAGGGCAAATTCGCGGCCTTGACCATGGGGGTCCTGGACGGCAAGACCGGAGTCCTACATCTCTGCCACGCCGGGGACAAGACCCAACGGATCTACGAAGCCCGGAACCGGAAGATCGCGGTCCACGACCTGCCGGACACGCCTCCCTGCGGGAGCTTCCCCAATTTCCTGGTGCAGGCCAGGAGTCCCTATACGCAGACGACCCTCCGCCTGGAAAAAGGGGATGTCCTCCTGCTGTACACGGACGGGATCGAGGAAGCCAAATGGTACCAGAGGGGACCGGACTTCAAGATCCTTGAAAAGACCGTAGCCTTGAAGGACGGAGCGGAGCAGGTCCAAAAATTGGAAGACCCCTTCGGCAACGAGCGCGCGGAAGCCATCGTGGAGGCGGTCCTATCCAAGGGCCGCTATCGACTGGAAAAGGCGGGCAACCCCGTGCCGGATCAGGTGACTACCTTCGATTACTCCACCTGCGAAGGCACTTTGGAGGAGGTGGTCCTGGCCCTGATCTCCGCGGAGAAGATCTTCCGCATGTATCCGGACCCCCAGGCAACCGAAAAGGACCTGGTCCTGGTGGACGCCAAGATCGACGATTTCCTGGAAAAGCACTTCGACCAGTACCGGATCCTCCTCAAGGACAAGCGACGGGACAATCCCGACAAGGATCACCCGGAGTACCGGGTCTACGCGGGCATCCGGGAGGACGACCAGTACGACGACCTGACCTTGATGGCGATCAGGAGAAAATAAAACCCGGCGCGGCGGAGCTCCGCGCCGGGTATAGCGCCCGCGGACCCGGGTTCGCGGGCGGCGGTTCCAACGGAATCAGGGCTTCGGCAGGGCGTTCGCCATGTCCTGAAGCTTGGCCTTCACGGTCGAGAACTCCACACCCGCGGCGGAGCAAAAATCCCGGACCTTCTCGGTCGCGGCTCCGGGCTCGCGGCCGCCCAGGGCTTCCTTGATCTGCGCCAGGGTAAGGCCCCAGGTGCTCAGATCCCCGAAGGTGGTGCTGCCTTTCACTTCCCGGGCCGCGGCGGCCGCGGTCGTATGGGTCTCGGCGGAGCCCGCCGCGCTTCCCGAGGCCGGGGACGGCGCCGGAGCGGCCGACGTCGAAGCGGCGGGGGCCGCGGCGGCG
>Ga0067045_1029521_pt1 | contig 20111 bp, 15 predicted proteins | sample TerdegcTABiofilm_FD_59184 | JGI IMG/M metagenome (GOLD analysis project Ga0067045, IMG submission 59184) | Combined Assembly of (Gp0054472, Gp0054536) Wastewater bioreactor microbial communities from Singapore -Terephthalate degrading... | reverse complement strand
CCTGCCGAGCCGTCATTGACCCGCGAATACGTGCGATGGAAGCAGGCTCGGCAGGAGCCTCGCCCTCCCGTCATTGCGAAACCTCACTTGAGAGTCTCTTGTTTCCATGTCGTCCGATCGCCCTGATTCAAACAACTGGCGGAACATGGTCAAGCACCCCAAGCGGGGCGTTCCCGAGGGGTTGTGGAAGCGATGTCCCGGCTGCAACCAGACCATCTTCCGCAAGGAAGCGGAGAAGCGGCTCGGGGTCTGCCCCGAATGCGATTACCACTGGTACGTCCCCGCCCAGGAGCGAATCCGCCAGACGCTCGATGAGGGCACGTTTGAGGAGTGGGACGCAGAACTCGCGCCGACCGACCCCCTCGAGTTCGTCGACAAGCAGCCCTACAAGGAGCGGCTCGAGAAGGAACAGCAGCGGACCGGGCTCCGCGACGCCGCCGTGGTCGGCGCCGGCATGGTCCGCGGCCGGAGGATTGCGTTCGGGGTGACCGACTCCTCCTTCCTCATGGGCAGTATGGGCTCGGTGGTCGGCGAGAAACTCACGCGGACGATCGAACGGGCCACCGAGCAGCAATTGCCGCTGATCATCATCTCCGGTTCCGGCGGCGGCGCCCGCATGCACGAAGGCATGCTCTCGCTCATTCAGATGGCCAAAGTCTCCGCCGCGCTGGCCCGGCTCGATCAGGCCGGCGGGCTGTTCATCTCGGTGCTCACCAATCCCACGATGGGCGGGGTGGCGGCGAGCTTCGCCGCGCTGGGCGACGTCATCTTCGCGGAGCCGAAAGCCCTCATCGGCTTCGCCGGCCCGCGGACCATCCGCGAGACCATCCGCATCGAGCTCCCCAAGGGCTTCCAGACGAGCGAGTTCCTCCTGGAGCACGGCTTCATCGACCGCATCGTCCGCCGCCAGGACCTCAAGAGCGAGATCGCGCGGACCATCGACTACTGCGGGAAGTAGCGACTGCTAACGATCCTTGAGGAGCAAGATCGCCTCGGCCAGGGCCGCGAGCAGGGCCTTGGGCGACGGCTCGGGGCCGCCGGGCTGATGGACGTATTTCCCGGTGCGGATCAGCAGCGGCAGGATCGGCAACGGGCGGGGCAGGCCGTGGCCGACGAAGTCGAGCATCGGCGAGCGGGGAAGATAGGCGTGTAAGAGGATCGGACGGCGGGCGGCGGACGTGTGGAGGAGGCGTTTGGACAGGGATTCAAGGTCGGTCCCTTCCGACTCGACGAGGACGCCCAACGGGTGCAATCCGAGGTCGCCGCGGGCAAGGTAGGCCCGACCGGCCATCAGACCGGCGCCGCCCGGCAGGCTATCGGACGCGGGCCCGGCGTCCTCGCCTTCGCCGATCACGACGAGACGATCCGCTCCGGTGAACCATCCGGCTAGCGCGTCGCACGGATCTGTGGCATGGCCCGCGTCCGGCAGCAGCGGCTGCCTGCGGTTGTGTTCCCACCGATCCAGAGAGCCGCAATTCCATCGTGGGTCGCGGCGAATATCGATCTCCAGTTCCAGGGGGCTGGAAGGCCGGTCCTTCGCTCGCATCGTCGTCCAGCACTGGCCGCAGTGATTGTGCTCGTGCTGCCAGACCTCCACGCCCACTTGGTCCAACAGGGGGATCATCCAGCCCACGCAGTGGTCGCAATAATCCTCGTCGGCATTGAGATCGTGGGCCAGCAGGAAACCCTTGCTGGGGCACTGTCGCATGTCACAACGGAGGACGTTGTGGGCCTCGTCGAGCGTGAAGGTCCAGTCGCAGCTCTCGTCTTCGCCGGTCTTGACCCAGGTGCGGTAGAGGCCGGCCAGCCCATCCTGCTGGGCGGCCTCGATATAGTGCCGCTGGCTCTCGTTGCCGATCGCCTCGGCCCAGAGGCGATCGACCCCGGCCTGGCCCCAACGCCTGCGCACATAATGGAAGGTCCACTCATAGTAGCCGCAGAACTCATGACAGCCGAGCATGGCAGCGAGACAGGGTTGGGGGTTGGGGGTTGGGGGCGAGGTCGCCTGCCTAACGACCATCCGTTCAAGAGCGTACCGAACCAGCGGGAGGGGGGCAAGAGCACGGGCCGGGATCTTGATGGCCACCCGAAATCCGGTTCCTTTGGAACTCTGGGCGAGCCAACAGGAATCGAAGGTTCATCCCGCGGGGTACTGGCGGCAGTATTCGTAGAGGGCGATGGCCGTGGCCACGGCCACGTTGTGCGCGTAGGGGAGGCCGTAGACGGGGATTTCTACGACCCGATCCATGAGATGCAGCACGTCGGGTTCGATCCCGAGCCGTTCGTTGCCGACCACCAGGGCGGTTCGTCGCTGGAACGCGAATTCGTACAACGATTCGGCGCCCGTGGTCTGCTCCAGGCCCACCAACTGATACCCCTCCGCACGGAGCTTCGCCAGCACCGGAGGCAACGTGCGGTGGGACTCGATCACGAGCGACGGGCCGGTCTCCCGGGCGATCTCGGGCAACACGCGGGCATTGCCGCAACAGAGGACGCGCCGGACGCCGCAACATCCGGCGGCGCGGACGATCCGGGACAAGTTCACGTTGCTTCGCATGGGAGGGCAGGCCACCACGAGTTCGCGCGGCCGCTCCAGCGATGAGGGCGGCCTGTGACGTTGCTGCACGAAGTCGGGCACGGGTAACACTTCAGTCGTATGGAGTTGCCGGAAGAGGAAAAGGGAAAAGGAAGAAGCGTGGAAAAGGGGGAAAGGAAGAGGAGAGAGTCTCCAATCAGAGTTGTGCGATCAGGGCACGGTTTCTTGCCCTTCCCCTTTTCACACTTCATTCCACTGAACACTTGCGGGCATGGGATCTTCGGCGTCACACCCGTCCGAAGCACAAGCGAGGGCAACTCGTTGCCCCTTTCTCGCTTGCGCTTCAGGCTAGTGTTTGGCGATGGACAATCGGTGTTAGGATTTGCCGCTCTTGGCCGGCCAGAGGCCGAAGAGCCTTCCGAGCCCGGACGCCTTCGGCGACTCTTCGGCGGCCTGCCCTTTTCCTTCGGAGAAGATCGCATCCGTCAGGGCGACGATCGACTGCGTGATCGCCGCCTTGGGGCAATGCTCGATGAGCGGCACGCCGTTGTTCCGGACCTCGATCATCGTGCGGTAGTCGTTGGGGAGTTGCCAGAAGATCTCGCGTCCGATCGTGTCCTGGGCCTTCTTCAAGGTAATCTGGCCGGTGTCGAGACCGACGCGGTTCACGACGATCTTCACCTTGTCGGCCAGCCCCTTCATCTCGTTGAACGACATCATGAGCCGGACGACGTTCCGCAAGCAGGGGAGGTCGAGCTGGGTGACCAGGAGAATCTGCGTGGCCATTTCCAGCGCGACCATGTCGACGGCGGTATAGCCTTTCGAGAGGTCCACCACCAGGTGCGTGAACGTCGCCTTCATCAACCCGATGACCCGCTGAAGATCCTCCGGCGTCACCAGCCGGCTATCTTCAATCTGCACCGGACGGGGCAGCAAGTAGAGCCCCGAGGCGTGTTTCGTCAAGGACCGTTTGAGCAGCGTGAAATCGAGCCGGGTGACGTTCTGGGCGACGTCCACCAGGGTGTAATCGGGGATCGCGTCGAGGACGACGTCGGCATCGCCCAAGCATAGATCCAGGTCGATCAGGGCCACCGAGTTCTTGGGGGACTTGGCCAGCGCGCATCCCAGGTTGACGGCGAGGCTGGTCGTCCCAACTCCCCCGATCGCCCCGGCCACGGTGATCACCTGGCTGACCCGGGCCCGCTTCTCACCCTTCCCCAAGCGGCGTTCCCCGATCCTCGCCAACGCGCCGGCCAGGTCTTCAATCCGGACCGGCTGGGTAAGAAACTCCTTGGCCCCGGCCCGCATGGCCTGAAGAATCAAGTTCCCATCGGTGGAGGAGCTGACGACGAGAATGGCGCAATCCGGCGACGACTCGACCAAACGGCCTACGAGTTCAAGGCCCTTGGAGGGGTCGCTGTCGAGGGAGACGATCCCGATATCGGGACTCGTCTGTCCCACGACGTCGGCGAAGAACTCGTAACGCGAGCATTCCGCCTCGAGCCAGACCATATCCATCCCGAGCAAGGCGCTTTTGAGCGTCTCGCGGGAACTGTCGTTCGGATCGACGATCGCCAGGCGAAGGACGGTGGTCATAGCGGGCGCGAAGGGGTCCTCAGGGGGAGAAATCAGTCTCCCTTGTCGTAACCAATCGGCCCCTGAAAGCCCGGAAGGCCAGCCCCTCTGTCCGCAGTGACGGGACTGGCACCCGGATGCGGCGAAATCGAGGGGTTATGCCGGCTGTCCGGGCCGCTTCCTGTCCCGGCCCCGCTGGAGTATTGCATCTGTTCGGAGGGGATGGTCTCGAACCCATCGACGGGGCAGCGATTGGCCACTTCGAGTTTCCCGAGCATGTAGAGCTGCCAGTCGCCGGGACTGCTCGAGTTCTCGCCGGGAAGAGTTGGAGGAACCTCGTGCGGATTGAGGGCCTCAACGATCTCCGGCGTCACCAGGATCAGGGTCTCGATCTCGTTGTTCTCTTCCTTCACGCGGCGAAACAAGGCCCCAAGGTACGGCACCTCGGAGACCCAGGGGAGCCCACGGTTCTGGGCCTCAACGCGGGTCTGCACCAGTCCGGCGATCGCCAGGGTTTGGCCTGCCTCAAGCTCCACGCCCGTGTCCGACTCGCGGACCTTGATGGCCGGGACGCCGTTGACGGTGCTCCGCGTGTTATCGACCTCGCTGACCTGGGGCCGGACTTCGAGCCGGATGCGTCCGTTCCCGAGGACAAAGGGGACGAAGTCGAGCCGGGTCCCGTAGTTCTTCCACTCGATCGAGACGGCTCCCAAGCCTTGGGAAACGCTGTACGGGATTTCGCCGCCGACGCGGAAGTACGCCGGGCGGCCGCTCTGCGCGACCAGGGTCGGCTCGGAGAGGATCTTGGCCAGGTCGTTCTGGCGCAACGCGTTAAGAACGCCGAAGAAAGTGCTGCCGCCATCGACCGCCTGGAAGGCGAACGTCGAAGCCCCCGACACGGCCGTGGAACCGGCGCCAGCGAGAATGCCGCTGATGCTCGATCCGACGAAACTCCCCGACGCCGACATCTGGACGAAGTCGATGCCCAGGTTGCGGAGCTTGGTCCGTGACACCTCGTAGACCTTGATGTGCAGCAGCACCTGCTGAACGCCCGCCACGGTGATGTTGTTGATCACCTTGGGATAGTACTCTTCGGCGAGCTGCTTGATGCGATCCACGTCCTCCGGCCGGTCGACGTAGCCCGACACGAGGACCCCGCTGGAGACGGGACGGACCTTGATCGTGGCCGAGGGAAACTCGCTGGTCAACAGCGACATCAGCTCCCTGGCGTCGCCCGTGATCACCACGTCGACGGTGTAGATCTGCTGCTTCTCGTCCCAGAGGTTGACTTGCGTCATCCCCGGCTTCTTGGCCGAGACCTGGAACTGGTTGGGCGACAGCGGCGTGAGCGTGAGCAGATCGGGGTTGTTGACCATGGCCTGCGGGATCTTCTGCTGGAGCGTCAGAATCCGGCTGGTGTTGATCACCATCTCCAGCTTTTCCCCGGCACGGACGATGTGGACGATCGGTCCCGCCGTGGCCTGGGCCTGGGGTTGCGGCGACTGCTGGCGTGGCATGTTGGCCTTCGGGCCGTCGCCGGCCGCCGCGAGGGGGGCCGCGAGAACCAGGCCGGCCACGATCCACCAGGGTGAGAAGCGTGTCATCCGTGACATCCTCGTGTGCGTCAGTCGTCCACTGACTTGGTCTTCTTGGGCTTGGCCGGGGTGGCCTCGCCGCCGTGGTCGGGCGACGGAGCGCCGGCAGGCGGCGCCTCGGACGCCTTCGTGGCGGCCGCCTCCGTCGTCGTCGGTGGCGACGCATCTGGCGACGACGCACTCGGCGACGGCGACGCATCTGGCGACGACGTGCTCTGTCGCCAGTGGAGGAAACTCGTGTCCGATACGGCCGCCGACTTCGCGTCGCCGGTCGCCTCCAGGACCGTGTCCGTGGCTTGAGAGCCCGCGAGAACGCGGACCGTGAAAACGTCGGCACTCTTGGCCGGCGCACGCGAGGCCGCAGACTGGACACTCCTGAACAAAGCCTTCTGGTCCTTCTGCGAGTTCAAGAGGCCGAGGAGTCCGGCCATCGCATTGGACTTGCTCTGGCTCGATCCGACCGTTGCCGCCGACCCGAGGCTCCGGTCGGTGCCACCGCCTGCCCCGAGCAACACGTCGCTGGCACGCGTGCCATCCACCTTGACTTGTTCCTTGTCGTCGGGGCTGCGCATCACCAGGCGAACTTGCCCCATCTCGCAAGCCAGCGTCACCTGCTCCGCCTGGGGCGGGGTGACCAGCAGCGAAATCGTCCTGGCGACCACCGACTTCTCTCCACCCGTGGCTGCCTCCCAACTGTTGTCCACGGCAAAGACCTTGACGTCCTGGAGGATCGTCTTGGTGAGCGTCTGGCCCATGTCCCCGCCGCGCTGCAGGAAGACCAGCACATCGACGCGATCGCCGGGCCGGATCAGGCTCGCACTGCCGCTCACTTCGTTGACCTTGACCGCGATGACCCGCAGGCCCTTCGGAATAGCGTCCGAAGCACCTTGGTCCAGAACCCCCTTGCCGAGAAGTTGATTCTCAAGGATTGGGGAGCCGGCGAAGATGCGGGCCTTCGGGCGCCGGTTCTCCACATCCTCGATCTTGGTGATGGCGCCCTTGGGGACCTTGTCCTTCGGCCAGTCCTCAAGACTGACTAATTCCGGTGGGACAGGATCCCCCATGGGGACGTCCTTCATCGCCACGACAATACTCTGCAACTCGATCTGCGCCGGGCCCTCGGTATGGCGCGTTGCCATGACCTGGGTGATGCCCACGGCAGCCACGACGCCGCAACCCAGTGCCAACGCAAGGAGTATGATCGACTTGGTGCGCATCGGCGATCTCGGTTCCCGGCCGGCTGGCCGCCAGCAACCCCTAATGGAGTAAGTGTTCAGCGGAATGAAGTGCGAATAGGGGAAGGGAAAAGGAAAAACTCTGGAAAATGGGAAAGGCGAGAGGCCTTGCCCTGATCACACAGTCCTGAATGGAGACCCTCCCCTCTTCTTTCCCCATTTCCCCATTTCCCCCCGCCTCTTCCTTTTCCCTTCTCCTCTTCCTGCAACGTCATACGGCTAGAATGTTACCTACTGGACAGTCTCTCGGCGCATCACCGAACTGGCAGAGAGCGACTGTCCGCCTAAAAACATTGGCGACGGGAGCCAGCTAACTTGATCAAAATTGATAGAGACGGTAACGCTGACAGGTTCGCCATAACCGGCAGAACTAGGAGGATCAGGATTCACGGAAACTTGGGCATTCTGGATCGTGGCCCCCTGCAGATACGTCTGGACGGCCGCCTCGACTGCCGCGGTCGTGGCGCCGTCGAGGACTGCCATCCTCGCCCCTTCCCGCGAGGCGTTCGTGATGACCTGCTGGACCATGATCATGCGTCCAAACTCGATCATCCCGAATACCATCAAGAAGAAGAGGGGGGCGACGACCGCGAACTCCACGACCGCAGCCCCTCGACGATTTCTTCGGCATAACCTGCAAAGTCTCTCCAATCCAAAGGGTCGCTCCGAAAGGACACACGCACCGTTGTCTTCCCGTCGTCGAGGTGAAATGCGTAGACCAGGAAGTATACGAGAAATGCGGAGTCTCATAACAGCATCCCTGTCCAAGCGAAGTACGCGATCGACCCGATCGCAATCGGGATCCCATAGGGGAGGAGCGTCATGCGGCTCTTCCGTTCGGCGGCCATGGCGGCGAGCTGCGAAGGGTCTCGCACCACGAAAATCTCCATGGCGATCGTGAGCATCTGCCGGGTGTGGTGGAGCCACTTGCGCCGGGCGGCGATCATCACCAAGGCAATGATCCCACCGACGATGGCCGACACGCAGAAGGCGTAAAACGTAACCGTACCCCACATCCAGGCGCCCACCCCGGCGAGGAGTTTGACATCGCCGGCCCCCATGCCGCCGATGGCGTAGGCGGGAAGGAGAAGGCCAAGCCCGACCGCCGTTCCCGTGAGACTCCACCCCAGGCCGTCCCAACCGAAGAACACGGCGCTGTAGATCCATCCGGAGAGGACCATCGGAAAGGTGAGCCAGTTGGGGACCTTGAGTTTCCAGCCGTCGATGACGGCGGCCACCACCAGCGTGATACTGACCAGCCAGACGGTCCAGTGTTCGGTCAGGTTCTGGGCCACATTGTCGATCATCTCAAGAGTTCTCCGTAAGAACCGGGGGACGGGGCGGCGGGCGTCGAGACCGGCGGTCTCCGTGTGTCAGCCCAAGGCGAAGCGCAGCCAAGGCCGCCAAGCCCACGTCCTTCCATCCGACGACGGAAGAGCACGGGCTCAGCGGCATACGGTCCGGATCTCGCTTACGAGGTCCACCGTGCGGAGAGCATCAGGCTCAGCAGCATCGCGACCGCGGTGACGAAGTAGATCGCCATCTGGGCCGCGCCGGCCACGGTTTCTGCGGGAATCGCTGGGTACACGTCACACCTCTCGTTCGGCCACCACGACGCGGGTCACGGCTTTCGGAATCCATCGGCTCGCAATAAGGCCCCTCGGGACCCGCGGTGGAGTCCCGAGGGGGCGTGTTTCCGGTCGCAAGGGCATCCCTGTCCGGTCGTGCCGGACAGCGGATACCCCGACGATCCCGACCTCGTCCTTAGCTGGCAGCGGCAGCCGAGGGCATCTGGTTCTTCACGTTGGTGAAGGTCGTGTTCACGGCCTGCCCCAACTGCGTGATCGCCGTGAGGCACACGATGATGATCAGTGCCAGCATCACGGCGTACTCGACGGCGGTCGGGCCGTCTTCCGAAACGAGGAAACGATGCACCTTCTTCGCGAGCAGCCTCATACGGATTCCTCCATTTCGGTCAGGCTTCGGTTCGAACCGTTTCAGGGCGTTGCCGAAGCTCCGACCGGACAGAAACTGTAAGGGGTTCCTTCAGGTGCCTCGCCGGCCCTAGGGGGCCTGCGCCGGCCTGCCTTGCACCCTGCGGAACCCGGAACCACCAACATGCCTCCCCTCGCGAATTGCCGAAGCGATCAGGTGCCCTAGACGCGTGCGCGACTCTTGGCAACATCCTTTCGGCAGCCAGGCTACCGGCGGAAAAACGCCGGCCCTTGGCTTTGCGTCCCGGCCTTGCGGCCGGTTTGCCTTTGTCGAGGACCAGAGACGTGCAGGCCCAAACTCCGCACGAGAGCCGCGACGCCGAGACAAATCGTGGGAAACCACTGTCGGCGGACTCGCGCTGCCGTGCTCGGCGGCATCGCACAAACCGTTGTTCACGTGTCGTGCTTCGCCTCCGTAATGAAAGCTAGGTCATCTTCCCGGCTTGTCAAATCGGAGAGTTTAGGGAAATCGTGGCCCGGCGAGACAATTCGTGGATCGGAGGGCCGGATATTCCGTCGCGCTTGCGCCCGAACGGAGGGCAATTCGCGACTTCGCTCCACTTCCCACCGCTGCGCCGGTGCCATGCGTCGCACCCCCAAAAAAACGGTTCATCCGAGAATTCCTGGGAGTCACAGGCGTGCGAAAAAGAAGTACCGGTGCCCCTTCTCTGTCCCGCAGCCGTGCAGAAAGCGAACAGGGAAGAGGCACCGGTACTTTCGCTGCGATCTCGTGCGATCCGGTGTTTCCCGGGAATACCGGATGAATCCAAAAGAGACACCCCTCGGGACACCGTCCGGTGTGCCGAGGGGTTCATGTTTCGATCTCAGGCGGGGGTCTCATCCCGGCTGGTGGTGCCGCAACGCGAAGCGGGGCCCCAGCGTGCTCCGAGGACTGTGGACGCGCCCTCAACTAGCCGCGGCAGCCGAGGGCAGTTGGTCCTTCACGTTGGTGAAGGTCGTGTTCACCGCCTGGCCCAACTGCGTGATCGCCGTGAGGCACACGATGATGATCAGTGCCAGCATCACGGCGTACTCGACGGCGGTCGGGCCGTCTTCCGAAACCAGGAAACGATGCACCTTTTTCGCGAGCAGTCTCATAGAGGAATCTCCATGTCGGCCCAGCTTCGACGCACTTTGCTTCGGCGTAAGCGAAGCTTCGGCCCGAGTAAACGGTGGACAAGATGGTTGAGAGGCCACGCCGAGCCAGAACGGCCGGCACCGAATGTTCCTGGCCTCCATAACGAAGCCTAGGTCGTCCCGGCGGCTTGTCAACCGAATAATCCCGGCAGGGCTGAGCTACACTTGATCCGGGGATCCGTCGAATGGCGTGGCTCGAAGAAGTATTGATGCGGCTGACCTGTCGGCCTTGCGTGGGCTACCGGGCGGACGGTCCGGCCGCGGTGGAGCCGACCGCGCTGGCCGCGTTGGCCCTCGCCGCCCACGGACGCCACGAGGCCGCACGGCCCGCCCTGGAGTGGCTCGCCCGTCTCCAATCGCCCGACGGCACCCTCGGCATTACCGCTACTTTGAGACAGCCGCATTGGCCCACCGGCTGGGCCCTTCTGGCCTGGAGCGTTGTGGGAGGCGGCGAGTGGCTCCGCGGCGCGATCGACCGGGCGGCGGCGTGGCTCCTGGCGTTCAAGGGCCGACCGGTTCCGCCGTCGCCGCAAATCGGCCACGATACGACCCTCCAGGCATGGCCCTGGGTCGAAGGGACCCACTCCTGGGTCGAGCCCACGGCGATCAACCTCCTGGCCCTCAAAGCCTCGGGCATGGGCCGGCACGCGCGAAGCCGCGACGCCGTACGATTGCTCTGCGATCGTGCCGTGCCGGCCGGCGGATGGAACTACGGGAGCCGCGAGGTCCTGGGGCGCGCGGTCGCCCCGCACGTGCAACCCACAGGGCTTGTCCTGGCTGCCCTGGCCGGCGAGGAGTCCGCCGCTCCCCAAATCGCCTCCGGCATCGCGTACCTGAATCGGAACCTATCGTCGGAGGTGACCACGGCATCGCTCGGCTATGCCCTGATCGGCCTGTCCTCGCACGGGCAGGAGCCCGAGGACGCTCCCGCCTGGCTCGAAGCCGCCTCGCGTCGAACCTTGGACCGTGGCGGGGCGCCGTACCCGTTGTCCCTGCTCGCCCTTGCGGCGTCGGGACGCAGGTGCCCTTGGTTCGGGCACCCCGAGACGCTCGTGCCGCCGAAGGACAGAGAGTACTCGTAAGACAATCTGCCAACGCCATGTGGCACAGCCGCCCTCGGCTGTGCGCATCCCAGAGGGCTTCCAAGAAGGCGACCACCATGCCCCACGACGACTCCAGTCGCGATAACCCGTCTCACCCGCGTGGCCCGGGGCTCGATCGCCGGGCATTGCTCGCCGGAACCGGGGCGGCCGCCCTGGGGCTGGCCGGCTTCGCCTTGGCAAACCTCTGGCGCCGCAACCGGGCCGAGGCGGTCCTTCTGGCGAAACACTCGCACTACGACGGGCCCCTGGCGGCGTCGATCCGCGAAGGGCTCGTCGCCACAGGCCTCGACCCGCATTGGGTGCGGGGCCGCCGAGTCCTTCTGAAGCCCAACCTGGTGGAGCCCTCACGCGACGTCCCGTATCGCACCACGCATCCGGCGGTCGTGGCTGCGGCCGCCGAAGTCTTCCTGGACTGGGGGGCGGAGGTGGCGGTGGGGGAAGGACCGGGCCACGTGCGCGACACGGAGATGGCCCTGGTCGAGTCCGGACTGGAAGAAGTCCTCCGCGCCGAGCACCTGCGGTTCGAGGATTTCAACTACAGCGACGTGGCGACCGTCGCCAACCGCGGCCGCGTCAGCAGGCTCTCCGAGTTCTCCTTCCCGTGCGCCGTGCTGGACGCCGACCTGGTCGTCTCGCTCCCCAAGCTGAAGACGCACCACTGGGTCGGGATGACGGCGTCGATGAAGAACCTCTACGGCACACTCCCGGGCGCGGTCTACGGCTGGCCGAAGAACGTGCTCCACCACGCCGGGATCCCCGAGACCGTGGTCGACATCAACGCCTCGCTGCCGAAGACCGTTGCGATCGTCGACGGGATCGTGGGCATGGAAGGCGATGGTCCGATCTCGGGAACCGCGAAACCGCTCGGGGTCCTGGCGATCGGGACCAACCCGACCGCCGTCGACGCCACCTGCGCACGCATGATGGCCCTCGACCCTGCCCGCGTGCCGTACCTCGCCCTGGCCGCGGGTTCGCTTGGCCCGATCGCCGAGTCCCGCATTCTCCAGCGCGGCGAGCGGTGGCAGGACGTGGCCGCCCCGTTCCAGCTGCTCGACACGCCGCATCTACGCAGCCTCCGCCCTTGTGCCCGCGTCGGGGTTTGATAGAATCGGACCGCGGCGGCGGTATCCCCCAAGGAGGCATCTCCAGTGAGCGAGTTGACGTGCGCGGAACGGGTGATGCGGGCACTGCGGCGGCAGGAGCCGGACCGCATCCCGCATTTCGAGTGGATCATCGACCGCAAGGTCCGCGAGGCGATCTGTCCCGGGGCGTCGATGGAGGAATTCACCCTGCGCATGGGGCTGGACGCGATCCTCACCGCGCCCGACATCAAGAAGGAACAGATCGCTCCGAACCGGTTCCGCAACGAGTGGGGCGTGGTCTTGGAGACCACGGCCGAGGAGCACGGCTTCCCGGTGGAGGGCCCGATCCGCTCGCTGGAGGACCTCCGCAGATACACCCCGCCGGACCCCCTAGCCCCCGGCCGCTACGAAAGCCTGAAACGCCTGGTGAAACGTTACAAGGGCAAGCTCGCGATCGGAGTCCATCTGAACGACGTCTTCTCCATTCCCCGTTACCTTGCCGGGTTCGAGACCTTGCTGATGGCGCTGGTGGAGGAACCGGACCTGGTGCGCGGGCTGGTCGAGTTGTCGGTCCAGACGAACCTGGTTATGGCGCGGGAGTGCGCCCGGCACGGGGCGGACTTCGTCTTCACCGGCGACGACTACGCCTCGGCCGAGCGGCCCTTCATGTCGCCCAAGTCGTTCCGCGAGTTCTTCTACCCGGGTTTGCAGCGGGTGGTGGCTGGTTTCCACGAGGTGGGACTGCCGATCATCAAGCACACCGACGGCAACATCCGGCCGCTCTTGGACATGATCCTCGATTCGGGCATCGACTGCCTCGACCCCATCGACCCGATCGCCGGCATGGACATCGCCGAGATGAAGGCCGGCTATCGCGACCGGATCGCCCTGAAGGGCAACGTCGATTGTGCCCACACCCTCACGTTCGGCTCCGAACGCGACGTGGTCGAGGAGACCCGGGAGGTGATCCGCAAGGCGGGCGAGGGCGGCGGATTGATCCTGTCGTCGAGCAACAGCATCCACTCGGCCGTCAAGCCCGGCAACTACCTGGCCCTCTGGAATGCGATCCGCATGTACGGGAAGTACCCGATCCAACTGGCCCCCTGGGCCGACGCAGGCGCGGCGGAAGCTTTCTGAGCGGCTGGGTCAAGGCATGGACATTCCGTGGATGCGACGACCAAATGAGGTTGCACGATTCTGGGAGCCCGCGTTGGCCGTGTGGCACTGCTTGACCGCTGCCGCCAGCACGGTTTCTCCGGTCGGATAACGCTTTCCCGGCAGCGGTCAAGCAGTGGCGCACTCCCAAGATCGTCCGAGTTGCGTTAGAATCAGGAATAGCGTTCGGGCGTTCGATCATTGAAGCGGCCGCAGAAGGAGGGGGCCTTGGGAGGGTATCTTCTCCGCATGTTCGCCGTCGCGAGAATCGCGGCACACGTCCTCCGGCACGGGGCGAGGGTGACGCCCGTGCTGCTGGCTCTGGCAGGAGTCGGGCACGAGACCGGATTTGGTCGCTTGGGCGACGGAGCCCTGGCGCTCGGGGCAACCCCGCCCGACGTCGCGCGAGAGACCTTCGCGAAGCGCCGGGAGTCGGCGGAACAGACGGTGATGCTGCTCCGCGAGGGGCGCTATGAGGAGGCGACCGCACGGTTTGATCCCGCGCTGAAGCAGGTCCTTCCGGCAGCCAGGTTGCAGAAGTTGTGGCCATCGCTGACCGCCGCCTCCGGCGACTTCGACGGGTGCCGTGTCCAGCGTTACGAGCGTATCGGCGCCGCTTGGCTGCTGCGGGCCCATTGTCGCTGGCGGAAGTTGGAATTGATCCTGCGGTTCGCGTTCGACCGCCAACAGAGGGTCTGTGGGCTCTGGATCGACGCGGAAGAACGGCACGCCCCGGAAGGGCTTCCCAAAGGGGGCTATCGGTTTGGGAAAGTCATCGAGGAGGCGGCGCGGGCCGATCTCTCGCTGGAGGTGAAGGTCCTCGGGCTCGACGGGAAGCCGGTCGAGAGGGGCGGCGTCGCGTTCTGGATGGCCGTCGACGCGACCGCGGACGAGGAAGAGGAATGCTGGCACGACTTTCCCGGCGGCAAGATCTGGCGACACGCCGGCGTCACATCCTCCTGGTACACCCATAAGCTGGAGAAGCTCGTCCCGGGAACCTATCGCGCCATGGTATGGGCATGGCCGGGACACTCCAGTGCTCTCGGCCTCAGCGAGCCGATCGTCCTCGACGGCAAACGGAAGCACACGGTGGTCACGGTCCGGTTGACGGCAGGCTCGACGCTCGTTCTCCGTGTTGTGGACGCGGCCACGGGAAAGGCGGCCCCGCCGCCCGATGTGGTGATCGTGACCTGCAAGTCAGGCCACCTGCCGCCGCGATGGCAGGCGGTCCCCACGACGCGCGGGCCGACGATGACCGTCGAGCATCTCCCGCCGGCTACCTACGCGGTCACCGCTCGGCTTCCCGCTTCGCGCCCCGAAGCCCTGGAGCACACGCTGAAAGGAGGCCCGATCACGGTCGAAATCACCGCAGGCCAGGCAAGGAAGGAAGTTACCCTTCCGATGCACGCGGCGAAGCTGACCGAAGAGGAGATTGCCAAACGGTGGCCGTGGAGCGTCGTAGGACGCGTCACCGACGCGCAGGGCCACCCGGTTCAAGGGGCCGTGGTGCGAGCCCATTGCGGGATGGGCACGCTGCACCAGACGGGGATTGCCGAGACCGGTAAGGACGGCCGCTTCACCCTCCGGTTCTCGTCCGGCGTCTTCACATTCGGCGTCGTGCCCGGGGAGCCGCCTGTGAATCTCCAGGCAGCCACGATCAGCGTGAGCAAGCCGGGAATGGTCGAGAAGAACCTGCACCGGCAGGGAAACCTGACCATGGCCAATCGCCCCCCGCCGCCCGAGTCTCCCAGGTGGGGACCCGCCCGAGGGCCAGTCTTGCCCGGCCAGCCCTTCCCCCTCGACTTCGTGCTCGTACCGGCCGTCTCCCTCGAAGGCGAACTCCTCGACGCAGAGGGCAAACCGATCGCCGAAAAGCCCTTGTGGATCAGCGGGAAACACCTGCCGCCTTCGTCGAGCGTCCTGCAAAGCGGCCAGACCGACGCGCAAGGACATTTCCGGTTCGAGGCGATCGCCCCGGGCTACGGCTGGTGGTTCGGCCTGAGACGCGGCGGGACGGGACATGTCGTCCGTTCGCTTCCTCTGATCTTCTCCAAGGCCCAGCCGTATCACGTCCGGCTTCGCCTTTGCAGGGACGCGGCGACCGGCCTGGATCTTCTGGAGGTCGTGAGTGTTACCGACGCCAAGGGCAAGGAGGTCAGCGGCGAGATCGTCGGCGACGATCCGTGGATGCGTCCGCCCTTGCCTCCCCATCTGCAGGCCGAGGGAAGGGAAATCCTGGCGAAGGTTTTCGCGGCGAATCGCTACTGGCTCGACCGGCCGCCGCCGGAGGTCCGCAGCTACCGTTACGATTTCCGGCTCGGTACGGAGGAGGCCGAGACCTACGACGTTCCTGCACCCGGCGACGTTCCCGCCTCGGTCCGGCAGGGGATCTCTTTCGTGTCGGTCCTTCACGGGCTGAAGGCCCATCCCGAGCGGGCCGTCCTCCGCCAGCTCGAAGTCAAGCCCGATCGGATCGTCCTTACCTACAGCCTTCGGGAGGGTGCGTCGGTGTCCGGAGGCAACGGCGTGCTCGGCCCTTGGCGAGGTTACTTCCAACGGGATGTGCGGAGCGGGACGTTGGAGATCGATCCGAAAAACTACACCGTCCGGGAGCACCGGTCCCGCCATCACCAGGAGACCCTTTCCGACTACGCCGAAATCCGCCCGGGACAATTCGCGCCGCTTCGGGTCTGTGTGTCGGAGGGCGGCATGGAGTTCGATTTCCGATTCCGCGTCTATGAGCCGGGCCTGTGGTTGTTCGCCTCCAGCCGCCGCGAAGGCCGAGGGGGAAAGACCGATGTCGTCGCCCAGGTCGAAAAGGTTGCCGTGAACGGCCAGCCGGGCAAAGTGATCCACCAGAGACCGTGACTTCACTGGAAGGACCCACCCCATGACCATTTCCCGCCGCTCTTTCATTACGGCAACGGCCCTGGGGACAACGTTATGAATTCGTTGCAGCGTGTGACGGCGGCGTTGGAGCGGCGCGAGCCGGACCGGGTGCCGTATTTCGAATGCGTGATCGACGAGCGCGTCATGCAGGCCCTTCTGCCCGGCTGCGACTACTACCAGTTCAACGACTGGCTCGGCATGGACAACGTGGGCCAGAACCGCAGTTCCTGGAGCCGGGAGAACGTCGAGTTCGTGGACGAGGCTCGGGGGCTGTTCCGCGACAAGTGGGGCGTGATCCGGGCGTTCGGGCCGGAGAGCACGCCCGCGCCCGTCGAGGGCCCGATCAAACGCCCGGAAGACCTCAAGACCTACACCCCGCCGGACCCCGAGGCCGACGACGTGCTCGGCACGATCCCCGAGATCGTGGCCCGGTACAAGGGCAGGAAAGCCATTACGGCCATCTGCCGTGACGCCTTCTTCAATCCCGCGTTTCTCCGCGGCACGAGCCAGTACCTCATGGACATGATCGACCACCCCGGGCTCGTCCACGAGTTGGTCGAAATCACGCTGAGCTACGACATTCGGGCCATGCAACGGATGATCGCCGCGGGGGTCGATGTGGTCGTCTTCGGCGACGACTACGCCGACAAGAACTCCCCGCTCATGTCGCCGCGACACTTCCGGGAGTTCATCCTCCCCGGCCTGAAACGCTGCGTCGAGGCGGCCCATGAGGCCGGGGCCTACGTCGTCAAACACACCGACGGCAACGTCATGCCGCTGCTCGACATGATCGTCGGCACCGGGATCGACGCCCTCAATCCGCTCGAACCGGTGGCGGGAATGGACATCGCGTACCTCAAGGAACACTACGGCAACCGGATCGCCTTGATCGGCAACATCGACTGCGGGTACCTCTTGAGTCAGGCACCAGCGGAAGAGGTCCGCCGCGTGACGCGAGAGACAATCCGCGTGGCCGCTCCCGGCGGCGGCTACTGCCTCTCCAGCTCCAACAGCATCCACTCCTCGGTCAAGCCGGAGAATTTCCTGGCGATGATCGAGACGTGGCGGGAGGGCAGGGATTAGGGGTTCGGGCCGTTTAGCCCGGTCACTCGTGACCGGGCAACGGCGGATCACGCGTAACAGTTCCACCATCCGAAACACACGCGCTCCGGGCCAACACTCCTCACTCGGACGGCAGCCGCGCCGTGCGAGACAACGCCTCGCCCGGAACCGAGATGGGCCCGGCGACCAACTCCGGGACACTGAACGTCCTCAGGAAGGAGTCGCAGGACTCCGGATCGCGTTGAGGGAGCACAAACGGCTTGTGCACCTTGCCGGTCTCCGCGACGAAGCTGAGATAGCACCGGGTGAAGGGGTCCGATCCCCGCTTGCTGCTGAAGGCGATCCACCGGCCATTGCTCGACCAGGAATGCCACGACTCGGACGCGTCGCTGTTGATGTCGAGCCTGCGGTGAAGGCCGGTGCCCAGGTCCATCAGATACAGGTCGCTCTGCGGACAGAACGCCGGGAAGCTCCCGTGGGGGCACATGCAGAATAGGAGAAAACGGCCGTCCGGCGAGATGCGGGGCAGGAGGATGCTCAGCCCGGTCTTCCGGCTCGAAAGCACCGTCTCCGGATCGCCCCACCGATCGGCCTCGAGGTCGTACCGGATGCGCATCAGATCGTAGCGGAGGTTCTCGTAGCCCTCGGGCGGTTTGGCCTTGCCGTCCTTCCAGGGGTTCGGCGCGCTGGAGTAGTACAGGTAGCGACCGTCGGGGGACCAGGTGGGGTGCGATTCCAGCCGCTGGTCGTCGGAGGCGCGGGGCACCATTCGTGTCGTCCGGGCCTCGACCAGGTAGTACGCCAGCCCCGCGTCCAGGTCGATCACGTCGCGCATCGCCCTGCCCACCGCGTGGAAGAACTCGACCGACTCGTTGATCGAATACGCGACCACGCGTCCGGTGGGATGCCAGGCCGTGAAGCCGAACTTGGCCGTGATCTTCTCCACATGATCACCGCCGGCCAGGAGGGTGGACTGCCCGTACTTCGCACTGCGGACGCCGATCAGCATGGGATCGGGCCGGTTCGCGGCGAAACTGTGGCAGTTGACGCACCCGCCCTCCAGCGACTTCCCATCGAGCACGACCGATTCCCGGAAATCCGTCAGGTCGCGCTGATGGACGGCCATGTTCCGGTACTCGCTGTACAGGGGCCGGATCAGGCGACAGACGAGGTGCGAGTCGATGGGGTCCCGGGCGATCGTGTTGGTGACGCTCCCGTACTGCCGCCACGGACCGTCCTCCTCGGCATACACGTCGAAGCAGAGCGACTTGCCGGCGTTCGCCTCCAACAAGGCTCGCCAGCGGTCCCCGGGAATCCGGACCTGCGGCGTGGATGCGGCAATCTCGATCGGCGGCCCGGACTCCGAACGGATCCGGACGAAGAATCGGCGGCCGTTCTCCCGCACGACGAAGTTCAGCGGCGCAATGTTCGGCGGAATGACGGTGCCGGAATAGTCGGGGTGGATGCGTGGGGGCCGGGCCACGGGAATCGCGCCGCTTAAGTCCGGGCCCGCCGCCAGTCCGCCCGCCCAAACCGCGGCCAGGACGGCGGCGGCGATCGCCACGGCGGCAGCAGCCAGGAGTCGAAGTCGCCTGCTCATCTCAGAACCCCGACACGCCGAACGACAGGAAGAAGAAGTACGCCTCGCCCAAACCGGCGGCCCGGGCCTCGCGAGCGGCCGCTTTCGCGTCGGGCTCGCGATTCACGATGGCGAGAAACGACTCGAACTGCCGGAGCGCGTCCGGCTCGATCTCGTACCCGGCGCTGCGATGCCCGGCCGCATCCGGACCACGGGCGACCAGCAGCGCCTCCTGGTAATGGCGGGGCGTCCGGGTGTACCCAAGGTCCTTCAGCCGCCCCAGGTTCTCCGCGACCTTCTCCGGCTGACCGTGGGCCAGCCAGTGGGCCATGAGGAACTCGAAGGCCATCCGGTTCTTGGGGTTCTTCTTCAGCAGGGCGAGAAGAACCTCCTCCACGTCGATCTGGCGGGTAAAGCTGTCGGACTCGGGGACCATCGAACGGACCGCGGCGATGCGCGGGTCGGCTGCCAGCGGCGGATCGTTCTCGATCTGCCGGATCCTCTCGGAGGCCCTCCGGCGGCAAAAGGGATTCTTTCCCAGCGCGCCGAGCAGGATATGCGCCGCGCCCCGCCGGCCCTGGACGACGCTGATGAGCGCGAGATGCTCCAGGGCAGCCGGCACCTCCCCCGCCACGTCGAGTGCGTCGTAGGCGCACTTCTCCGCATAGTTGACTTGCCCCAGATCGAAGTACATCCGGCTCAACTGAAACAGGACGCCGTAGTCGCCGTCGTCCATGGCAGCGGCAAACGGGCCCCTTCCGTGAACCTGCGGATAGCGGAACATCGCGTCGCCGAGTTGCCCGGTGTGATAGAGGGCCAAGAGGATGTTCCGGTTGGCGCCGGCGCTGGTCCGCCCGCGCGGCATCCGCTCCGCCGCCGCCAGGACCTGGTCCCACTCCCCCTGCCGAGCGAAGCGATCCATCTCCAGCAGCGTGCGGACCGCCGTGTCGAGGGAAAGCCAGCCGGCCACCCCCAGGCCCGCGAGGACCATCCCCGTCTGCACGACCCCACGTATGCCATTGCGCACGCCGTAGCGCACGCTTCCAGCGTGCCCCGGTGCCGTGCCCGGGTCTCCCGCACGCCCTGTGCGCGGCTCTCCCGACCCCGCACAGGGGCCGACCGAAGGTCTCCCGGAACCGAGGAGACCTTCGGTCCCGGGATCGGCGGGG
>Ga0067045_1029520_pt1 | contig 20138 bp, 19 predicted proteins | sample TerdegcTABiofilm_FD_59184 | JGI IMG/M metagenome (GOLD analysis project Ga0067045, IMG submission 59184) | Combined Assembly of (Gp0054472, Gp0054536) Wastewater bioreactor microbial communities from Singapore -Terephthalate degrading... | reverse complement strand
GACACGCTATCTTGAGGGGGTAGTGGCGAAAGCCGTATGAGTTCGAGTCTCATCGTCGGCACCAGATTACGGAGAACGCCCGCTGATGCGGGCGTTTCCACGCAGGGCAACCAAAACAATAATGGCAGCAATAAAGTTGCCGATCTTACTGGGGGTTCCTGAACATGCTGGAAAATTACTTTCCCGTATTGATGTTCATGCTCGTGGGTTTGGGTTTCGGTGTTGCTCCTGTGATTCTCGGGCGAGTTCTCGCCCCGTATCGTCCCGATAGCGAAAAGCTCTCCCCTTACGAATGTGGCTTCGAGGCGTTTGAAGACGCCCGCATGAAGTTCGATGTTCGTTATTACCTGATTGCCATTCTCTTCATCCTGTTTGACCTCGAAATCGCCTTCCTTTTCCCGTGGGCGACGGTCTTCCAGGAGTTCATTGCCGCCGGCGAACTGGCCTGGTTCGTGTTTGGCTCGGTGATGGTCTTTCTTTCGATTCTGGTCATCGGTTATATCGTCGAGTGGAAGAACGGCGCACTCGACTGGGAGTAATGCATGAGCATTGAGGGCGTCTTTCGCGAGGGGTTCGTCACCACCTCGCTCGATGCAGTAATCAACTGGACGCGAACCGGTTCGCTGTGGCCGATGACTTTTGGTCTGGCCTGTTGTGCGGTCGAGATGATTCACGCGGGTTGTTCCCGCTACGACCTTGACCGCTTCGGTGTCGTGTTTCGTCCGAGTCCTCGTCAGTCCGATCTGATGATTGTTGCCGGTACGCTGTGCAACAAGATGGCGCCGGCCTTGCGCAAGGTCTATGACCAGATGTCCGAGCCGCGCTGGGTCATCTCCATGGGTTCCTGTGCCAACGGTGGTGGCTACTACCACTATTCCTATTCGGTCGTGCGTGGTTGCGACCGCATCGTGCCTGTCGATGTCTATGTGCCGGGCTGTCCGCCGACGGCCGAGGCCTTGATCTACGGCATTCTCCAGCTTCAGAACAAGATCAAGCGCACGAACACGATTGCGCGCTGACGGGTGTCATAGACATGAGTGCCAAGCTTGAACGCCTGAGCCAGACCTTGCGCGACGTATTCGGCGACACCCTGCAGTCGCTCGTCGTCGACTGCGGCGAGGTTACCATTGAGGTTGCGGCTGCCGATTATCTGCAGGTTGCACGCACGCTGCGTGATCATGCTGATCTTCATTTCGAGCAGTTGGTCGATATTTCGGGGCTCGATTATTCCGCCTTCGGTAACGCGCCTTGGTCGGGCAAGCGCTTCGCTTCTGCCGCGCACCTGACGTCGGTTCGCCACAACTGGCGGCTGCGGCTACGCGCATTCGCTGATGACGACGAGTTTCCCGTTCTCGACTCCGTTGTCGATGTGTGGCCGAGTGCCAACTGGTATGAACGCGAGTCTTTCGATCTCTACGGCATCATGTATTCCGGTCACCCGGACCTGCGCCGGATCCTGACCGACTACGGTTTCGTCGGTCATCCTTTCCGCAAGGATTTTCCGGTGTCGGGGTACGTCGAGATGCGCTACGACCCGGAGCAGGGCAGGGTCGTCTATCAGCCTGTCACCATCGAGCCGCGCGAGAACACGCCGCGCATCGTGCGCGAAGAGAACTACGGGGACGTCGGCAATGGCTGAGATCCGCAACTACACGATCAACTTCGGTCCGCAGCATCCGTCGGCGCACGGCGTGCTGCGTCTGGTGCTCGAACTCGACGGCGAAGTCGTCGAGCGCGCCGACCCGCACATCGGCCTGCTGCACCGCGGCACCGAAAAGCTGGCGGAGACACGCACCTGGGTGCAGTCCGTGCCCTATATGGATCGTCTCGACTATGTGTCGATGATGTGCAACGAGCACGCCTACTGCATGGCGATCGAGAAACTGCTCGGTGTGCAGGTGCCGGAGCGCGCGCAGTACATCCGCGTGATGTTCGACGAGGTCACGCGCATCCTGAATCACTTGCTCAACATCGGGACGCACGCGCTCGACATCGGCGCGATGACGATGGTGCTGTACACCTTCCGTGAGCGTGAAGACCTGATGGACGTCTATGAGGCGGTGTCGGGCGCGCGCATGCATGCGGCGTACTACCGTCCGGGCGGCGTCTATCGCGATCTGCCCGATCGCATGCCGAAGTACGAGGTCAACCGGTTCAAGAACGAGAAGACCGTCCGCGAGCTGAATGCAAACCGTGAAGGTTCGTTGCTCGACTTCCTGGAAGACTTTACCAATCGCTTCCCGACCTACTGCGACGAATACGAGACCCTGCTGACCGACAACCGGATCTGGAAGCAGCGTACCGTCGGCATCGGTGTGGTGTCGCCGGAGCAGGCGCTTGCCTGGGGTTTCACCGGCCCGATGCTGCGCGGCTCCGGGATTGCATGGGATCTGCGCAAGAAGCAGCCCTACGAAGTCTACGACCGCGTCGATTTCGATATTCCCATCGGCAAGAACGGCGACTGCTACGACCGCTATCTTTGCCGCATGGAAGAGATGCGCCAGTCGAACCGGATCATCAAGCAGTGCATCGACTGGCTGCGCAAGAACCCCGGCCCGGTCATCACCGACAACCACAAGGTGGCACCGCCGGCGCGAGAGGACATGAAGTCCAACATGGAAGAGCTGATCCACCACTTCAAGCTCTTCACCGAAGGCATCCACGTGCCCAAAGGTGAGGTCTATGCGGCGGTAGAGCATCCGAAGGGTGAGTTCGGGGTCTATGCGGTGTCCGACGGCGCCAACAAGCCGTACCGTCTGAAGCTGCGCGCACCGGGCTTCGCCCACCTCGCTGCCATGGACGACATCGCGCGTGGGCACATGATCGCCGACGTGGTCGCCATCATCGGCACGATGGACGTCGTGTTCGGCGAGATTGACCGCTGACGGACGCGAGAGTCGCAAACAAGAATCGGCAGGCTATCCGGAAGATCAAGACGACATGCTGAGCCAGGAATCGCTGCAACAGATCGATCGAGAGATCGCCAAGTACCCATCGGATCAGAAGCAGTCCGCCGTGATGGCGGCGCTGCGGATCGCGCAGGTCGAGAAGGGCTGGCTGCCGAAGGAGCTCATCGAGTTCGTCGCGCGCTACCTCGACATGCCGCCGATCGCCGCCTTCGAGGTGGCAAGCTTCTACAACATGTACGACCTCCATCCGGTCGGTCGCCACAAGATCACCGTCTGCACGAATCTGCCCTGTGCGCTGTCGGGGGGTGTGCATGCCGGTGAATACCTCAGGCAGAGGCTGGGTATCGGCTTCAATGAGACCACTCCCGACGGCAAGTTCACGCTGAAGGAAGGCGAGTGCATGGGCGCCTGTGGCGACGCCCCGGTGCTGCTGGTGAACAACCATCACATGTGCAGCTGGATGACCACCGAGAAGATCGACCAGATGCTGGCCGACCTGGACAAGAAATGAGCACGCAAGGAATGATCCTCGCCGGCTGTGACGGCGACCGCACCTGGCGGCTCCAGGACTATGTCGCGCGGGGCGGTTACGCCGCACTGCGCCGGATCGTCGCCGAGAAGATTCCCCAGGACACGATCATCGGCGAGCTGAAGACTTCGGTGCTGCGCGGTCGTGGCGGTGCGGGTTTTCCGACCGGCCTGAAGTGGAGCTTCATGCCGCGCTCCTTTCCGGGCGACAAGTACCTCGCCTGCAACTCGGATGAAGGCGAGCCGGGTACCTTCAAGGACCGCGACATCCTGCGCTACAACCCGCACAGCGTCATCGAGGGCATGGCCATCGCCGCCTACGCGATGGGCGCTGCGCGCGGTTACAACTACATCCACGGCGAGATCTTCGAGGTCTACCAGCGCTTCGAAGAGGCCTTGGCCGAAGCTCGTGCCGCCGGTTTGATCGGCCAGAACATTCTCGGCTCGGACTTCTCGTTCGAGCTCTTCGCCCATCACGGCTACGGGGCGTACATCTGCGGCGAGGAAACGGCCCTGCTGGAATCGATCGAAGGCAAGAAGGGACAGCCCCGCTTCAAGCCGCCGTTCCCGGCGAGCTATGGCCTTTACGGCAAGCCGACCACGATCAACAACACCGAAACCTTCGCCTCCGTGCCGTTCATCATGAACATGGGCGGCGAGGCCTTCCTGAACCTCGGCAAGCCCAACAATGGCGGCATGAAGCTGTTCTCGGTGTCGGGCCATGTCAATCGCCCGGGCAACTACGAGATCCCGCTCGGCACGCCGTTCTCCGAACTGCTCGAGATGGCGGGTGGCATGCGCGGAGGACGCAAGCTCAAGGCCGTGATCCCGGGTGGGTCGTCCGCACCGGTCGTGCCCGGCAGCGTCATGATGGATTGCACGATGGACTACGACTCGATCTCGAAGGCGGGGTCGATGCTGGGTTCCGGTGCGGTCATCGTGATGGACGAGACGACCTGCATGGTCAAGGCGCTCGAGCGTCTGTCGTACTTCTACTTCGAAGAGTCCTGTGGCCAATGCACGCCCTGCCGTGAAGGTACCGGCTGGCTGTATCGCGTGGTCCACCGCATCGAGAACGGCCTCGGCCGTCCGGATGACCTCGATCTGCTGAACTCGGTGACGGCGAATATCATGGGCCGCACGATCTGCGCACTGGGCGATGCCGCATCGATGCCGGTGCAGAGCTTCGTCAAGCATTTCGGCGCCGAGTTCGAATACCACATCGAAAACAAGAAGTGCCTCGTGCCGCCCGAAGTGCAGCGCGCTGGCAGTCAAATCTACGTGAGCCCGTCATGCTAGAGATCGAAATCGACGGCAAGCAGGTCCAGGTCGACGACGGCAGTACCGTGATGGATGCCGCCGCAGTTGCCGGCGCCTACATCCCGCACTTCTGCTATCACAAGAAACTGTCGATCGCGGCCAACTGCCGTATGTGCCTGGTGCAGGTTGAGAAGGCGCCCAAGCCGCTGCCGGCCTGTGCGACACCCGTCACCAACGGCATGAAGGTGTGGACGCATTCGGAGCTCGCCGTGAAGGCCCAGAAGGGCGTCATGGAGTTCCTGCTCATCAACCACCCCCTCGACTGCCCGATCTGCGATCAGGGCGGCGAGTGCCAGTTGCAGGACCTGGCGGTGGGCTACGGTTCATCGGCCTCGCGCTACCAGGAAGAGAAGCGCGTCGTCTTCAACAAGAACCTCGGCTCCCTGGTGTCGACCGACATGACGCGCTGCATCAACTGCACGCGCTGCGTCCGCTTCACCGCCGAGATCGCCGGTGAGATGGAACTGGGTCAGGCTTTCCGCGGCGAACACGCGGAGATCATGCCTTTCATCGAGAAGACCATCGACTCCGAGCTGTCGGGCAACATCATCGACCTCTGCCCGGTTGGTGCGCTGACGTCGAAGCCGTTCCGCTTCGCGGCTCGCACTTGGGAGCTGTCGCGGCGTAAATCGGTCAGCCCGCATGATTCGCTGGGCGCCAACCTGATCGTTCAGACCAAGCACGACGTCGTCAAGCGTGTCCTGCCGCTCGAGAACGAGGATGTCAATGAGTGCTGGCTGTCGGACAAGGACCGCTTCTCCTATGAGGCGCTCAACGGTGACGACCGCCTGACGGCCCCGATGATCAAGCAGGGCGGCGAGTGGAAGCGCGTCGACTGGCAGGCTGCGCTCGAGTTCGTCGCCACCGGACTGCGCGGTATCGCCAAGGACCACGGTCCGGCGTCCATCGGCGCGCTGGGTTCGCCGCATTCGACGCTCGAGGAGCTCTACCTGCTGCAGAAGCTGGTTCGCGGCATGGGTTCGGACAACGTCGACTTCCGTCTGCGCCAGGCCGACTTCCGTGCGGACGGCAAGCGCAGCGGCGCCCCCTGGCTCGGTATGCCGATCGCGGGCGTGAAGGACCTGAACCGCTTGCTCGTGGTGGGCAGCTTCCTGCGCAAGGACGCGCCGCTGCTCGCCCAGCGCGTTCGCCAGGCCGCCAAGAAGGGACTTCATGTCAGCGCGATCGGGCCGAATGCCGAGGAGTGGCTGCTGCCGGTCAAGCACCGCGCGCTGGTTGCGCCGTCTGCGATGGTCGCGGTGCTCGCCGAGGTGGTTGCTGCCCTGTCCGCGGCAAAAGGTGTGGAAGTATCGGTCGCCTTGCACGGCAAACTGCCCGCTGTCGTTTCCGATGAGGCGCGCAGCATCGCGGAGAGTCTCGCCGCCGGGCGCAAGGTTGCGGTGTGGCTGGGTAGCCTGGCCGCCCAGCATGGACGCGCGAGCGAGTTGCAGATGCTCGCTCAGGAAGTTGCGCGCCTTTCGGGGGGTACTTTCGGATTCATCGGTGAGGCGGCAAACAGTGTCGGTGCTTACCTCGCTGGCGCGACGCCGGGCGCGGACGGCCTCAATGCTGGCGCCATGATCGCGCAGCCCCGCCAGGCCTACGTCGTGCTCGGCGCGGAACCGGATTTCGATTTTGCCGATCCGGCGGCCGCGAAGGCGGCCCTCGGTGGTGCGCAACTGGTCGTTGGCCTGAGTGCCTTCGACTCTGCTTCTCTGCGTGGCGTGGCCGACGTGCTGCTGCCGATCGCACCCTTTACCGAGACTTCCGGCACCTACGTCAATTGCGAGGGTCGCGCGCAAAGCTTCACGGCCGTCGCCCGCCCGCAGGGAGAGACGCGTCCGGGCTGGAAGGTGCTGCGCGTGCTTGGCAACATGCTGTCGCTCGACGGTTTCGCGCAGGGCGATTCCGAAGCCGTGCGCGACGAGGCACTGGCGGGCGGCGTCGCCGAGCGGCTCGACAATGGTCTGGAAGGCGTGCTCGTGTCGTCGGTCGTGGCCGCGGCCGGTGCGCTTGAGCGTGTGGCCGATGTGCCGATCCACTTCGCCGACCCGATCGTGCGCCGCGCGCCGTCGTTGCAGAAGACCCGCGACGCCGCTGCACCGACGGCTCGCATGGCCCCTGAGACCCTGGCGGCGCTTGGAGTCAATGCAGGCGAGCGTGTGCGTGTGCGCCAGGCAGGTGGCCAGGCGGAGCTCGTGGCACAGGCTGATGCCGGTCTCGCGCCCGGTTGCGTGCGGATTGCTGCGGCACATCTTTCGACCGCAGCGCTGGGTGCGATGAGCGGTGATGTCAGCGTGGAGCGTGTCTGATGGAAGCGATGCTGCAACCCGTTGCCGATTTCTTCGGCCCTACCTGGCCGGCGGTGTGGACGCTGGTCAAGATCGTCGCGATCATCGCCCCGCTCATGATTGCGGTCGCCTACCTGACGCTGGCCGAGCGCAAGGTAATCGGCTTCATGCAGGTACGGATCGGCCCGAATCGCGTCGGCCCCTGGGGCCTGCTGCAGCCGATCGCCGACGGCGTGAAGCTGCTGTTCAAGGAGATCATCGTCCCCAGCGGCGCGAACAAGGGTCTCTTCATTCTGGGCCCCATCCTCGCGATTGCGCCGTCGCTGGCAGCCTGGGCCGTGATCCCGTTCGATGATGGCCTGGTTCTGGCCAACGTCAACGCCGGTCTGCTGTTCCTGCTGGCCATCACCTCGATGGAGGTGTACGGGGTGATCATCGCCGGTTGGGCATCGAACTCGAAGTATCCCTTCCTGGGTTCCATGCGTGCCGCTGCGCAGATGGTGTCCTACGAAGTGTCGATGGGCTTCGCACTGATCTGCGTACTGCTGATCTCCGCGAGCCTGAACCTGACCGACATCGTGACTTCGCAGGGACAGGGCCGGTTTGCGGACATGGGGCTGGGTTTCCTGTCGTGGAACTGGTTGCCGTTGCTGCCGATGTTCGTCGTGTATGTGATCTCGGGCATCGCCGAAACCAACCGCGCGCCTTTCGACGTGGTGGAAGGCGAGGCGGAAGTCGTTGCCGGCCACATGGTCGAGTACTCAGGCATGACCTTCGCGCTGTTCTTCCTGGCCGAATACGCCAACATGATCCTGGTCTCGATCCTGACCTCGGTCCTGTTCCTGGGTGGCTGGTTGTCGCCGGTGGGTTTCCTGCCCGATGGCTTCCACTGGCTGGCGCTGAAGACCGCATTCATCCTGCTGCTGTTCCTTTGGGCGCGAGCCACCTTCCCGCGCTTCCGCTACGACCACATCATGCGCCTGGGTTGGAAGGTGTTCATCCCGGTGACCCTGGTGTGGGTGTTTGTGGTGGCGGTGTGGATGATGTCGCCGCTGTCGATCTGGAGTTGAGAAGACCATGGGTGCCAAGGATTACATCGGCAGTCTGTTCCTGAAGGAACTGCTCAAGGGTATGGCCCTGACCGGGCGGCATTTCTTCCAGCGCAAGATCACTGTCCAGTTTCCCGAGGAAAAGACGCCGCAGAGCAACCGCTTCCGCGGACTGCATGCGCTGCGCCGCTATCCGAATGGCGAAGAGCGCTGCATCGCGTGCAAGCTGTGCGAGGCGATCTGCCCGGCAATGGCGATCACCATCGAATCGGAGCAGCGCGACGACGGTTCGCGCCGCACGAGCCGCTACGACATCGACCTGACGAAGTGCATCTTCTGCGGTTTCTGCGAGGAAGCCTGTCCGGTCGACGCGATCGTCGAGACCCGGGTGTTCGAGTACCACGGTGAACAGCGGGGCGATCTGTACTACACCAAGCAGATGCTGCTGGCGGTGGGGGATCGTTATGAGTCGCAGATCGCGGCCGACCGCGAACAGGACGCGAAGTACCGCTAACGGACGGCGCCACGCGCGCCACGAGTCAAGAACATGGAATTCAAGACCTTCGTCTTCTACTTTCTCGCCGTGATCATGGTGTTCGCGGCGCTGAGGGTGATCACCGCCCGGAACCCGGTGCATGCCGCCTTGTTCCTGGTGCTGACCTTCTTCAACGCGGGCGGTATCTGGCTGCTGCTGCAGGCGGAGTTCCTCGCCATCACACTGGTGATGGTGTACGTCGGCGCGGTGATGGTGCTGTTCCTGTTCGTGGTCATGATGCTCGACATCAACCTTGACCGGATCCGGGAAGGTTTCTGGAGCTACCTCCCGGTTGGTGCGCTCGTCGGCATCCTGATGCTTGTCGAGATGGTCATGGTGCTGGGTGGTTCCTACTTCGGACTCGAGGCGATGCCCGCACCGCCAGCTGCCGGCGAAGGGTTCAGCAATACCCGCGAACTTGGCCGCGTGCTCTACACCGATTACGTCTATCCGTTCGAACTGGCATCGCTCGTGTTGCTGGTCGCGATGGTGGCCGCGGTGGCACTGACGCTGCGCAAGCGCAAGGGCATCAAGTACATGCATCCGTCGGATCAGGTCGCCGTCAAGCGAGAAGGGCGCGTCGAACTGGTCAAGATGCAGGCCGAGAAAGAAGACTGAACCCGCACGCGAACAAAGAAACGCATCGGTAAGACACCGGTGCGATCAGGGAGTCACAGATGCTTTCGCTTTCCCATTTCCTCATCCTGGGCGCGATCCTGTTCGCGATCAGCGTGGTCGGGATCTTCCTCAACAGGAAGAATCTGATCGTGCTGCTGATGGCCATCGAACTGATGCTGCTCGCGGTGAACATGAACTTCATCGCCTTCTCGCACTATCTCGGCGACATTGCCGGCCAGGTTTTCGTTTTCTTCATCCTCACGGTCGCGGCTGCCGAGTCGGCAATCGGTCTGGCGATCCTGATCGTCATGTTCCGCAACATGCGCACGATCCATGTGGATGATCTGGACAGCCTCAAGGGTTAAGGAAGCGTCACGATGACGGACATGCAGACTCTCTATCTCCTCGTGCCGCTGGCGCCGCTGGCAGGGGCGATCCTTGCCGGCCTGTTCGGCAAGACCATCGGTCGCGCCGGTGCACACATCGTCACGATCCTTGGCGTCGCGGTCGCGCTTGCGGCCTCGGTCGTGATCTATCAGGACGTCCAGGCAGGGAACACCTTCAACGGCACCATCTACACCTGGATGGTGGCCGGTGGCATCACCTTCGAGGTCGGTTTCCTGATCGACTCGCTGACGGTCATGATGATGCTGGTGGTGACCTTCGTGTCGTTGATGGTTCACATCTACACCATCGGCTACATGTCCGAGGACCCGGGCTATCAGCGTTTCTTCAGCTACATCTCGTTGTTCACCTTCTCGATGCTGATGCTGGTGATGTCCAACAACTTCCTGCAGTTGTTCTTCGGCTGGGAAGCGGTGGGTCTCGTCTCGTATCTGCTGATCGGGTTCTGGTATGACCGTCCGACGGCCATCTACGCCAACCTGAAGGCCTTTCTGGTCAACCGCGTTGGCGACTTCGGTTTCCTGCTCGGCATCGGCCTGATTGCCGCCTATGCAGGGACGCTCAATTACGCTGAGGTCTTCGCGAAGGCGGGCGAACTCGCCTCGCAGGACATGGCCGTCACAGGCTGGCCGCTCATTACCGCGATCTGCATCTGTCTGTTCATCGGCGCGATGGGCAAGTCGGCCCAGGTGCCGCTGCACGTCTGGCTGCCCGACTCGATGGAAGGCCCGACTCCGATCTCGGCGCTGATCCACGCCGCGACCATGGTGACCGCCGGCATTTTCATGGTGGCGCGCATGTCACCGCTGTTCGAGCTGTCGGACGCCGCGCTGTCCTTCGTGCTGGTGATCGGTGCGACCACCGCGCTGTTCATGGGTTTCCTCGGCATCGTGCAGAACGACATCAAGCGCGTCGTGGCGTATTCGACGCTGTCGCAGCTGGGCTACATGACGGTGGCGCTGGGCGTGTCGGCGTACTCGGCCGCCGTGTTCCACCTGATGACGCACGCTTTCTTCAAGGCCCTGTTGTTCCTCGGCGCGGGCTCCGTGATCATCGGCATGCACCACGACCAGGACATGCGCAACATGGGCGGTCTGTGGAAATACATGCCCATCACCTGGGTGACCTCGTTGCTCGGTTCGCTGGCGCTGATCGGCTTCCCCTTCTTCTCGGGCTTCTATTCAAAGGACTCAATCATCGAGGCGGTGCATGCCTCGACCATCCCGGGTGCCGGCTACGCGCTGTTCTGCGTGCTGCTGGGGGTGTTCGTCACGGCCTTCTACTCCTTCCGCATGTACTTCCTCGTGTTCCACGGCAAGGAGCGCTTCGGTCAGGCCCATCACGGTCACGACGAGCACCATGGCGATGACGATCATGGCCACGACGAGCACCATCACGGTCTCGCGCCGGGCCAGAAACCGCACGAGTCGCCGTGGGTGGTGACCCTGCCGCTGGTGTTGCTGGCGATCCCCTCGGTGCTGATCGGCTTCTTCACGATCGAGCCGATGCTGTTCGGCGAGTGGTTCAAGGGCGTGATCTTCGTCGGCGACAACCACGTCGGCCTGAAGGAGCTGGAAGCTGCCTTCCACGGTCCGGTGGCGATGGCGCTGCACGGGCTGCAGACCGCGCCGTTCTGGCTCGCAATGGGCGGCGTCGCCCTGGCCTGGCTCTTCTACATGGTCAAGCCCGGTATCCCGGCTGCGATCCAGCGCACCTTCAAGCCGATCCACAGCCTGCTCGAGAACAAGTACTACTTCGACCGCTTCAACGAGATCGTTTTTGCCGGTGGTGCGCGAGCGCTGGGCAGGGGCCTGTGGAAGGCGGGCGATCAGACGCTGATCGACGGCGTGGCGGTGAATGGCACCGCGCGGCTGGTGGGCTGGGTAGCGCAGATGTCGCGCCTGTTCCAGACCGGCCACCTGTACCAGTACGCCTTCATGATGATCATCGGCGTGTTCATCCTGCTCACCTTCTGGTTCAACCGCGGGTAAGCAGGACACGGCGGCAGGAATACATAACAAGATGGAACGCGCCGTACGCGGCGCACTGAACGGAAAGCAACGATGACGGACATTCCTCTCCTCAGTCTGGCGATCTGGGTGCCGATTCTCGGCGGCCTGCTGGTGCTCGCGACCGGCGCCGATCGCAATGCCCCGCTGGCGCGCATGCTCGCCCTCGCGGTTGCGGTGGCTGGTTTCGTCGTGACCCTTCCGCTCTACACCGGCTTCGACACGACGACGAGCGCAATGCAGTTCGTCGAGATGACATCCTGGGTGCCGCGCTTCAACATCAACTACCACCTCGGGGTCGATGGCATCTCGGTGCTGTTCGTGATCCTCAACGCCTTCATCACGATCACGGTCGTCCTGGCGGGCTGGAAGGTCATCGAAGACAGGGTGGCGCAGTACATGGCGGCCTTTCTGATCATGTCGGGGCTGATGAATGGCATCTTCTCGGCACTGGACGGCGTGCTGTTCTACGTGTTCTTCGAGGCCTCGCTGATCCCGATGTACCTGATCATCGGCGTGTGGGGCGGCCCGAACCGTGTCTATGCGGCAATCAAGTTCTTCCTCTATACGCTGCTCGGTTCGCTGCTGATGCTGGTCGTGCTGCTCTACCTGTTCATGCAGTCGGGCGGCAGCTTCAGCATCCTTGACTGGCACCAGCTTCCGCTGCCGATCGAGCCGCAGATCCTCATCTTCCTCGCCTTCCTGGTCGCCTTCGGCGTCAAGGTGCCGATGTGGCCGGTGCATACCTGGCTGCCCGATGCTCACGTCGAGGCGCCCACGGGCGGCTCGGTGGTTCTGGCTGCGATCGCGCTGAAGCTGGGTGCGTATGGTTTCCTGCGCTTCTCGCTGCCGATCGTGCCGGATGCCGCGCACGAACTGGCCTGGCTCGTGATCATGCTGTCGCTGATCGCGGTGGTGTACATCGGCTTCGTCGCGCTCGTTCAGGCCGACATGAAGAAGCTCGTGGCCTATTCGTCGATCTCGCACATGGGCTTCGTCACGCTGGGCTTCTTCATCTTCAATCCGCTGGGGGTCGAGGGCGCGATCGTGCAGATGATTTCGCACGGCTTCGTTTCCGCCGCCATGTTCCTCTGCATCGGCGTGCTGTATGACCGCGTGCATTCGCGCCAGATTGCCGACTACGGCGGTGTCGTGCACACCATGCCCAAGTTCGCGGCGTTCTTCATGCTGTTCGCGATGGCCAACTCGGGCCTGCCTGCCACGTCGGGTTTCGTGGGCGAATTCATGGTCGTGCTGGGTGCGGTGCAGTACAACTTCTGGATCGGCTTCATTGCCGCAACGACGCTGATCCTCGGTGCCGCCTATTCGCTGTGGATGTACAAGCGCGTGGTGTTCGGCAAGGTGGCGAACAAGCACGTCGCCGAGCTCGAGGACATCAATGCGCGGGAATTCGCTTTCCTCGGCGTCCTTGCACTCTGCGTACTGGCGATGGGCCTGTATCCGTATCCCTTCACCGAAGTGATGCATGCGTCGGTCAACGAACTCCTGCGGCATGTTGCCGTGAGCAAGCTCTGAGTGCCGGTCATCCCGAGCGCCATAGAGACTCATAACGGACTGGTCAGAAGATGAACTTTGTCGTCCCCGACTTCTACCCCGCAGCGGCCGAGATCTTCGTTGCCGTGATGGCCCTGGTGATCATGCTCGCGAGCACCTTCGCGCGCAGCATTGCCCGATCGCTCTCGTACTACGCGACCCAGTTCACGCTGATCGCGGCGGCTTTCGTCACCATCTTCACGATGGAAGGCGAGCCGGTGTACACCTTCAGCAATCTGTTCATCAGCGACCTGATGGGCGATTTCCTGAAGCTGATGATCTACTTCTCGACCGCGATTGCCTTGCTCTACGGTCGCGCTTACCTCGCCGACCGCAAGATCGACAAGCCCGAGTACTACCTGCTTGCGCTGCTGATGACGCTGGGCATGATGGTGATGGTCACGGCCAACCACATGCTGCCGATGTACATCGGCCTCGAGATGATGTCGCTGGCGCTTTACACGATGGTCGCTTTCGACCGCGATTCGGCGCGCTCGACCGAAGCGGCAATGAAGTACTTCGTGCTGGGCGCGCTCGCTTCGGGTTTGCTGCTGTACGGTATGTCGATGGTGTACGGCGCGACCGGTTCCCTCGAATTCTCGGCCATTGCACAGGCGATCTACAACGAAGCCGCCAACCGCACCGTGCTGATGTTCGGTCTGGTCTTCCTGGTTGCGGGCATCTCGTTCAAGCTCGGTGTCGTGCCCTTCCACATGTGGGTGCCCGACGTCTATCAGGGCGCGCCGACCGCGGTGACGCTGATGATCGCGACCGCACCCAAGCTGGCGGCCTTCGCCATGGCGGTGCGCCTGTTGATCTGGGCCCTGTTCGACATCGCCGAGGAGTGGCAGACGATGCTGATGCTGGTCGCGGTCGCCTCGATCGTGCTCGGCAACCTGGCTGCGATCGCACAACAGAACATCAAGCGCATGCTCGCTTACTCGGGTATCTCGCACATGGGCTTCATGCTGCTTGGCCTGCTGGCGGGGGTGGTTGACGGCGACCGTCACTTCGCGCTCAACGCCTATAGCTCGGCCATGTTCTATGCGGTGTCCTATGTGATCATGAGCCTGGCATCCTTCGGCATGCTGATTCTGCTGTCGCGTGCCGGGTTCGAAGCGGAGAACATCGATGACTTCAAGGGTCTGAGCAGGCGCAGCCCGTGGTTTGCGCTGATGATGCTCTTCGTCATGTTCTCGATGGCCGGTATTCCCTTCTTCATCGGCTTCTTCGCCAAGCTGTCGGTCCTGCAGGCCGTCGTGGCCGCGGGTTACTTCTGGCTGGCCGTGGTGGCAGTGCTGATGTCGGTCGCTGGCGCGTTCTACTACCTGCGCGTGGTCAAGGTCATGTACTTTGACGAACCGGTCGATGCGTCGCCGATCCACGCGCCGGCCGAGGTGCGGGTGATGCTGTCGGCGAATGGCATCGCGATCGCGGCGCTGGGGCTTGCGCCGCAGATGCTGATGTCGCTGTGCGCCTATGCGCTGCTCGGTTCGCTGTAATCCGGGTATGACGTTCGACATCGCTGGCCGATGAACGAGACGACGAGCGTCTACCTAATCCTGGCCATCGTGTTCACGATGGCCAATCTGCCTTTTGTGTTCGATCGCATCCTCTTCGTGATCCGCCCGGTTGCGGGGCGTGAGAAGAGCCTTGCGTGGCGCCTGCTCGAGCTTGTGATCCTTTACTTCGTCGCCGGTGGCTTGGCCATGGGGCTCGAAGCACAGGCGCACGGTAGCGTCTATGCGCAGAACTGGGAGTTCTACGCCACGACCTTCTGCCTGTTCGTCGTGTTTGCGTTTCCGGGCTTCGTCTTCCGTTACCTTTGGCACGCACCGCGCAAGGCAGCCACTGAATGAAAGGGACCGCGGGGATTGATCCGCTTGAGGAGCGATCGCTATCCGGTGAGCAGGTGTTCGATGGGCGTCTGCTGAAAGTGTGGCGTGATCGCGTGAGCCTGCCCAACGGTGGGGAAGGCACCCGCGAGTACATCCGCCATCCCGGTGCGGTGGTGGTGGTGGCGACGCTGCCGGACGGGAGGTTGCTGTTCGAGCGCCAGTACCGCTATCCGCTGCGACGCGCCTTCGTAGAACTGCCAGCGGGCAAGATCGATCCGGGCGAGGACATCCTGACCTGTGCGCGACGTGAGCTGCGCGAGGAGACGGGCTACGAAGCCGCGCACTGGCAGCATATCGGTGTGATGCATCCCTGCATCGGCTATTCGGACGAGCGGATCGAGATCTTCTTCGCTCGGGATCTGCGTCATGTCGGTCATGCGTGGGACGAAGGCGAGTTCCTCGAGATCCTGACGCTCTCGCTGGATGAGGCCGAGGCGGCCATTCACCGCGGCGAGATCACCGACGGCAAGTCGATCAGTGCCTTGTATCGCTGCCTGCCCTTGTTGCGCTCAGCGGGGCGCTGAGGGCTTCAATTCCGCTGTCGCCTGCGTCCTGAAAGGGGCGTGTTCGGCCAGTTCGTCCAGGTAGAAGTCCATCTGTCCGCGTTCGCGGGCGAGGTAATCGTCGACTGCCGTCCGGAAACGGGTGTCGCCTATCCAGTGTGCCGAGTGCGTGCGCACCGGTTGCAGGCCGCGTGCGAGCTTGTGCTCGCCCTGCGCGCCGCCTTCGAAGCGTTGCAGGCCCTGTCGGATGCAGTAGTCGATGGCCTGGTAGTAGCAAAGCTCGAAGTGCAGGAAAGGCAGGTGCTCGGTCGCGCCCCAGTAGCGCCCGAAGAGCACGTGTTCGTCGCACAGGAAGAAGGCCGCTGCCACGGGCAAGTCCCCGCGCTCGGCGATCAACACGCGCACGCGGCTGGGCATGGCGGTTGCCAGTTGGGCGAAGAAGGCGTGGTTGAGGTAGGGCGTCGAGCGGTGCAATGCGTAGGTCGTGGCGTAGCATCGATACAGGAAGGCCCAGTCGTCCTGCGTGGCCGAATGGCCGTCTTCCCAACGCAGGTTCAGGCCGTGGGCGGCCGCGCGGCGACGTTCCTGACGGATCTTCTTGCGTTTGTCGTGATTGAGGCTGGCGAGGAAGGCATCGAAATCCGGATAGGACCGGTGAGCGGGCTCATGCGGATCGGCATTGCGCCAGTGGAACTGCACGCCGTCGCGAAGGGGCAGGTTCTCGTCCTCGATTACGCGCAGGTCGTCGCCCGTTGGAAACAAGAGGTGCAGCGAGGACAGGCCGCTGTGGCGAGCGAGTTCGACGACGCCGGCCAGCAGCGCCTGACGGGCTGCGGCGCTGCGCCCGAGGAGGCGTGGGCCGGGGATCGGGGTGAAGGGGATGGCGGAGAGCCACTTCGGATAGTAGTCCAGGCCATGACGGTGGTAGGCCTCGGCCCAGGCCCAGTCGAAAACGTATTCGCCCCACGAATGGGTCTTCAGATACAGCGGCATCGCCGCCAGCAATTCCCCCTCCGCCCATAGGGTGGCATGCCGCGGCGTCCACCCCGTCTCAGGGCGTACGCAGCCGCTGGCTTCGAGGGCCTGCAGGTAGGCATGCTGGAGGCAGGGTGGGGTGTTGGCCGGAAGCAGGGCGTCCCACGCTTCGGGCGCGACGTCGGCGATGGCGTCGAGGAGTTGGATTCCGTGCCGGGCTTGCATGCGGGTGTCGGTGGGGTGGATCGTTGGGGCGACGAAGTGAGGTGGGCAGGCGCGGGCCGGGGAGGCGCCTCATTTTTAGGCAGGTCGAAGATACGCTTTGTGCGCTGCAACTTGCAAGCGCTGTCCACGGCTTATCCACAGGTTTCCACACGGCGGCTGTGGGTTACGCCGATCCGCGGGTGCACGGCGCTTGCGCCGAAGCGGTATAGTTTCGCCCCATGAATGCGAACACTCACATGCCCCTTACGCTTGCCGTCGCCCAGCTCAATCTGACCGTCGGAGATCTCGTCGGCAACGCCGATCGGATCATCGGTGCCATCGAGCAGGCCCGCGCGGCAGGGGCCGACTTGCTCCTTACGCCGGAACTCGCCCTGTCCGGCTATCCGCCGGAAGACCTCTTGCTGCGGCCGGATTTCTACCGCGCCTGCGCCCGAGAGACGCAGCGGATTGCGGACGCTGCGGGCGACATGCGGGTCGTCCTCGGCCATCCTGCCGAGTCCGGTCATGCGCGCTTCAATGCTGCGTCGGTCCTGGGCGGCGGCCGGATCCTGACCAGCTACTACAAGAACCTGCTGCCCAACTACGAAGTGTTCGACGAGGAGCGCTACTTCGAGTCGGGTGCAGCGCCTTGCGTGTTCGAACTCAAGGGCTTGCGCGTCGGCGTGAATATCTGTGCCGACGTCTGGGAGCCCGGGCCCGCAGAGCTTGCGCGGGCGGCTGGCGCCCAGCTGTTGCTGTCGCTGAATGCTTCCCCATACCACATGCACAAGCAGGCGCAACGCATCCAGGTGCTGCGCGACCGTGTTCGCGAGACCGGCCTGCCGGTGCTGTACTGCAACATGGTGGGCGGTCAGGACGAGCTGGTGTTTGACGGCGCCTCGTTCGCGCTCGACCGGGACGGACGACTCGGATACCAGGCGACGTCCTTCGAGGAGCGTGTCGACATTCTCAGCTTCGATGGCGGGCGCTGGACGAGCGAGGTCAGGGCGGCGCCCCGTGAACTCGAGGCCGAGGTGTACGAGGCGCTCAAGACCGGGGTGCGCGACTATCTGGGCAAGAACCGTTTCCCCGGGGCCATCATCGGCCTGTCGGGCGGCATCGATTCGGCCCTGACGCTCGCCGTGGCGGTTGACGCGCTGGGGGCGGACAAGGTGCGCGCGGTGATGATGCCCTCGCCCTACACCGCCCAGATGAGTCTGGACGATTCGCGCGAGATGGTGCGCAGGCTGGGCGTGCGCTACGACGAAATCCCGATCGAGCCGGCGATGCAGGTGTTCGCCGACCTGCTTGAGCCGCAGTTCGCCGGGCTGCCGGCCGATACGACGGAGGAGAACCTGCAGAGCCGCATCCGCGGCATGATCCTGATGGCCTTGTCGAACAAGACCGGCGCGATCGTGCTGACCACGGGCAACAAGAGCGAGATGGCCACCGGCTACGCGACGCTGTACGGTGACATGGCCGGCGGTTTTGCGGTGCTGAAGGACCTCTACAAGACTTTCGTGTTCCGCCTGTCGAACTGGCGCAATACCGTCGGCGCGGTGATTCCGCAGAACATCATCGACCGTCCGCCTTCGGCCGAGCTCAAGCCCGACCAGAAGGACCAGGACAGCTTGCCGCCCTACGAGATGCTCGATGCGATCATCGAGGCCTACATGGAGCGTGACGAGTCGCCGCGCGAGATCATCGCGGCAGGTTTTCCGGAGGCCGAGGTCCGGCGCACGGTGGGCATGCTCAAGCGCAACGAGTACAAGCGTCGGCAGTCGCCGGTGGGCATCCGCGTCACCCAGCGGGGCTTCGGCAAGGACTGGCGATATCCGATAACATCCCGTTATCAGGATGAGTTCTAATCATTGAGGCAGGCTCTAAGTCCTGCCCCGCGACACCTTCAGGAGACTTGCATGAAAAAGATCGAGGCGATCGTCAAACCCTTCAAGCTGGACGAGGTCAGGGAGTCGCTGTCCGAAGTGGGCATCACCGGCCTGACCGTCACCGAGGTCAAGGGCTTCGGACGGCAGAAGGGGCACACGGAGCTCTATCGTGGCGCCGAGTACGTCGTCGACTTCCTGCCGAAGATCAAGGTCGAGGTGGTGATCGGCGACGAGATGGTGGATCAGGCGGTCGAAGCCATCGTGAAGGCCGCGCGCACGGGCAAGATCGGTGACGGCAAGATCTTCGTGATGCCGGTGGAGCAGGTCATCCGCATCCGTACCGGCGAGACCAACGAAGCCGCGATCTGAAGTTTCAGCGCTGCGTGGCGTTCTGCGCCCGCAGCAGCACCAGCAGCGCACCCGCGCCGCCATCGTGGGGGCCTGCCTGGCAGAAAGCCAAAATTTCCTCGCGCTGGGCAAGCCAGCCGCGAGAGAGCTGTTTGAGGATGGAGACCTTACCCGGCGAGCCGTGTCCCTTGCCGTGGATCACCCGGATGCAGCGTTTGCCCTGCGTGAGGCTGTCGTGGAGGAAATGGGCGAGCGCGTCGCGTGCCTCGTCGCGCACGAGGCCGTGCAGGTCGATCTGCCCCTGCAGCACCCAGCGCCCGCGTCGCAGGTCCGTCAGTACCCTGCGCGGCAGCCCGGGGCGCAGGAAGGCCGCCTCGTCGCCCATGTCGAGACGATCCTCGAAGGTTAGCGGTGCCTGTAGCGATTCATGCAGCGCGGCGCGTTCATCTTCCTCGCGCTTGATCGGCGCCGGGCGCGGTGTGGGGCGGGCGAGTTCCACGCGGTTGCGTGTGTTCACCGGTTGGGCGTCACCGACCACGCTGCGAAAAAGCGACGACGGGTCGCTGACGTCCGCATCCGGGGGCAGGATGATGGCGTCGGGCCGCTGGATCCGCGGTGCGTGTCCGCTCGCGCCATGTCGAGCGCCGTGGCGCAAGGGCGTATCGAGCTCCACCCGTCCCGTGTCTCGCAGGGGCACCACACCTTCGTAGGCCTGGATCAACGGATCCCTGGGGGAGCAGCGCACGGGCGCGGGTTCATCATCAGCGACTGTACGCGAACGCGGGAGCGGCGCGGGACGCGGGCGTTCGACTTCGATGCGGTCGCCGCCGCGCACCGGGATGGTGTTGCCCGCCATGCGGCGGAACAGCGCTATGTCCTCGGCGTCGGGCAACTGCGCTTCGGCCAGCGAGTTCTCCTTCTCGGCAGGCCGCGAGGGGCGGATCTTCTTGCCTGTCGGCTGAGTTGGAGAGCTTGGCCGCGCATCGGCCTGGCTCTCGATCAGGCGCTTGCGCAGCCCCGCCAGCGGCGTGTTGGGAGGCATTGCCGGGGTTGCGGACGCGTCGCCCGCGCGCGTGCCATCCGACAGGGTCGATGGCGTGGCA
>Ga0067045_1029519_pt1 | contig 20153 bp, 21 predicted proteins | sample TerdegcTABiofilm_FD_59184 | JGI IMG/M metagenome (GOLD analysis project Ga0067045, IMG submission 59184) | Combined Assembly of (Gp0054472, Gp0054536) Wastewater bioreactor microbial communities from Singapore -Terephthalate degrading... | reverse complement strand
CCAAGTGGACTCTTCTGGTTGGGGAAACACTGGACGGGCTGGCTGGTGCTGTTCCTGCTGGCTGCCGGGCCGACTGTTGCGGGTTTCGGACTGTACAACGTCAGTCTAGGTCACCTGCCTGCCAGTATGGTTAACCTGATCCTTACCACCGAACCGGTTTTCACCGCTTTTTTTGCTTATCTTATTTTTGGTGAGCGGTTGAAAAATTTTCAATGGATGGGTGGGCTATTGATCCTGTTTGGTGTCATCTTGTTGAGATTACAGAGGGATGACGAAAATTGAACGCCCCCCTAAATATCAAGGTAGTTATAAAATCATTGGTTGGAGGAGAATATGAAAAATCAGCTCGTATTAGAATGCCGCGATGCGCAGCATGCCATTCAGGTGATCCAGGAGGAACTGGTCAGGCGCGGCAAAAACGCCGTGATCGCGGTGGCCGACGCGCATGGCGAATTAATGGCTTTAGTAAGAATGGATGGCGCGCCCTATTCATCCATCACGGTGGCAGCCAATAAGGCTTACACAGCAGCCCGCGAGGGTAAAACCTCGCGGGAGATCGGGCAGAAGATGCGCGACCCGCAGAAGAGGTATACCATTGCTTATTACGGTGACAGCCGTTTTACGGGGTTTCCTGGAGGAGTGCCAATCATTGTGAATGGTCAGGTGGTGGGGGCGGTAGGGGTCAGCGGTCTCTCGGGCGTGGAAGATGAGGAGCTGGCACAAATGGGGGTGATGGCGGTCATCGGTACAATCAAAACAGATAAATGAGGCTAATGATATTGATGGGACCAACAATCGCCTGAGAGGACTATAAGGAGGGATGTTTGGGTAGCTTACATACCCGGAATAAACAAGGTGAATGTGAAATTCATTGAAAAATCTTTTTTACTTTGAAATGGAAAATTATTCATTTTAATTTTTTTTATTTAACACTATAATGTTATTAACCAAAAAAGGAGACCCGAATGAGGAAACATATTAAATTTTTCTCGATTGTAATTTTATTGATGCTGGTATTGACCGCCTGTGGTTCGAAATCAGAGCCAGAACCTGCTGCTGAGGCAGAGGCGGAACAAGCAACAGAAGTCGACCCCATGCAGGCCTGTGCAGATGAAATTACCCTTCCCAGCGAGGCAGACTACCCGCTGGTATATTGTGATAACTTTGAAGATGACTCTTTGATGTCAGGTGTGGAGGATAAAAGTAAATACATGGACCTGACCAGTGATTTGTACAATGGGAAGCTCACTGTGAGGATGGAAGTGAAAAAGTTATCCGAGGCTTATTTGCTCACCCCCGTGGAGGATGTGCGTGACTTCGTAATACAGGTTGAGGGTGCGATGGCCAGCCATACAGGTCATCCATACCACAAATGGGGTGTAATGTTCAAGTTCGATGCTGAAGAGGGCAATTACTATTATTTTCTGATTGATAACAACGATATGTATTACTTCAAGCTGATACGCGGTGACAGGGTGACAAACCTAATCAATGGACGGAAGACGGAAGACCTTAACCCACTGGATGAGGGGAATACACTCACCGTGGCGAGTGATGGCGACACCTATTCGTTCTATATAAATGGGGAGTTTCAAGAGGACTTTAAGGACAACCGTTTGCTACAGGGTGATTTAGGTTTGTATTTCATTGTGGATGAGAACACCACATTGGATTGGGAATTTGACAATCTCGTGGTTTATGCCAAATAATGCATATTTGAGGGTAATACAGGGCGGCAGAGTAAAATCTGCCGCCTTTTTTTGGTGGATGACGATAAATTAATGTGGTTAATAGATTGAATCTCTGGGTATGAAGTAAAGGGAATTTAACGAGGTTATTAATATGGAGGATTTAACCAGGATTTTCGAGATGCTAAAAGAAATATTTAATCAAGTGCCGTCCGACACTGACAGCCAAACAGGAGGAGAAAAGGTATTTTGATTTATGGTACCTGAAGGAAGTGGAGTTTGCCGGAAAAAAGAGAAAAGAGGTCTTTTTTGCGGGCATCATCATTCAAAAGAATTATGTGGGCTTTTATTACATACCCATCTATACCGATACTGATTTGAAAACAGTGTTCAAGCCAGAGATGTTGGGATTATTAAAGGGAAAATCCTGTTTTCATACCCGCAAACTGACCTCTGAACTATTAAACCAAATTGAGGTAGCCTCATAAATCGGTTTTGAGATGTATCAGGAACAGGGGTGGGTGTAAACCACGAATTTTGGTGGTTATTTCAACGTGCTTTCTCGAAGGGTTAAACATTTTCATTGGTGATCTTATTAATAGTCATTGGAGATCACTTCCGATTTATCTGAACTACTTTTATTAGCACGAATTTTCGGTTGATAAATAAGCTCCATGTGTTTGATGCTTGACTATTATAATAATTATTATATAATTATTATATATATTATAATAATAAATTGCGTGCAAGACAGGAACTGGAATGAAAAATTTCAAATTATTATTTTCGTTTCTGATGCTCAGCTTGTTGCTTCAGGCTTGCTCTGCTGGTGAGCAGGCTGCTCAAGAAGTCATCACACAAGTCCAAACAGACTAGCAATCATCACCAAATACTCCTGCAGAACATCGCATTGCAGTAAGAGTGGTAAATGGCGTGGGGGAATTCTATGACCGTTTGACTGGTGAGAAGTTCATCCCACGTGGAAATAATTACATCCGTTTAGCCCCGATGAACAAAAAAGGCGGTGGTCGGGTGATCACGTTCGCCATGTTCAATCCGGGATTCTACGATCATGATACCGTGAGCCAGGCACTGGCTGAAATGCATGCTGCTGGCTATAACGTGGTGCGCATCTTCGTTGAAAGCGAAGGTGTGGATGGTTTGGGGGGCGAGAATGGTCTGAATCCCGCTTATATGGACAACCTGGCGGACTTTCTGAAACTCGCTAAGGAGAATGAGATCTATGCGATATTTGCCAAACAATGGCTGCCCATCACACCACGCTATAATGATATCATTGCGCCACACACAGATACCTTCGGTTTTGCCAATGCCATCCACCTAGCACCGGCCGGTGTAGAAGCGCATAAACTCTTTTTCCAGGATTTAATCAGGGCATTGATTGAACGCAATGCACCATTGGATGCCGTCTTTTCCTACAATATTAGCAACGAGTTTTATTTTGACGCTGATCAGCCTCCCCTGTCCTGGACCTCCGGAAAGGTCACGTTGGCAAGCGGTAAGGTGTACGATATGGCAGTGCTTGGGGACAAGGAGGCAATGCTGGACGAAGCCCTGCTGGCTATGATCGATGGCGTGCGCCAGGCTGTCCTGGAACTTGACCCCACTGCATTGGTGAGCATTGGATTCTTCGCACCACAAGAACCAAACCCACACCGTATCGGTGATATGCGTTTGAGCCGCACGCGAGCAGCCATCTGGGAATCCACGGCTGATTATATTGATTTGCATGCCTACCCTGGGGGTGATATGACCCTGGCACAACATCTCGAGAATTATGGGATGGAAAATATGCAAACCAAGCCAATTATTCTAGGTGAGTATGGCGCTTTTAAATCCCTGTTCATCTCGGTGGAGGCAGCTGCTCAGGCGTTGGTCAACTGGCAGGTGGAATCCTGCGATTATGGGATTGATGGCTGGTTGTTATGGACCTGGGATGACTCGACCCTTGGTGAGGTCATTCCTGCAACTGTGGAAAATGGGTTGATCGGGGAGATACTTTCACCGCTGAAACGTCCGGATGCCTGTGAATATGGCAGTGGGATGGTGCACAACCTGTCATTGGATGCCAGTGTGCGAGCGTCCCGCTCACTGCCCAATGAACCACCCGAAAATGCGATTGATGGTCTTGGAAACACCCAATGGGGAGCAGGTTATGATGCTTTGCAGTGGATTGAGATTAATTTGGGCAAACCTGCAAAAATCACTGAGATTCGTTTGATGGTTGCCCAATATCCTGAGGGGGAGACAACACATATTATCAGGGTGCGTGGTGTTAACGGTGATTTTATAGAAGTTACACGCTTCAATCAGTTTACCCGCGGTGATGACTGGTTGAGCTTCATCCCCGAAACACCCTTGGAAGAAATCCAATACATCCGCGTGGAAACCACCCGCAGCCCTTCTTGGGTGGCATGGAAAGAAATCCAGGTATATGGGGAATAACAATATATTCATTTGAGAATTATTTATCATCTAACACCCACAATTGAGTATCGGTATAACTCATTTATACAAAGATGGTTGATACAATGAGGCAGATCAATTCCAGACTTTATGTGATTTAAATCTGCAGGGGAAATCACGTTAATGTTAAGTTCTGTTACATAATTCTCATAATACACATTGTTATGTCAATATACACTGATTATTGTAGTAAGATATAAAAAAGAGAATAAGATGGCAATAAAAGATCAAGTAACCCCAGAACAATGGAAGTTGTTGATGAACGCACCAGGCGCTGCCTCCGCTTATGTCTCGACAGCCAGCGGCGGTGTGCTTGAAATGTTCAAGGAGCTATTCACGGCTGGTAAGTTTATGCAGAACCTGATCAAGCAGCCCACGGGAAGCGGGTATGGAGCGATCGTAGATGAACTACTGAACGCAATGAAGGGCATGTCCTTAGATGACGCCAAGGCAAATTCGTTCCAGTATCAGTCCAAAGATCCGGCTGGCCTGCGGGCTGAGGCGAAGCAGATTGTGGCGGATGCTGCTACAGCTGTTTCCAACCTGCCCGACAAAGAAGGATACAAGCGATGGATATTGGAAATAGCCCGCCAGGTGGCGCTGACCAAGACCGGAGGGATCCTGGGCATGGGTGGGACCTCGGTCATTGATGAAAAAGAACAAGCTGCCATTGACGAGATGGCCGCTTTGTTTAGCGCGTGAAAGCACAGCACTAACAAGATTTTAAGAAATCGGATTTTGGGATGAAAATGAGACTAGAAAAACCAGTCTCATTATTGATTTATAAGTAAAGAGACATTTTTCATAATCCTTCACAAATGCCCTCTTCCCCTTATGTAGGATGATAAAGCCCTCTTTTCAAGAAGCGCAGCATACCCACATCAATCCCGCCTGGGTACGTGGGGTTTAACTCGCCATTGGATTTCAGCGTACGCCAGTAGGGCAGCTCGTTGGGTTTACCTTGAGTTTTCATTTCTTCCGCGGTGTTGGCAGCGGTCATAGTGAAAATGCCCGCGGTCAGCGTGGAACAGCCCCTGACATGATATTGATCGGCGATTTTTTTGCAGATTTCGATCAGGGTAGTCAGTTTACTTTTTGGTATCAGTTTCATTAATGCTTCCACCTCGCTAGGGTAAACCAGCACCACCTCATCGCCTACTTCCGCACCCATTTTATGTACCGCATTGTAGCAGGGGAAGCCTTTTTCCAATTTGAGTATCTCGGCACTCCCTGTTTGTCCGCCATTTTTTTCTGCCAGGTTTTTCTCATGTTTACCTCACTATTATGAATAGTATATAGGATGAATTCTATTTATAGTTGGTGTAGATTTGTTTGGTGAAAATGCGATGTGTCACATTTTCCACCCATGTCCAATGGACAAGGAGATGCAATAGAAGTGCGGCAATGAAAATCACACTTGACCAGATATGGATTACATCCCATATAAATGGGCTGAAGAGGAAAGTTGTGGTGAGTTCAGCAGCACTATGATTTCCCCCCACCAGGAAGAAATATATGCCGGAAATTGCGCTTGCCAGAAAGCTGAAGGCCATCAGTGTATCGATCAAAATATTGATCCAGGTGGTCTTGTTGAATTTCCCTTTAAAACTGAAAATATCCTTAAAAAATCTTCGCGCAATGGCTACCACCCAGTTCCAGTGGAGCAGAATATGCACTGCCACAGCGAGGGTGATGAATAGCCCGATCCAGGCATGAAGCCATTTCCAGGTGCTTCGATCAAAGAGAATGGAAATCCCATAATACGGATTCCGACCTCCCTGGTAGCCACCCCTGGGGAAGATCAGAAAATAACCCCCTGAGAGGATGGTTAAAATGGATGCTGATATTAAGATCACATCCACTGTCCAATTTCGCTTTGCAAGCGATGACACTTTATAATTACATTCCATTTCTATGAATTCCTTTCGCGTTCAAAGATAGCCTGTTTTATTGAAAGCGGGATGAAGTTTTTATAAAGAAATGGTAAAGATATTTGGATAAGAAGAAAGGATGACATCTCATGAGCCATCTGCTGGTGATTGGCAGCCCCTCACTTGATCGGCTGCATTTTGATGGTCAATCTGTGGATTCCGCGGGGGGTGCGGGGATGTACACCGCCATGGCAGCCCGGCGCAGCGGAGCGCGGGTATCGCTGTTTGCGCCTCGACCGGAGCCGATGCCCGAGAAATTGCAGCCTGTCAGCGAGCGCTTGGAGGACTGGATGGGACCAATCGTCTCACCGGGGGAGATGCCGCGTTTCCACATTGCCCATGAGGGTGACCAGGCAACCTATCTGGAAGTGTTTATCGGTGCAGAGGCAAGCCTGGATGTAGAACAACTGCCTAAAGATTTATCCACTTATGATGGAATTCACATCATCCCATTGGGTGATGCCAGGAAGCAACAGGAGTTCCTGCATGCCTGCCGGTTGCGAGGTGCAGGTTTCCTCTCTGCGGGTACCTACCTAGAGGACGTCCGTGACCGCGCTGAGGTGGTGAAAGCCAACCTGGAACTTGCGGATGTTTTCTTCATGAATAAAGAGGAAGCCGAGGGAATTTTCGGGTCTCTGGAAGGTGCAAAGACAAAACCCGGGAAAACCCTGTTTATCACCCTGGGAGAGAAGGGGGCGATGGTGATCCAAGGTGAGCACCGCACAAATTTAAGTGCGGTGCCGGCAAAGCGGCTAGATCCCACCGGTGCGGGGGATGCTTTTTGCGGGGCAGCACTGGCTCATCTGCTGGAGGGTGAACACCCGGTCATGGCAGCCAGGTGGGCGATGGCACTTGCAGCCGAGGAGGTTGAGCATGTTGGTCCTGCTGCATTGCTGTGGGATGAACCACCGCCGCGGATCATGTTGGATGAACGTGTCAGGGTGAATGAAGAGCAGGTTGAAAGGATCGCCAAGATAATCCGCACACTATCAGCAGCAGCCCCATTCGATTTTGTAGGTGAGGATTTCCCACCAGTGGGCCACTTGGCTGCGCTGGATTTCTTCTTTGCCAGCACACTACAACAGTTTGGCTTTTGGGAAGAAAGGGAGGGCAGGTATGACCGCCCGCTGATGGCGGTAATTAATGGGGAGATGTTGAAAGGTTCTGAATACCTGGACCGCGCCTTCCTGCGCCTACTGCAGACCGACCCAGCTTTTTATACCCCTGAAAGGCAGGCAAACCTGACTCGAGAGGAGATGCAGGGACTTTTCCAGGCGGATGACGGTTCGCATCCCATGCCGGCGCTTGAGCTGCACCTGCGGCAGGCACAAGCATACGGGCGGGATATGCTTGCGATGGGTGTAAACCCACAGGATATCATCCAGCGCTCACGAGATACGGACAAACCGCTGCAGAGTTTTCTGCGTTCGCTGGACCATATAGGCGGATACAAGGAGGATCCGCTGCGCAAGAAATCTAACCTGCTGGCGTTGTGCCTAAACCAAAGGCCGGAGAGATTCCTGCCCTTTGGGGAAGGGGAGAGCGTGCAGCCGGTGGTGGATTACCACGGCATGCGCTCCGGGCTGCGCATCGGGCTGGTGGATGTGCTGGATGAGAAACTGAAAAGTAAATTGGCTGAACGCAGGCTATTGTCTGTGGAGGAGGAATGGGCGGTGAGATATGCAATATATCGGGCGCAACAGAAGGTGGTGGAAGTCTCTGGTAAGGGCATGGGCGCGGTGGACTGGTTTTTCTTCGCCTACATGCGCAGCCACTGCTTGGAGATGAGCGAACCGTTGTGTGAAGAGTGCGCGGCTGACCCGGTCTGCATGCACCGTAAGGAACTCTTCCAACCGGTGATTAGGACAACTTATTACTAAATTGGAAATCATAGGGAGAGATTTGATTTAGTGCTTGGGAATCAGGGATTTTATTTTTGCCAAGATTGGGTTTTTGGTACTGCGTGAAATGGATTAGAAATTCGATTTTATGAAAGGATTAATTAAGTCCCAATTTGGCAGCAACACCTGTGCGCCTTCTGAGGTGACAGTGGCTGTGACCATACTGCGGTCAATGCTCAACCTTTCCATACCAGTAAAACTGGCACGCACGAATGCCAGAAATAGTCGCGGCAACAGCCAGATGGGTAGATTAGTATCGACCACTTGAAATGAGGCTACCAAAATCTGTGGGATGCGCACCCAGGTGGTGGGGTTGAGCAGCTGACGGACGAACGCTGCAATAAAATATTGCCCCTGCTGGATGCGGAAAAAGTCGTCACCATCGGAGCGGCTGCGCAGAAATGCTAGGGCTTGTGCGCCATTTAAATAGCTAGTCCCTTCGGGCAGGCCGGCCATGGGATTGGGTAGGTGGATGGAAATCCCACCCATCGAATCCACCAGTTCGGGGAAATTCTCCAGATTTGTGCGCAGATAATACTTCAATCCTATGCCAAAATTATTCTGGATAGTTCTCAGGGTAAGGTCTGGTCCGCTGCCTGCTGCCTGCGCTTCGGCAAAGAAGTGTGCGGTGTTGATGCGGTTCTCTCCTACTCCCGGGATGGTGACCCACAGGTCGCGGGGGATGGAGAGCAATTTCACCTGGGGCTGCAGGGGATTCACTGAGACTAGCATAATCGTGTCGCTGCGCCCCATGTAGGATCCCTGTGGTGCCCGGTCGATGCCTAAAATCACAAAGCGGGTGGAGAAAGGGGCAATCAGGTAAATCAGCAGGACGAGGAGAAGGATGAAAAAACAACCACAGCCACTGCAGCCTGACCTTTTTCGCGCCTGGTGGTGGTCTGTGTGGACACGGTCTTCCCTCTCCGCTTGGGTGTTAATAGGATTTGAGGTTAAACCAGTCGGTTCGTTTGGTTGTTGCTCCTGAAAATTCATGGAGTACATTCTACATGATTTTTTGGTAAATGGGAAAACAAGACCATCTCATCTGCTTTTGATATATTAAAAATTATTGAAAATGTATTCCATTTTCACATAGTAGTAGTATGCTTGCTTAAATCGGCTAGCTGGTTTCATTAGAAAAAATTCTGGCTTCGTGCGGTGTATCCTGTTAAGAAGATAAGATGTGGGTGATTATAGTAAAGGGTATTGAAAGGTTCTCTTAGATAAAAAAGGGGTATAGTGCTGAAAAAAATTAATCTGCGCTAGGATGATTGAAATAACAAGTTCGTATAAAATATGGAGAATATATTAAAATACAATCCTTCACTTATCTCATAAGGAGGAAAAGGGTATGAATAAACGCTTATTCGTTTATTTTCTTGTGTTAACTGTTGCAATTACAGTAGGATATTTGTACTATGTGCGCACTCAAATCAATGAGGCGGAACCAGTTGAACGCATCAGCGTCAAATGGTGGGGTTCTGGGCATGCAGATATTAACTCGATTTCGTTCACCTACTGGAATAAAAATGATCCGCCAGAAGTTCCGATCCGTTGTGCAAAATGTCACAGCGGTCAGGGATTTATCGATTACCTTGGACAGGATGGCAGTGAAGCCCTGCAAGTGGATAAAGCGGCAGCCATCGAATCGGTCATCTCCTGCATGGTCTGTCATAATGAACAGGCAGATGCTCTTAGTATGGTACAGTTCCCATCAGGGATTTCCTTGGAAATTGGAAAAGATAATGCGTTGTGTGCCACCTGCCACAGTGGTTTGAATGCGGGTTCAGCGGTGGATGATGCTGCAGGTGAATTTACATCTGATGAGTTGATGGAAATAAACAGATTAGTGATGCCGCATTACGCCTTTGCAGCATCTACCTGGCTGGGTACGGAAGCAAAGGGTGGATATGAATATCCTGGCAAGGAATATGTGGGGAGATTTTTTCACGCGACTGGCGTAGAAACTTGCACAAAGTGTCATGATGTACATTCGCTAAAGATGCGTGAAGGATTGACAGAGAAAAAGGTAGATTTGTGCGCTGCTTGCCACTCAAATGTGACCGGCCCTGCTGATTATCGTGATATATTTGTGGATGGGATTGATTATGATGGCGATGGTCGGGTGATGGGGTTGTATCATGAGATTGTGGGCATGCGAGAACTACTTATGAAATCCATTCAGAAGTATGCCATAGAAATCATCGGCACAGCCATTGGTTGGGCGGATCAATCCCCATTTCTGTTTATTGACACAAATCAGGATGGAACTATCAGCAGCGAAGAGGCTTCTGGTGCAAATGCTTATACCATTTTCACTCCGCGTTTGATGCGAGCTGTATTTAATTTTCAATTCAGCATGAAAGATGCCGCTGGGTATGTGCACAACGGGAAATACATCATGCAATTGTTATATGACGCTATTGAAGATCTCGCCAGTGTAACTGGATTTCCAATGGGCAATTTAATTAGGCCGTGATACATGCTTGATAGTATTTGAAAATGGTGAATCGATGAATAAAAAAAGAATTCGCATACTGGTGATTGTTACCTACGTACTAGTCATGCTGCTGCCGCTAATTGTGCTGCTGATATTACCCATGCCACCCGGGCGTGATTTTTGGCGCGATTTTTCAGTGGCGCTGGGTTTTGTGGGGCTTTCCATTGCGGGCTTTCAATTCGTACCAACAGCAAGGTTGCAGTTCCTGGCTGATGTGTTTGATATGGATCATATATACAAAGTGCACCATTATCTTTCGGTACTTTCGGTGTTGCTGGTACTACTGCATCCAATGATTTTAGTTCTACATAATCCGTACACATTGTATTTGCTCAATCCATTTACCGCACCATGGCGGGCACAGTCAGGACTCATTGGGTTGCTGAGTTTGCTGTTGATTGGTATCACCTCGGTATTGCGGAAGGAGATCAGGATTGGCTATAGAACATGGCACTTCATCCATGCTATGCTAGCAATTGCGATTGCTGTATTTGCATTAATTCACATCTTCAAAGTCAATTACTACAGCGCTGTGCCGGTGATGAAAGGGACTTTAATTGTTCAAACCGCTATCTGGGTAGCCATGACGCTGTATATCCGCGTGGTCAAACCAATCAAGATCCTACGTCGTCCTTATGAAGTGCATCAGATTATTACAGAGACAGCGGATGCCTGGACGATTGTGCTCAAGCCGGTTGGACATGAAGGTATAGATTTCAATCCTGCTCAGGTAGCATGGATAACTATCAATCGTTCCCCATTCGCACTATTCCGCAACCCCTTTTCTATCTCAGGCAGTGCGCATAAAAAAGAAGAACTGCGCTTCTCCATAAAAGCATTGGGAGATTTTAGTTCTTCGATCGGGCAGCTCAAGGGCGGGGAGCGGGTATATGTGGATGGACCATTTGGAAGCCTGATATTGAACGACAACCGTAGTCGGAAGGGTTTAGTATTATTGGCTGGCGGTATTGGTGCTGCACCGGTGATGAGCATTTTGCATACTTTGGCTGACAGCAGGGATAAACGTAAGATTTATTTTTTCTATGGTAACTATAACAAGGAAAGTATCATTTTCCTGAGAGAATTGGAGAGGCTAAAAAAAAGCCTCAATATGACATTAATTCATGTGCTGGAGGTACCCAGTAAGGGGTTTAAAAGTGAGACAGGGTTCATCACCCGTGAACTATTGGATAAAACATTACCCAAGAACCGTCGTGAACTATTCTACTTCGTATGCGGTCCATTAGCTATGATTGAAGCGATGGAGAATCACCTTATTGCCTTGGGAATCCCTGATAGGCAGGTGACGGTTGAGAAATATGATATGGCCTAGTGAAGTGCGGTCATGAAGAATAAAATAGAACTGCGCGTACTGCTGGTTATCACGCTTTTGGCTGTTGGTCTTTCGCTGCTGTTTGCCTGGTTGCAGAGCGCTTGATACTTTGCTAGATATCTTTTCGTGGTGATCAGAAATAAAATCTTAAGCAGAGATTATCTTTTAACTTGAAGGTAGATTGAGAACCGACGATGACTGTGAATGATTTCCTGGGTTTGATCGGTTTTGTGGGGGTGGTGCTGGCAGCTCTCAGTTGCGTGGCAACCTTGTTGGTTTGTTCGATCTCGCTATTACATAAGAATAGTCATATTGGGGATTTGGTGACCATGTTGGTCAATTTGCAAGCCATATCCTTGTGCTTAGCTGTTCTTTCGCTGGCACTCCTTCTGCAACTGGGGGCATTTGAATATTCCCTGGTTTTCAACGCAGTCGAGCAAGGCATGCCAGCGCTACAAAGGTTTGGTGGTTTGTGGTCCGGGCAGGCTGGCTCTCTTTTGTTTTGGTCTTGCATGATGTCCATGGCCGTTGTGTTAGCCTTACGGATTGCAAAAAAAATGGGAAAAAGCCAATATAGTATTTTGGTGGTTATAATTCTTGATAGCACGCTGATCTTCTTCCTTGTGCCGATACTATTCTTTGCTAGCCCCTTTTCCAAATTTTGGGTATCTGCCACAGGGGAGATCCGTGAAGCGTTATTTGCACCGGCCGGCTATGCACTAGCAACACCCAACGATGGTATGGGTATGAATCCCAGCTTGCGCCACCCCGCGATGTTATTACATCCACCATCTTTATACCTTGGTCTGATTGGTTTTTTCATCCCCTATGCATTCGCACTGACATCGTTGATCGTCGGTGATAGCATGAGTAGCTGGGTGAGGTATGTATTTCCCATCGGATTATCCGCACATCTCTTCTTGACTGTAGGTATGTTCCTGGGTTCATGGTGGGCATATACCATTTTAGGGTGGGGTGGTTACTGGGGTTGGGATGCAGTGGAAATTGCCGGATTGCTACCCTGGTTGCTATCCTTTGGTTTGTTACACTCAATGAAAGCGCGATTAAGAGGTAAGCCCTTTCAAAGATGGGTGTATGTATTTTCTATTGCCATCGTGTTGCTGATTCTGTTCGGTGTGTTGCTGACCCGTTCTGGGATTGTTGAATCGGTGCACGCCTACAGTGCTGGGGCGCTAGGGCCGGCACTCAGCGCGCTCATCGTTTTGCATTTAGGCATCAGCACAGCGTTCATCATAAAACAATGGAAAAATTCGGGCGAAAGACATAAGAAAGAAACCAAATCTAAGGAAGATATCCTCCTAAGCCTCCTGAATATCCTCCTGTTGATTTTGGTGGCGATTTACCTGTTTGGGCAAACATTACCGGTCACATCGCAATTATTTATGCAAACCAAGCGGTCATTCAGCGCCAGTCAATATGAGTTGAATTCTGCACCAGTGCTCATTGCCATACTCGTAATTACCGCTCTGCACCCATTAATTAGTTTGGGAAAACAAACCCAACACAAGCATCATGTCATCATTTTGGTAATCGCACTCGCTGCAATTTTTATCCCGCTACTCCTGTTTTTTCGTGGAAAAATATCCGTTCTACCCGCACTGGGTTTATGGGCGGCAGTTTTTCTGTTCATCAGCTGGCTATATGCTTTCCTGCAAGAGAGGGTAAAGATAGGGATACCTCAACTTAGTAAAAAAATTAAATTTGGTTCGTTTTTAATTCATTTGGGGCTTGCAGTACTGGCACTAGGAATCCTGTCTGTGGAAAACCTGAATTTTCAAGAGGACATACTCCTAAATATGAGTGAAGCAAAATTGCCCGGTGATATCTCAATTTTTGGTCAGGCCAGGCAGGAATATGTGAACAAGGATGGGCAGATTGTATTTGAGTACCTGGTTTTGTTGAATCAGAAAGGTGGTAAAAGCCGTTCATTACTACCTAAGATGATGTTTTACCCCAAACTTCAGATCATTAATTCAGTTCCCGCCATCCACAGCGATCTTCGAAGGGATGTACAGGTAATTCTGGGTGACTGGCAGAGGGCTGGCAGTGAGCGGGTGGTTATGCGTGTGAATGTCTTCCCTTTTATGAGCTGGATCTGGTTGGGAGGAGCGATGATGGTGGTAGGGGATATGTTTCAATTAATTGAAAATAAAAAAACTACAGGATTATCCTCATCAATCATCACCTCAATTAAACTCAGTGGTTAATTTTGGCATAAGTAACATGCATCTTTACAATTGACCTACATGGCTTGTATATTATCCAAAACAGTATAAATAACACATAAAGGAATTCAAGCATAAAAAAATCTATTGCATTATTTTAGGGTTAGGGTTGAGCCTGGCCACCAGCCTGATGCTGATCCTTTCATTCCACCCCTACAACGTTTGGCTGCTGGCTTTTATTGCCTTCGTCCCCATGCTGATCTCGCAGTATCGTATCTTCCCTTAAAAATGGGCAGGTGTGGCCTCCGCCATTGGGGTGGGTGGCTGGCTGTTCGTATTTCTCACCTCCATGTTTGGCAATAATCCCGCCGCACGGGTCATCCAGGTTGTAGTGTTGGTCATCGTGGTCATCCAGATGTTTACTGCACCGGGTTTGCGGCGCTTCCACGAGCAGACCGGTTATTGCTGGTTCGTGCTGGAGGGTGTGCTGAATTGGGTGGGTATCGAGATGATACGCAGTTTCATCCCGCCAATCAACACTCATGCGTTTATCGCTCAGACAATGTACACTCAGCCCTGGATGCTGCAACCCATTTCCATCTTCAGCATCTATGGATTAAGTATGGTGTTGCTTTTGTGCAATTATGCGCTGGCATAGGGAATCATGTTTATCTTTGACCAAAAATGGGGATGGAATGACACCTCGCTATTGGAGCATAAATCAGTCGTTCACTGGTTAGCCGTTGGGGGTATCGCCCTGGCAGTTTGGATTGGTATCTCGCTCATCTTATTAGCCGGTGTTCCTTCAGATTTACCCACACTGCGCGTTGCGGCAGTGCAGCATAATTTCCCTCGACCTGCACATCAAGATACGCTAGAATCACAACCGCTGCGTTTGCAGGCATTGTCCGAACAAACACGGATTGCAGCACAAGAGGGTGCTCAATTGGTTGTCTGGCCGGAACTAGGTTTGGGCTTTGACCCGCAGGTGGAATATAGTGCTGAATTGAAAGCATTGGCAACAGAGATAAACGCATATATCTTCATTGGTTACGGCATAGATGATCCGCTGGGGTGGTGCAATGAGATGGTGTTGCTCTCACCTGGTGGTGAATTCTTGGAGACCTACGGCAAGAATCACAACACCTCTCCTGGTGAGCCACCCATCATCACTGCAGGTGTTTACCCGGTATACGATTTGCCCTTCGGACGTGTGGCCACCATTATCTGCAATGATGTGCATTTTACAGATACGTCACGCAGCCTTGCCCGTAAAGGCGCGCAGTTGATTGCCGTGCCGACTTTGGAAATCGCGGGCATTGCGCTGGAGCAGGTTGCCCAGAGCGTCATGCGCGCCGTGGAAAACCGCGTGGTGTTGGTGAAGGCGGATGTGGCCTATGCAGCTGCAATCATCGATCCGTATGGGCGTATAGTCGCCTTTCGCAACGGCTCACCTGAAGGTACGGCCTTTGCCCTGGTCGCGGATGTGCCATTGAGGAGATCCAGCACACTTTACACCAGACTTGGAGACTCGGTTGGTTAAGCCTGGTGGGATTTACCTTTTTTACTGTCTTTCAGGTTATGATAGAACGAAAACAGAGTGTGAAATGAATCACTATTTCGAAAAATTTTAGTCTATCAAGGAGTCAAAACATGAGTCTGTTACAGGCAATTCAAACCTATGCGAAAACCCTGTCGGCAAAAATTGAGGAAAAGAAAGGGATATACAATCTCACTTTAACCGTTGCAGAGCGCAAAACCTTTCTCAGCAAACAGAAACTCATCTATGAAGCCAAATTCCGCATTGATGAAAACGAAAAATCCATTAAGTTCACCGAGATGTTAAGAGAGAGTTCTGTGGGTATGCAGGCCGGTACGGAATTTAAAGTGGAGAGTTACAAAATCGGCAAGGGCGGTCAGCGGGAAGGAGGAATCGAACAGCAGGCAAACCTGTTTGGTAAAAAATATAACTATGATTTTAATTTCAAGGTCATACGTGCCAGGATAGAATCACTGGCGAGTGAAAACGGCTACGATTTTCACTATCAAGCCACGTCACTTGGGTTGTAGTGCTATTTTGTAAATTAATTCAAATTTTTGCATAGAATGTTTCCTATGCCAAAAAAGAATCGGGTGGTGTTGTGCTAAAAGATAAATTCAACTATTAATTCAACTAAATAAAGGGAAATATTTCAGTCGTGGCTATTGAGACCCCCAAATACAAGGTAATCCAAAAGAAAAATCAATACGAACTTCGTTTCTATGCCCCATTCATTACCGCGCAGGTTGAAGTGCAGGCAATTGATCATCGCGATGCCGCCAATAAGGGATTTAGGCCATTGGCAAGCTATATTTTTGGGGAAAATATTTCGGCAGAGGAGATCCAGATGACCGCACCGGTGATGGCGAAGTCATATTCTGAAAAAATCGCCATGACTGCGCCGGTTACGGTGAGTGGGAAAGGTGTTTTTCAGGTTAGTTTTGTCATGCCAAGCAGATATACGATGGAGAGTTTGCCAAAGCCTAGAGATTCAAGAATCAAGTTCATCCAAAATCCTGAGAGGACCATGGCGGTTATTCGATTTAGGGGACCTTTTGGTAAACAGAATTTTGATCGAAACCTTAATAAATTACACTATTGGATAGAAGCAGAAAAATTCCATTCCAAAGGGGATGCAATCATTGCTGGATATGATCCACCTTTCACCCCATGGTTCTTAAAACATAATGAGATATTAATTGAGGTGGAATAATCAGGAAATTACTTTATTCCTGATGTAATCGTAAATATTCCTGTTCCCAAATCTCTTTGCGAATCTTCAGGTTCTCCTGGCTGATGGCAGACAGGGATTGAGCAAGGGAGTGCTCGCTGATGCTGGTTTTGGACCCTGTATGTTCCGGTTGGGCATGATGGCTACTTACCCATTGCATGAAAGTGGCATGATGGTCTCGGAAAGGGCAGGCATGCATCCAGTTTCCATGCTGATCAGGATTATTCTGACCGTAGCCATATTCTCGCTGCCATGCACGGATGCGCTTGAAAAAGGGATCGGACCAGATATCATTGATTGTGCCATGATGTGCATAGATATCATTTAAATTCATTGTTGTATAAGGAGCAAAGACGCAGGGCATCACTTTGCCATCCCAATTTATGTAAAAATAGCCATTTTCCCTTCCAGCAGCAATGCAGCCTTCTACTAAGGGACCATGATTCCAAAAATCGAGGAGGAAATATCGCTTTTTTTCCACTACCTCCCATGACCTTCTCCAGAATTTTTCCACTTCTTCTGCTCGGGGGAGCAGTGCTACTTGTGGATTGCGGCCAATGGGCATGTATTGGAAAATGAAACCATAAAATGCACCCTGCTCGTTGAAAAAGAAATCCAGAAATTCATCTTTCAGGATTGAATTGATATTCTGGCGGGTAACCATGATGGAGATGCCAAAGGGTACGCCTGCATTGCGCAGGTTGGTCATGGCGCTTAATGTTTTAAGGAAAACCCCTTGACCGCGCCTCTGATCGGTTTCTGCCTGCATGCCTTCCACGGATATTGCGGGGGTAAGATTGCCCAATCTACCTAACCTGTTAGCGGTTTCTTGATCTAAGAGAGTGCCATTGGTGAACATCAGGAACAGACAATCGGAGTGCTTCTCGACCAGGTCGAGCAAATCCTTGCCTTCTGAGCGGTAGAGCAATGGTTCACCACCGGAAAAAACAAATAAAGGCACACCCCAGAAGCGTTTGGCTTCATCTAGGAGCCTCTCAAGAACAGCCCATGACAATATCCCTTTTTTAGTACCTGAATCGGCATAACACCCCTGGCAGCGAAGATTGCAGGCGCTGGTTGGGCTGACGACAAGGAAAAATGGCGGTTTGCAACCATGCAGTTGTTTAAAGTTAGGGGCTCTTGAGTTATTTTGCATCGTGTTAAGCAAAGTTTTGCCCCACAGGTGAGTGATTGTACTGATTACCTGGGGAGCAATTTGGCGCTTCCCAAGCAATCTATCGATTGTGGTTAAAACTGAATGAAAAATCAACTCACGTTGGCGATAAATTAATGCCCACTTCTGAGATCGATTTTTATTCCCGAATAATTTAATAAAAAGGGAAATCAAAGCAAGAAAGAATTTACGAACGAAGCCAATATAAAGCCAGTGATGCTTTGAGGTTTGATGTTTCAATGGAGTAACAAAACCTTGCTGAATTTTAAGTAATATTATAATGATTCCTTAGGAGGATTCCATGTCGCGCGTATCTCTAAACCAAATTGCCCCTGACTTCAGTTTGCCAGATTATTCAGGTAGGCTATTTCGGCTTTCTGATTTGCGCGGTGAAAAGAATGTGCTGCTAGTCTTTAACCGCACCTTCACCTGACCATTCTGCCGCGCGCATATGGCGCAGTTGCGCCAGGACTACTCTGAATTCGTTGCCCGTAATGCTGAAGTTGTTGTGGTGGGACCTGAGAATGCCCAATCTTTCTCATCTTATTTCCAAAAAGAGGCACTTCCCTTCGTCGGCTTGCCCGATCCGGGTGCCAGTGTCTTAAAATTGTACGGACAGGAGGTGAACCTGTTCAAACTGGGGCGCATGCCCGCCCAGGTGTTGATTGACAAAGCGGGGGTAGCGCGCTTTGTGCATTATGGACACTCCATGGCTGATATTCCTGCAAATGAAGAAATCCTCACCCTGTTGGATGAAATCAATAGTAAATAAGTATAGATCATGCGCCGGATTGAAATTCCACATTATGATGCGACTATCCACTGGCTACTGCAAAGCCAGACTCCCTCTATTTGCTACCTGATGATGACCCGGTTGTTGGGTATGGCGGAAGATAATGAAGAGGTTATCTCCACCAGGCAGCGCATACCCCTTTCACTACCTGTAAATGGCATACTGGCAGCACAGCACGAGGAGGGATATTGCGAATGAGTAAACAACATTTACTCACCAAAGTACCGCAGTTCGCACTCGAGCATGCTGCTCTGGATAGAACTCGGGTTGGAGGTGTGAAATTCTCACCTGCAGCGAGGAGCGGCATTCGCTCTGGATGCGATTAAAAAGATTCCACCACATCATTTGACGCGGAGGGAAATTGGTCTGGTTTGCTTCTGGGGAAACTGGTTGCGGTGCCCGCTGTATTGTGGCAGGGGACGGATAAACTTGTGCAAGAGGTGATCGATTTTGTGTGTGAGGATATCCAGCGGGGTGGGCAGTGTCGCTAGAACTCAAACTTGCCGTGTGCCTGGGGGTGGCACGCGACCTGTATGGATTGGCGCTCATCCCGCAAAACCAACGCTCAGCTTCGGTGCGCAAAGCACTTCACATAGGCATCCGATTTTTCCTGGAGGAGTATGACCTGGTAAAGCTGAATTTCACGCCCAGGAACAGAAAGCACCCCCTGTGGAACAAACTTAACTTTCCCTTGTATTATCAAGCGGATAAGTTATTTATTTTGCGCATCCTCAAAGAACTGAAAGCGCTAGACCATCTCAAAGCACAAGAAGTGCTAACTTGGCTACTTTCACAACAAACAAAAGCTGGCATCTGGCGTGGGGCAGTCCATTTAAGAGCTCACGACCATTTCTGGCAGGTTCTGACAGCGTGGAGCGCTGGATCGCATACCATGCGCTGGAAGTACTTTCGTAACCGTAAGTTTATGTAAAAAATTTCAAGAACAATTGATTCCTAATTTTGAAAAATCCTTGGATAACATCCTTTCGGTGTGTCGGAAGAAACCTTCGCTCATTTTGTCCTCCAGGTGATATTTGCGATATACCCAATCACCGTAGTGGTAGTTCATCCTGTCCAGGACCACATAATCCACCTTTGCTGCAAGCATGTCCGGCAGACCCTCTGCTCCAGGCAACATCGGGGCGATCATGGCGTAGGTACGGATTCCGGCACGATGTAATTCATTTAGTGCCCGGATCCTTTCTCGGATGGGAGGGGCACTTGGCTCGAACAGTTGCCTGATGTGCTCATCCGCCGTGGTGATGGTCAGACCAACTTCAAAATATTTCCCAGTTTTCAGGATATCTAGGTCACGAAGAACCAGTGGGGAGCGAGTTTGAACAGCAACAGGCCAATCATATTGAGCCAGGATTGCCAGGCACTGGCGGG
>Ga0067045_1029518_pt1 | contig 20154 bp, 17 predicted proteins | sample TerdegcTABiofilm_FD_59184 | JGI IMG/M metagenome (GOLD analysis project Ga0067045, IMG submission 59184) | Combined Assembly of (Gp0054472, Gp0054536) Wastewater bioreactor microbial communities from Singapore -Terephthalate degrading... | reverse complement strand
TGCCAACAGACCGTCCAGTCCGTCCAGCAGGTTGATGGCGTTGGTGATCCCCACGATCCAGAAGATGGTCAGAGCCCAGGAAAACCAAGTCGGGAGGAAGATCAGTTCTCCGTTGGCGGGATTTTTGAGAAAGGTGATGATAATGTCGAATTTTATCAGGACGATTGCCACCAGGATCTGGCAGAGAAGTTTTATTTTTGCTGGGATGTCTTTTTTGTCGTCGATGGCTCCCACAATCATCATCAGTATGCCCCCGATAAGCAGCCCCAGTATATGTTTTACGGTTCTTTCATCGAAAGAGAGCCAGAAATAACCGAAAACCAGCAAGGTAATAAATACCGCCGAAATAGTTGCCGCAGCAATACTGAGCCCTCCCCAGCGGGGGGTGGGGCAACTGTGGACTCTCCTTTCACCGGGCATGTCCATGGCTTTAAACCGGACTGCCAGATTCTTCACCAGGGGGGTTAAAAATACGGCCGTTGCCAAAGCTATTATAAAAGCGGTTATATACGTAATCATAATAATTTCCTGCCTGATTATACAGTATTATCCAGAACCTATTCGGGAATCGGTTGAAGAGGGTATAAATACCTTAAAAGAACGACTCCCCTTCTTCTATGGGCTGGGCAAATCCGGAATAAACAACCCATATAACGGTTTTATGAAGGACTAAAGTCCTTCGCTAGGGTTTTTCGACCTCCAACCTCTTACTTCCGACATCCAACTTCTTTCATGATATATCTATTTACGCCGAAAGTCAACCGCTCCTTTCTGCACAGAAGAATTACAGATTGATTACATCCCGGTTACACATTGATTACATCGCCATTTTTCCCCTTATTACCTGCCTGAGGGGATTTTAACAGACTATTATAATATATGGTTCAAGACTTTATTCTTTTTTACTTTATTATACTCCCAAATCCTTTTAGTATCCTGTTTATCAATTCCCATTCTTTTTCCTGTCTTTGAGGGAGAGGCAATTTTCCCGCCTCTTCCATATCCAGGATGGGGTGGATCGGCGAAAAGGGGACTTTCCAGGGAGATTCCCTTCGTGAAAAATAATCAAAGTACCGACTATGAAGAAACACCACCACCGAGGGAACTCCCACTGCCGCCGATATGTGAGTGGTTCCAGAATGCATGGTAATCACCAGAAGACATTCTCTCAACAGAGAAGCGTATCTCTTGAGAGGAAAAGGAGGTATAAAGAATATATCCTTATCTTTTATTTTGATTATTTCGATTTTCTCTTCTCTGTTATTGAAATCAAATCCTATATTTACAGTTTCTCCCTGACGAGAGACAAAATTTTCATCATCTTTTGCCGTGTCTCCACCGTTGAAATTCAAATCGGAAACAACCTTTTCCACGATATTTTTTGAAGAAGGATGATAAAAACAGAAGAGGGGATTTTGGGGATATTTATTTTTTATTTCTTTTATCAAGTTGGATATTCCCCTATGGTTATCCTTTTGTCCCCAGAACCACCGGTCGGAAATCTGAAGGGCAATGGGCTTTTTGTTATCATCATCGGCAGAGGCGGTGGGTTTTTCTATTAAACGGAAGTGGTTCATAAATACCCTGCCGAATTCCTCTTCTTCTTCCAGTGGGAGAATCAAAGGGGAATCCACCGGCGGAACATCCAGCACCGAGGCGATTTTCTGATTCTGTTCCACCTCGTGGAGGAGAGTATATTTGGAAGGGTTTTTCTGATAATCGCCGGGATCGTCATAACATATTATCCGTTCATCAACTATAAACAAACTGACCAGTTGCGATATGAGCATTTTATTATAGACAGGAGCGATCCGAATTTTACCTCCTATGATATAGCAGAAAACATAGTCTTTCACGGCGGCGGAGAAACTTATGATGATGTCGAAATCTTTTTCCTGCATGGTCTCGAAAAACTTCTCTTCCTCATAGCCCTCATTATAGCAGATAAGCCGGTCAATATCCCTGTTTCCCCTCAACACTTCCAGAGTTAAAGGGGTGGCGATACAGGATATTTCCGCCTGGGGATATGTTTTTCTTATCCCTCTCAATGCAGGAGTATATAAAAGAGTATCACCTATATGAGTGATACGGGAAATCAGTATTTTCAGATTCTCTTTTGATGGTGAATTCATTATTTGCAAACCTATACCGGTTATGAACAGCAATTTCAGAGATCCTGTAGTGAAGAACTTCAGTTCTTCATTTTAGTCAAACACTCACTGCCATTGGCTAACATCAACTGCCATCGTCTGAAGTTCTTCGCTACCGTCATTTATATATTATCGGGAAAGGGACGGTGATTCTCCCGTGCAGAGCATCTCCAGATTCTTGCCGTCGGGGGTGATACGATAAATTTTGAAGGGGTAATTTTCTTTATAATTTTCCTCCCGGTAGCCGCAAAAGTAAATAAACTTGCCGTCATAAGACCAGACGGGATCCATCACCAGCATATCCTCGGGGGTAAGCCGGGTGGAAGTTTTCGTGGCAGCATCATAGAGGAAGAGGGCGGAATTGGGTTCACCGCCGAAGGTATCCTGAAACTTTTTAGTTCCTTTCACACTGCGGGTAAAAGCCAGCAGTTTGGAATTCACGGGATTGGGGGCATAAACATCGGTACTGGTGGCTCCGTAGGGATTTTCGCCGAACGTGCTTAAAGGGGTTTTCTTGAGAATCTTGCCCGAGAGGTCTATCTGATACAGATCCTCCATATTTTGGAAATAGAGGGACTTGCCGTCGCCCGCCCAACGGAGGGAAAAGGTGGAGCCGACCCGATTGGAATCGAAGATCTCCTTTTTGCCTGAACCGTCGGGTTTGACGATGATGAGTCGGGTTCCTGCGATTTTGTCATCCCATATTTCATATACTATATAATCTCCGTTGGGAGACCAGGATAATTGGCAGAGGAAGATTTTGGGGTCCTGAATTTCCTTCTTTTTGCCTGTCGCCAGATTATAGACTACCAGAGCCTGTTCCTCCCGTTCGTCGGTACTGCGCTTGGTTATGGCATAAGCGATGCTCTTGCCGTCGGGACTTATGGATGCTCTGGTTCCCTTAGCTACTTCCGACGGTTGAGCCTTTTGAATGGGGAGGAAATAGACGGTCTTCCCGTCGGTATAGACCATACCGTTAGCATGACAGACTCCCGGCCCAACGCTGAAAATAGCCGTGACTAACAGCAGAAACAGTGCAAAACTCCTGCCTCTTTTCCATAAAAAAGATAAAATATTCATTTGCAATTCCTTTCCTTATGTGAAGGACTGAAATCCTTCGCTACGGCCAATATTTTATTTGCGAATAAGGTATATCTCAGCTCCTGTGGGAGGGAGGGTGGTTTTGAGGAGATTATTTTCCACCTTGAAATCCGCTGTCGTCAGTTTCTCTCCGCTTCCCCGGTATAACAGAAGGGGCTCCCCTGAAGAAGGAATTTCGATCTCGATCTTAACCTCATCCTTGTTGAAATTCAATAAAACCAGAGCCGAATCCGATTCATTTTCGACCCTATAGATTAACAGATTATTTCCTTTAATATCCCCGACACTAACCTCACCGTTATCGGTTATTACCCTGTATTCCTCTTTTTTGAGAGGGGTCATCCTGCCTTTACGGAGAGCGGGGGTTTCCTTCCTCACCCGGATCAACTGCTGATATGTACTGAGAACAAAGGGGTCGGTTTTATTCCAGGGGATGTCGGTTTTTTCGAAGAGGGACAGATATTCGGGATCGCCCGTTTCCTGTCCGTTGTAGATGAGGGGAATTCCGGGAAGGGTAAGAAAGAGAGTCGCCCAGGGGAGAAAACCTCTTTTGCCGAAACTGTAAGTCGCCCTTTTCTGGTCGTGATTCTCGATAAAGGTTAGGGGAAGATAATTTTTTGGATAGCGATTATAACGGTCATAAATCATATCCATGAGACGGGAATAGGTGGATTCTCCCCTGACTACCTTCAGCATTTCAAGGTAGGGATCGCCCAGATAATCGGACTGGAAGGCTTTTCGACACAGGTTGGGGTCGTCCCATTCGGCGAGCATATAGAGATCCGGTTTTATCCTTCTCAGTTCATCCACCGCTTCCTCCCAGAAATCGAGAGGAACCATGCCTGCCACATCACAACGGAAGCCGTCAATCCCCACATCCCGGATCCAGAAGGCGAGGGTTTCCTTCATATATTGCCATAATTGAGGATTTTCGTAGTTATTATCGGTAACGTCGCTCCAGTCGGTGTATCGTCGGGTGGGTTTTGCCTCATCATCCAGGGTGAACCAGTGGGGGTGATCTTTAATATTTATATTATCGTTGGATACGTGATTGGCGACCATATCTATAAAAATCTTCATTCCTCTTTTGTGGACTTCTTCTACCAATTCCTTAAAGTCTTCCATAGTGCCGTATTCGGGGTTCACATCCCGATAATCCATTATGGAATAGGGACAACCCAGAGAACCTTTTCTCCCCTCAACGCCAATGGGATGAACCGGCATGAGCCATACCGCATTGGCACCGATTTTTTCTATGCGATCCAGATTTTGAATAACCCCTTTGAAAGTCCCTTCAGGTGAAAAGTCCCGGACATAAACTTCATAAAGGATCATATTTTTCATCCAGTCAAAGACCGGAGCCCCCGGTTCATGACCTATATTTCTTGGCATAGCCGATAATGCGTGTTCAGGAAAATTCAACTTAATATCCTCCTCGTGTTGTAAGCAAAGTTATTTTTGATTTCAATCCGGCATGAAACCCCAATAAAACAGAGGAGGAAGGGTTCCTCCTCCTCTGTTCGGATATGTTCAAGGATTATCTCTGTTTTAGCCCTTGAGAAGGGTCATAACGGTCTTGCCCAACCGGACGATGTCGCCGTCGTTGAGATACTGCTGGACACCGGGAGCAATACGGACATTATTGATAAAGCTGCCGTTGGAAGAACCCACATCCTCGAAGATAAAGCCGTCGTCCTGCTGAATTATCCGGGCATGACGTCGGGAAATATAGGCTTCCTCGTCTTCCTCGGTCATGTCGATATCAGGGAATATGCCGTCGGCGGGACTTTGACGGCCGATGGTGATAACGTCCTTATCCAGGGGGAATTCCTTACCCGAATCCTGAACCACCAACCGGGCTACTCCGGCGGGGGCTTTAGCCGCTTCAGCAGCTCCTTCCAGTTTGGCGCCGCATTCGTCGCAGAATTTGGAACCGGCGGGATTTTCCGCAGCGCAGGTGGGGCAGTTCACCACTCCCTCTTCCGCCGCCACAGGAGCAGCCTCCATTACTTCCGGTTCCTCCTCTTCCGCCGCCGCTGCCACAGGAGCAGCGACCTCAGGGGGAGGGGCGGTAGGCAACTTAGAACCGCAGTCCTCACAATAGGCAGCACCCTCCAGGTTTTCCAGTCCACAGATAGTGCACTTCATCTTGATCCTCCTTATTAATTTCTTTTACAGATTACTAATTACTAACATTTTGTTAACTTCACCAATTATCATATTAATCAACGATTAAAAGACTGTAATCATTTTAATCAGGGTATCCGATTAGGGCATGGGGGGCAGCTGATCCAGCAACTGGGTAAGTTTTCTGGTGCCGTACTCCAGTTTCTTGGTTCCCTTGGAAGTCATCCTGGCGCCGCTCTCGATCCGTTTGGCTTCTTCCATGGCCTGATCCGCCAGATCCTTCTGACCGTGTTGAAGAAGAGTGGTGGCGGCGGATCGGAGCAACTTGGTAGCCCGGGTCTTGTCGCCGGTCTGAGCCAGTTCCAGGGCCTTGGTCTGCTGCCGGAACACCGACACCATATCCACCACCTGGATCACCTTCGGGTTAACCCTGGATGCCACCTTGGAATCCGCCGTATAGGTGATGGTTATATCCTTGCTGATGGCATCCTGTTTGGAACCCTCCCCAGGCAGTTCATAGGACAGGGATACCTGGGCGATACGGTAGGTTCCCGCTTTCCTCGAAGGCAACACTATCTCGAATAACGCCGACTGAACCTCGGCCTTCTGCATGTCCTGCAGGGGGATGGTCAATTCCCGGTTCACCGTGGATACTGCTCCCATGTCATTGATGATGGGTTTTACCTTATAAACTCTCTTTATGTAAATATCCTTGGATAACTTCACCGTCAGCCGGGGATTCAACACCGTAACCGACTGGACTCCCTGCAACTCCGCCTTGAAAATGTCGGGGATGTCCTTGGGAATGTCGATATAATGGGAATTCCCCCGACAGGCGTTGGCTATGTCGATAAGAAATTTCTCGTTGAAGTCGTCTCCCACGCCGATGGTGGAATAGGAGATGCCTTCCTGGGCGCTCTCCTCGCATCGTTTCTTGCATTTCTTTTCGTGGAGAGTCAGTCCGTCGGTCAGGAGGATGATATGGTTCTTCCGCTCCTTGGAGAAATTCCTGTGGATCTCCTCCACGGCGGCGTTTATGCCTCTCAACATTTCCGTTCCCGATCCTACGTCGATATGATCGATACTCCTGATGATCCTCTTGGCGGATTCCTTGTCGTGGATGGGTCCTGCAGGAATCACCACCCGGGCTTTATCGGCGAAAGCCACAATGGAGCAGATATCGTTGGGACGCAGTTGATCGATGAGATGCTGAACCGCCTGCACGACATACTCCAGTTTCTCCTCGGCGTACATGGAACCGCTCTTGTCCAGAACCACCGACAGATTCATGGCTGCACCGGTGCTCTGTCCCAGGTCCGAGCCCGGCGTTACGTCCGCCAGAAGATAGACCAGCTTGTTCTCGCTGGTTACCAGGACATTATCATAGCTCATATTTATTTCCAGGACTGCCGGAGCGCTACTCATAGATTATCCTCCTTAATCTGGTTTACTACTTATTTGTTATTCCCTTTGGCGTTGGGTTTCTTTTCCTCGGGCAGAGCATGAAGCACTATTATGGTGGCATTGTCGTCGGCCCCCCTCTGGAGGCAGGTGTTGACAAACCTTTCAGCGATGGATTCAATAGTCTTCTCTTCCCGGATTATTGCCGCAAATTCTTCATCGGAAAAATATTCCCATACTCCGTCGCTGCACAGAACCACATAGTCCCCTTCCTGGAGATCCCTCTGGTACACGTCCACTTCAAGTTCGGGAGCCGTTCCCAAAGCCCGGTATATGGCGCTTCTCTGGGGAGATCTCAGGGCTTCCTCCCGGGTCAACTGCCCCATGCGAACCAGTCTGCCTACTAGGGAGTGATCCTCGGTCAACTGCACCAGGCCTTCCGCCTCGTTATAAAGATAAGCTCTGGTGTCTCCTGCGTGGCATATACACATATTATTCTTTTCTATCAATGCCGATGATATGGTAGAACCCATGCCCCGGCGGGATACGTCTTCCAGGGAGTATTCGTACACCCTGGTATTGGCTCTCTCAACGGCACGGGATAAAATCTCCGATGCTTTTTCCTGTAAATCCTCGTTGGAGTAGAGCCGCACGGTATCGGAACCGCTCATCACGGGAGAATATTCCCCCATCACCTCGTTCAGAATCACTCTTATGGCAAGACTGCTGGCTTTGTCTCCTTCGGCTTCTCCTCCCATGCCGTCGGCCACGATCAATAGGATAAAGTCCGTCGGCTCCGACTTCTCAAAGAACTTCAGGTGAGCTGAAAGGCATGAATCCTGATTTATCTTCCGTACCACTCCTACATGGGAAAGAGAGCAATACTCATATTTCAGATCCTTATAAACCGGCAGTCCCTTGAGAGATAGCTTATGCTGCAGGTTCATCAGTTCCGCCAGAAACTCGTCAAAACTCTCGAAGCGATCCACCGGTTCCTTCTTAACCGCCTTGAGCATCAGTTGTTCAAACTCTTCGGAGATGTTCAATTCCTCGTTGTTAAGGGGGGGGAAATTGAAAAACGTTTCTCTTGAAAGTTTCGGCACCTCTCCCGTTACCAGGGAATATAACGTCGCTCCCATGCTGAACACATCGGATCTTCTGCCCATTCTTCCGCCCATGAGTCCATAGGCTTCCGGCGGGGAGTATCCGTCGGTTACGGTGTTATCCTGGGGAGGGGTTCCCATGTCCCATATCCTGCCGAATCCCATGACCTTTACCGTGCCGTCGGTGGTCAGGAACAGGTGAGATGGCTGGATGTCCCGATGAAGAATCTTTAAGGAATGAACCTTGATCAACCCCTTCACAGCCTGAACCGCCCAGTCCACTACCAGTTCTTCAGGATGTTCCTCTTCCTGTCGGTTGATCCTTTCCCACAGATTCTCACCCTCCAATTTTTCGAATATGACATAAGCTTTGTCCTCTTCCTGGAAGACCCCCAGTATTCTGACCAGATTATTATGATCCGCCTGGGCTATCTTCTCCAGAAGAGGTTTTTGTATCTTGAACTCCTCTTCCTCGTCTTCGTCCAGGAGTAATTTCTCCCGTATCCATACTTCCTTTTCTCCGTCCAGGGCTATATAGGAGGCCAGGTTCCCCATACGGGATACCACCTGAACAATCTTGAACCGCTCCAGAAGAGTGTCTCCCTCCTTCGGGGTAATCTCTTCGGGAATGACTTCCGCATCGCCGCCTTTTTCCAACTGTGCTCCGCAAAGGTCACAATATAACGAACCGGGACTATTCCTGAACTCACATTCGGGACAGATCACATCTGCCATAAAATCACCTCAAAATCGGATGGATAACAGATCCCTGTATTAAAAAAATTTTAATTATACTTTTACCTTAACCTATTCGATTCCTTTAAAATTCTATAAAATTAATGGGGAGAAAACCACCCCAGGTATTTTATACCTACAAAGAGGGCTATCACCACGGTGTAAACCAGGGTGATAAAAATTGTCAGAAAAAACATTATCCGGATGGACGCTCTTTCACCTCGGGGCGTACTGAAATACGATATAAGATTCAGGAAAAAACCGATATACCCTGCCACCGGCACAAAACTCAACAACATGAACACTATCACCAGAATGTAGGAAAAAGCGTTCAGATGTTTCTGTTCGATCTCGATACTTACCGGCAGGGTCTTTTCCTTATGTTCCGTCCGGATAAATATGTTGCCGTTATACTTGCCTCCGTCGTTTAACGAGGATGTATAGGCGGTTACCTGAACCTCCTCATCGGTTCCGTCCACCAGGGATGCTCCCAGACGGAGCCATGGTTGGTCTTTTTTGATACTGGCCTTGTTAATCCTGCCTTTTATCACAAAACTTCTTTTGCGGCTCTCCCCTCTCTTTACCGAACCGAAATTCAGCGACGGCGGTTCTATGGAAAAATCTTCCCTGACAGGAACTGCTTTCTCCTTCTCACGGGTTCCCGCCAGATCCGGGGCAAAAGTCTCCGTCCGGAAGGCTCCCGGTTCGAAAAGGTAGGAACGGAATTCCCTCACATCGGCAAAACGCTCCCCGGGTTCCATCTGGACGCACTTTAACACCGCTCTTTCGAAACGGGAAGTGACATGAGGATTAAACTTACTCAGGGGTTCAAAATGAAAGGGGTTGTCTGCGGGATCCTGATTGGTGGCGATATAATACAATGTGGCTCCCAGTCCGTAAAGATCCGCCCGGGGACCCGATTGTTCAGTACCGTACTGTTCAGGGGCGGCGTAGCCGGGAGTTCCCATGACCACCGTATCCTTTTTCTTGCTCACGTCAAAGATCCGGGCAACGCCGAAATCCACCAGTTTCACCTTGCCCTCGCCGCTGATCATTATATTGGCCGGCTTCAGATCCCGGAAGATCACCGCCGGTTCCCTGCCGTGGAGATACTCCAGCACATCCGCCAACTGACGGGTCAGGTTCATCATGAAATCCAGATCCGACGGGGCGTTTCTTTCCTTCTGAATATCCTCCAGGGTTTTTCCCTCCACATAGTCCATCACCAGATACTCCCTGTCCCCTTCCACGAAAAAGTCCGTGATACGGGGCAGGTTGGGGTGTTCCAGAGTAGCCAGAATCGCCGCCTCTTTCTGAAACTGATGCTGAATCAGGGTCCGGGTTTGGGGATCGCCGTAGTCCCACATCTCCTTGACCGCCCACTTTTTCCCGGGAATGCGGGAATCATCCGCCAGATAGACCGCTCCCATGCCTCCCTGACCCAGAACCGATTCTATCCGGTACCTGTTCACCAACAGGGTTCCCACTTCCAAAAGCGACAATCTCATATCCTCCGACAACCGTCATAAAATAACAAAACCGGCATAAACAACAAATCTATACTATTAACAACTTGATTTTATCATCGACTAAAACTTTCCCTCCCGGTATCCGCAACCGGCGCACATATACCGGGTTCCCACCTGGGTATAGTAAACCGCGTGCATAAAATTTCCGCATCGGGGGCATATTCCTACCCAGTACTGCCCCATGGGACTCAGCGGATAACGGGAATTATCCGTGGGGGGATCCGTCTTGTAAGGATCACCGAACTTCACGAAAGCCCTCTGCAAGTTTACATCGGCTTCCTCTCCAGATTCCTTTTTTAAAAACTTCACCGGCTTCCCACCCCATTCGAAGCAATTTCCCTGATATTTCTCCATTCATCCCTACTTCCCTCCCACAAACCCGGAAAACAGTCCAACTAATTGTCAAGGGGGGTTCCGATAAACAGGCAAACGCCCGAATAACCCAGGGGTTATTTCCAGACCGTCTTCATTACCTTCCATCCCTTCTGACTCACCGAGGGGAAGATATTGGCGGGGACTTTCTCCATGACCAGCACATCCTTATTCCTCATCTCGACGTAACAGACATTCCCCGACACGGTTCCCTTATAGGATTTGCCCTGGACCGTCTGTTCCCATTTTATGGCGGGATATTTGACCTTTAAGAGACTCACATACTGGGTTAAAAACTCCTGGGCGTCGGTAGGGGTATCCCAGGAGGTGTACCAGACGAGAAAACTCTGTCCTCCTTTTTCGTATATGCGGTAACGGTCTCCGCCCCAGCCGTCGGCGGTGGTCTTGAAATCCGATGAGGGGAGGAAATTCTCGAAAAGGGTGCGGGTTATGAATTCCCCCAGCACATTCTGATCCGTCATATTCCATCCCTGTACCGATTTGGGCAGTTCGCTCCACTGAATGGCGATGGGGTTATCCCCTTCCAGATACTTTTCCACATGAAGGATCTGTTCCGTGGATTTGGGGAACCTGGTAAAAGCCTGGTTCACCTTTTCCCATCCCCCCACTTTTCTCAATCCGTCCACGAAGACCATGCCGTCCATATAGGGAAACAGCATGGTTCTTTTAAAGAATAAAGGAGCCTTTGAAAATTCCTGGGCATTGGAACCCATGGGAGCATCTCCCATCATATCCCGGATCTGCGAATAATCCATACTGCCGAACATCTGCCTGTAAAGTTCCGCATTGCCGGAGTTACCGTTTTTCAGGGCATATCCTTCCATATAGTCTCCCATTTTGGCAAACATATAATCCATCATGACGATATAGGCGTCCCCCTCGATGAGAGACTGAACCGCATATTCAAAATCGTCGTTATTTTTGCTCTCCACCGCTTTCACAATCTTTTTCATATCAAAATATTGATCCTGAAGAGCGTGCTGTAATTCATGAATAAGTAAAAGATCGTCAATGGAAACCCCCATCTGATTCAGCATAGCCATTTCGCCATCCATGCCCTGGATATCGGTTCCCCCTTCCATGAGATAGAGGGAGCGGGTTTCAAAGTCGTACAGTCCCGCCACCTGCTCGGTGTACATTTTTAAAAGGGAATCCATAACCTTGTAATTCTGGGGGACGAAACCAAACAGTTTGAGAGATAATTCAAAGGAATGTTCCTTCGCAGGAGGAAACTCTTTTTTGAAGGAATCTTGCAGAAATTTCTTCAAAAAATTCCTGTCCTTCACGCTGTGGGCCACTTTATTTTTGAATTTCAGCCCCCGGATGTTGGTGAGATCGTAGGATACCTGATCGTATCTCAGGGTTATACTCTGAGTTTTAGCCGGAGTGGGGGTTTTAGTCCGGGTTTTGGCGGCAGTGGGGGTTTTTTGTTTTGTCTTGGCCTCCGGGAAAAAGGGGGTAATAAAAACAGTAAAAACAAATAAAACAAATGTTATTATAAGTATTGCAATAAAGTTATAAAACTTTCTTCCTCTAAAATTCCTGTTCACAGAAAAACCTCTCTTCATTCCGTATTTCAACTTCTATTATAGCAAAAAAATTTCCATGGGGATATAACCGGGACGCTTTTTGTAATGAAGAAAAAAATGCAGGAGAAAGGAATAAAAAGAATAATTTAAAGGAAACACTTTTTTTGCCTGTAATGAGGAGAATATACAATGAAAAATCACAAAATATTTTTTTTAATTACGTTTTTATTTATTGTTTCATTGCTCTCCATATCCCTCTACATCGGCGGTTGCGGAGGCGGAGCGTCGGAAAAAGGCTCACCCTCTTCGCCAAAAAAGATCCTTCCCCCCGAGGAAGGCTGCTGGACAGGAGTTTTTCCCGGTTGGGGGGAATACGAGGACACCGTTACCCAGGAGGGCCTGATCGATTTTGAGAATCTGGCGGGGAAAGGTTCGGCTATTTCATCGGTTTCCAACTTCTGGGGACGGAGAACCGCATCGGCCAAACAGATGAATATAATATCCGATTACGGGGCCATCCCCAACCTGCGGTTCATGCCCTGGGGAGATCCCTACTGGGACGCCCTCTGTTATCAACCCGATTACGACCTGGAAAAGATTATCGACGGGGATTTTGATCTGTTTCTCATACGATGGGCCGACACTATCAGGAATTATAAGAAACCCGTCATGATAAATTTCGGTGTGGAGATGAACGGCAACTGGTTCCCCTGGAGCGGTGTCTTTCAGGGAGGCGGTACCACCGATGAATACGGAGATCCCGACAAGGCCGACGGACCAGAGAAGTTTGTTGACGCCTATCGGCATATAATAGATCTCTTCAGAGCAAGAGACGTTAACAACGTTACATGGCTGTTTCATGTCAATAACGAATCTTTCCCCGATGAATCATGGAACAGCATCTCCGCCTACTATCCCGGGGACGATTATATCGACTGGATCGGGGTCAGCACCTACGGAGCCATGTACGCCGATGAGGAATGGGTGAACTTCGAAGACCTGATGGATCCCGTCTATGATGAACTGACATCGGACTTTCCCGACAAACCCCTGATGATCGCCGAATGGGGAGTCCGGGAGGGAGAGACAGCGGATCTCAAGGCCCGATTCTATACCGATTTCTTCAACCTGCTTCAAACTAAATATACCGGAATAAAAATGGAAATATACTATCATGATAAATTCGATCCCGGCGACGGCAGTACGGCCAACATGCTGATCGACTCCTCCCCCCAATGCCTGAAAGCCTACCAGGACGGCATCGGTTCCGACTATTTCATAAAAACCATCGACGAAAGCCAATGAAAGAAAATCCGAATGAATATAATTGAAATAAAGACGAGGAAAAACAGAATATGACCTTATCACCGATACCCACCGCCCTTATCACGGGAGCCACCAGCGGCATAGGAGCGGGATTTGCCCGTAAACTGGCATCCATGGGCTATAACCTCATCCTCACCGGCAGAAGAGAGGATAAAATAAACGCTTTAAAAAAGGAAATACAAAAAAAAGATAAAGTTGATATTGATATTATTATAGCGGAACTCTCAATAGAAGAGCATATACAGAAGTTGCTCAACCGTATTAAAAACACCCCCGCTCTGGAATTTCTGGTCAACAATGCGGGGTTCGGAACCAAAGGGGAATTCGCTGAGGAGGAGATTGAAACCCACAAGAAGATGATTGATGTCCACATAACCGCATCAGTCCGGTTGTGTTATGGAGTAATCCCTATAATGAAAAAAAGGAAAAAAGGTTTTATCATAAATATATCTTCCGCCGGCGGATTTCTCCCATCGCCTCAAAATTCGATCTATGGCGGGACAAAATCCTTTCTCACCTTCTTTTCCCAATCCATCAGTATGGAATTAAAAAATGATAATATAAAGGTTCAGGCCTTATGCCCCGGTTTTACCCGTACCGACTTTCATGACCGACTGGACTATCCGCCTGAGATGCTTCAGGATCAGGGAATAATCCGGTGGATGAAGGTGGAGGATGTGGTGGAACACTCCATGGGGGATCTGAAAAAAAATCGAGTGGTGTCCATCCCCGGAATCCGGAACCGGTTCCTGGCGTCATTGATAAGGTTTTTGCCCTATCCCCTGTATGAGAGTCTGATCCTCTCCGCAGTAAAAAAAACAGATGAATTAAAAAATGAAATCAATAACCGAAAAAAGGCATAAAAACCTATGGATGCTCTATTCAGAAAAATCGATACGGAGTAGTCCTCCTGACTATGTTCGAAACGGCAGAAGACATCGGATACATGCCGCTATCTGTCTGAACCCGACACCCCTACCCCGAACAAAGGGAGGAGTTATTCTTTTTCAGGAACACCAATTACAAAACCGCTCAGATCCACTACTGCTCGCCTATAAGATCGGCTTCAACTACAACTGAGAACCTATTCGGAAAATAATCCTCTGCCATGGATAAGGGGATAGAATCGGGTTCTGGAGAACCCTCCTACAGACTTTCCGGATAGCCTCTAAATAGCATACCAACCAACTTTAGCGACAGTATCGGGATAAATCGATTACCGACGGCGGTTACATGGGGATTTCGGGTTCATATACCAGTCGGTCGATGAAGATTTCCGACGGATTATCAGGAAGTTTGTCATTATATATAAACTGGGTATTGCCGGCAATGGTAACCGGCAGCGGAATTTCCGCATGTTCGATCTTGAAATGGGAGTTGTGGCATTCCCGTTTGCAGGGGAAGATAGCCCGCATGTTTTCCTGCCGGTCGTTGGACTGGTTGGTAAGGCACATGCGAGTGGTGGAGACGTATATATAAGGATAATAGAGGGAGGCGGGAATATTGCTGTCCCGGTTGATGCCCTGGAGAGTGTTGTCCAGTTCCAGTCGCTCGATACCGATCTCCCGATAAAACTTGGTCAGTTTGGGGACGTCGGCATTGAACCGTCGGAAATGGTCGATCATCTCTTCCGGAACTTTCCCCATGATACGTAGGATTCTGGGACCTCGTTTCTGTTTGGTGAGGAGCCGGCCCAGGATCTTCTTGAATCGGGGAAACTTCTCCAGTATCAGGTGGAGAACTCCCATATCATTGACCACCACTTCACTTTCGGCAGATTCCCTATAGAGGGTTTCCAGGATTTTCTCCCATTTTTCCAGCCCCGCCTCGCTGGAGAAGGGCGTAACAAGGGTAAAAGAGAGGTTATTATCCCTGGCAAAGTTCAGGGCGAAGAGGAGGTCGTCCTGAGTGGGGAGAAGACGATCACAGAACTCCTGACCGAAATAAAGACGCTGAAATCGGGGAGACTCTCCGTTTTTCCAGTTCGGGGGGATCTCGGGAAATTTTTGCTCCCGATATTTTTCTATGCTTTTTTTATTACTGAGAAAGATGGCATATTCCATGTTGGACCTCACGAAAATTATGTTAAAAATGAACGGGTATCGATCCCCTTAAAAACTTTACGAATTAACCTTTTAGAGAATACTTTAGATTTTCCCGTCAAACAACAAAAAACTGACAACAAACCATCTACCTCTCAGGAGACCCGGAAGCCTCCCGAGAGGTTTATGGTTTAATCATCAAAAAGAGAACTATTCTTCCTCGTTATTGGTTTTCTTCTTGGTCTTTACGGGTTTGGAGGATTTACCCAGCAGGAAATCGTTCATCCGTCCCATCACCTTGGACAACCGATCTTCCGTTCGCTGTCTTCCACTACTTTTCTTTTTGGTTTTGGCTTTCTTCTGGGTCTTCTTGGAGGCATCGGCGGATTTCTTGCCTTCCTTACGGGCGGAAGAGCGTTTTTCGGTTTTCTTGGCAGATTTTTTCCTGTCTTCCTCGTCTTCCTCCTCGTCCTCTTCTTCCTCGTCGTCGTCTTCTTCTTCTTCTTCTTCTTCTTCTTCCTCTTCTTCTTCTTCTTCCTCTTCTTCCAGTTCTTCCTCTTCCAGGATTTCCTCTTCTTCCAGGGCTTCCTGATCCTTCAGATTGATGTTTTCGTCCATATTATCGTCTCCCTCTCTTTTTTCTTGCAAACCGTCTTCCGTGATCTTCATGTTGGTATCCATATTATCCAAGAGTTCTCCCTTTCCAGGATTTTCAATCCCTTGCCATCTTGATATCAATGCCCATCTTCAAACCTTTGTCTTCTTCAAAGGTTTATTTCTAAGGTAGGATTTTGTGGGAGGGTAGTAGCACCACTCCTTGCATTCCGCCCCAAAGATTTCCTTGTATTTCTTCTTTACTTCCTGTTCATATTCCTGCCGACTTATATCATTTTTCTGCCATAAATCTATGGCAAACCGCAAATATTTAACATCCATCTTTTTCTTATAGGTGGGGTTTTCTCTGCCTACAATCTTAAAGCTGACAAACCCGCCCTCTATAAGATCCGGAATATCACAGGCTCCGCAGGGGTCCAGTCCGGAGTAGAGGTTAAAGGTGGACTCCAGCCATTTTTTTGCTTTTTCGCCGTCCTTTTCCGTCCAGCCCTCCTTGAGCAGGGTAGTTACCTTCCAGTCCAGGAGGCAGGCGGAATCCGACTTCAGCGGGCAATTACGGGTTATGGTGGTTGCCATATCCTTGGGCAATGCCCGCAGGGTTTTCAGGAACGCGTAGTCCAGTCCCAGTTTTTTAGGCAGTTGCCATTGTCCTTTATGAAGGATTTCGTTTACTCCATGATGATATGTACAAAATCCATCTATATTCTTACAACCGGAATTAAAGATAAAACATTCCCGATCAATAAAATTTAATTTCTCCGCCATAGATAGCAACTCCGGCACGTTGTTGTGTCGGGGAAATACTATCCGGGATACGCCGAAATGCTCCATATAAAACTTCGCCGTCCGGTGGTTGAAGGCGGTTCCTCCCGTGCTGAGGTGGATCTCCCGATCCCAGCCGATTTCCCGCAGGGTCAGCAAAAGGCCCGGATCCGCCACAATGACGGCATCCACTGCAATCTTCTTCACCTCTTCCAGGTTATCCAGCAAAACCGGATACTGGGGATGGGTGTATAGAGCGTTAAGAGTCAGAAAAACCTTCGCGTTGCGGGAGTGGGCATCTTTCACCACCTGTTCCAGTTCCTCATAGGAGTTCAGGTTGGAGGTGGACCATTCCCGGCGATTGATGGAACCCACGTTGGTATATTTCTTCCGCCAGTCCTGGCTTAAAACTCCCACATAGAACTCCTCGGCTCCCGCTTCCGCCAGTTCGATGGGTTCCAGGACGCTGTTTATGGGGGATAGGATTCTCACGGCTAGCACCTTCCTGCAGGGACAGTTTCTTCCGATTCCTGTCCTTTGGATTTTTTCAGATTTTCCAGTCTGTCCTTCCAGAACCTTTCCCTGGTTACGTTAGCCAGGGATCCCGATTCATGGATGCCGATATCGGTAGCGATTTCGCCTTTTCCGCAGAACTCCGCCACCATTTCGTCATAAATGAAGGGATCGCAGGCGGTGATATATCCCAGGATCAGGGTCTCGTTGGAGAGTTTGGACAGATCAAAACCGGTCCAGAGTCGCAGTTTCATCTTGATCACATTCCAGGCTACCCGTAAGCTGTTCCAGGAGAGCATCTTGAAGCAGAGACCTATAAACCACCACCATCGCCCCAGGACGTTACTCCGGGGGATGTCCATGAGTCGGTCCAAGTGTTCTTCCACTTTATTCCAGTCGAAGAGGTCCTTCGCGTGGATAAAGCCCTTTTCCGAATCCCGAATCAGGAGATAGTGTTGTACATAAAGACATTTCCTCACTCCCATCAGCGACAGGAGGGCAAAGTAGAGTTTCTGGAATCGGAAAACCGATCTTCTGTCCACCATATTGTCGGTTCTCTCGGCCACGATGTCGATGACATCATCGGGCATGAGGCAGTTGTCGTGTTCCACATCCCTGGCGTGTCCTAAAGAGCGGAGTCCCAGGAAGAAAAGTTCCCGCACGAAGGAGTGCTTTCGGGCATACTCGAACATGGCGGGGATCTCGTGTTCGTTGAGTCCAGGTTTTATGACCATGACCAGATCCGTGGCGATATTAAGATCCTCCAGATTTTGCAAAACCTTCATCTTCAAGCTTGCCAGAGGGCGACCTCTTAAAACCTCATAGGTCTTATCCTCAAAGCCGTCGAACTGCAGATGAACCTCGTCCATGCCCGCTTCCAGCAGTTCCTTCACATATTCCTTCTTGGCCAGTTTCAGTCCGTTGGTATGCAGGGCGACGATGTGTCCCTGGCGTTTCAGTTCCCTCATCATCTCCGGCAGGTCTTTGCGCAGGGTGGGTTCGGCACTCATAAGGTCGATCTTCAGTTTCCGATGCTGATCGGTAAAATCCAGCAGGGTCTCTTTCTTGAGATCGGGCAATTCGGTAAAGTCATTGGCGGAGGCCAGGCAGATAGGGCAGTCCAGATTACATTTTTCCGACAGACGGATGATATAGTCCCTTTGAGGAAAAGTTCCGTCCATGACCGAGAAAAAGTATCGATCCAGTCCTATATGGTACCAGGCGTGATGGGACATACGAACGTTAAAATCACCACACTGGGAACAGTGTTTCCGAAGATACGCCTTGCCATTTTTTTCCACCAGCTCCGCGTCCACATACTGGAGGCACTGGGGACACATACTGCGGGTTTTTCGCACTATGTATATTTTTTCCTCGCCATCGTTAGTTGATGTGGATGTTATTTGATTACTTTGTATGGTTTCCATATTATTCGGGAGGGTATAAGCCCTCCCTTAAACCCCTTTCATGAAATTTTATCCTTTCGGGTATGAAAAAGGTTTAACGGAAATAACATAAATTGACTTTACAATTCTTTTATTCCCATTCACCTTTCGTCGTTTATTTTCCTTTTTCCTTCTTTGACGTTCTTCTTTTTTTTACTTTTTACCTTTTCTGAAGGCGGTTGCCCATTCGAAAATGGTCTTGTAGTTCAGAGAGAAAAGCATGTTATATTCGGAATAGCACGTCGCCAGACACCTTTGACAAGGAACCGGTTCCAGACTCTCATAGGCTTTCTTGAACCCTACCTCCAGGAAATTCTGATGGGGAACTTCTTCTATCAACAGAGAGCAGGGATATACGCTTCCATCCACATCCACATTGGCATAAAATTTTCCCGCCCAGCATTTCCACTCGCCGGGACCCTCGGGAATCTTATACTTGCTGTAATCGGGATAGTTCTTCAAATAATCGAAACACCCGAATGAAGTGCCGATCCTCCTGCCTTCCCGCTTTTTTTGAACCAGATAATCAATAATCTTCCTGTATTCCTCATCATCGGGTTTCAGTATCATACTGTTACCCATGGCTTCGTTATGGTGTAAAACCTGATAGGTAGTGGTAAAATTATATTTATCGGCCAAATCCAGCAGATAATCTATCGCTTGGGGGTTGCTGTTATTTTTGGTTAAAACCGTTATGGTCCACAGGTTCATCTTCCTGGCGGAGGCTACTTCAATTGCCTTCATGACCTTTTTGAATCCTCCCGGTTCCCGGTTGGCATCGTTGATCTCTTCAGGCCCATCAATGGAAAGGATCAGATGAGGAAGATTTTTCAATTGATCTATTTTCTCCGGCAGAAGATACCCGTTGGAGTCCAGGGTTACGTAGATTCCCTTCTCCTTAACCGCATAATCTATGATTTCGCCTATGTCGTCCCGAACCAGGGGTTCACCTCCCCAGATGCCCAGGCGCTGGGTTCCCATTTCCTTGATCTGATCCATAAGGCTTTTCAATTCTTCAGTAGTCATCTCTCTATGTTGACGACCGGGAATCTTGCAATAAGTACAGCTGGATACGCACCGGTTGGTTACCGACAGAATCACAAACAACGGAGCGGGTTTCCCGGTGATATGTCCGCTGAAGACTCCCAGTCCGGCTTTTGCCATAGTCGCAAACTTCATATTATTCTTCACCCTTTTTATTTTTGGAAATTACAAATTCACCCTCCATATCCAGGTGAATTAAAACCTTTGTATATATTCAGTCCTCTGGAGGAGAACCACGTCATCCTGATCTCGTTTCAGGATCTATACAATATCTTGTGCATCAGATTCCGAAACAAGCCTGCCCTGAACTTGTTTCACGGGTTCGGAATGACGGGGGGG
>Ga0067045_1004481_pt1 | contig 20169 bp, 22 predicted proteins | sample TerdegcTABiofilm_FD_59184 | JGI IMG/M metagenome (GOLD analysis project Ga0067045, IMG submission 59184) | Combined Assembly of (Gp0054472, Gp0054536) Wastewater bioreactor microbial communities from Singapore -Terephthalate degrading... | reverse complement strand
GACTCGTCGGGTCAGAACGCGATCGTGGTTGCGCCGGGCGCCAACATGGCGCTCCGACCAGAGCACGTTGATCGGGCCATGGACGCGTCGGGCGATCTCGACGGTCTGGTACTCCAATGCGAGATACCGCTGGACACGGTGGATCATGCCGTACGGCGGGCGCATGCAGCCAGCATTCCGGTGGTACTCAATCCCGCGCCTGCGTGCACCCTGCCCCAAGGTCTTCTTTCGTGCGTATCGTGCGTTACGCCCAATGAGAGTGAAGCGAGCGTTCTCACGGGCCTCGACACATCCACGTCGGACGGAGCAGTCGAGGCTGCACGGGCTCTGCTCTCCATGGGTGCGGCCAGCGCCGTCGTGACTCTGGGCAAGGACGGCGCCGTCGTCGCGACACACTCCGGCGTGGAGCGCATCGCGCCCTATGCAGTCGAAGCGGTCGATGCCACCGCTGCGGGCGACTGCTTCACAGCGGCTCTCGCCTGCGCATGGCTGAATCCGAGCGACGCCGGAGTTCGAGGAGCCGGCGTGGAACACGAGCGCCTGGTTCGCGCAGCCCGCTACGCATCAGCGGCAGCGGCGGTGTCCGTTACAAGGCTCGGCGCGCAACCGTCGTTGCCCACGTTCAACGAGGTCGCTGCGTTCATCGAGCAGGCCCGGTAGGCTCATGGCCCGACGGCAAGCCAGCAGAGACCGGATCGAGCAAGCGGCTGCCGACGTGACGCTGAATGCACGTCAGGAACGGTTGGTGGCGCGCATATCGGATCTATACCGCGCAGCCGGCTTCAGGCCGCCCAGCAGGCTCGAAGCGTCTCGCATGCTGGGCGTATCGCCGCACGCCGTTGACGCCGCGATCGAGATGGCGCGAGCAGCGGGTCAGCTATGCCTCGCGCCTGGCGACATTGTGTTCCATGCTCAGGCCGTGAAAGACGCGCGGCGTCTGGCAACCGCGGAAATCGAAGCAGCAGGCGGGCTGTCGCCTTCTCGCTTCCGCGAGGTGCTCGGGACCTCACGCAAGTACGCCATTCCGATGCTGGAGCTGCTCGATGCGCTCGGCATCACTTGTCGGATGGGCGACCTTCGCGTGTTGGCGGAATCCCGGGCCGATGCTGGCGCAGCAACTCGGCAATGTCCTCCATGATGCAGTCGAGGATCCGATCCCGCGGGGTTCCGGGTTCAAATCGCCGCGGCGTGCCGAACACCACGGACAGCGGCACTCGCCGGAGACGCTTGGCGCCCGGAGGCCACATGACCTCGGGACCCACCACCGCCGTGGGGACGATCGGCGCGCTGGAACGCTGAACGATCAGGGCCAGTCCGGGCTCGGGATGCTGCAACAAGCCGTCCGAGCTGCGCGTCCCCTCCGGAAACAAGACCAGCACGAGCCCCTTGTTCAGCACCTCCAGCGCGGCACGAATGGCAGCTCGGTCGGCGGTATCCCGGTGCACAGGGAATGCATTCAGCCTGCTGATGATCGCGCCGAAAAGGCGATTCCGCCACAGATCGTGCCGGGCCATGAAGGCGCACTCACGGCGTATGTTCGAGCCCACCAGCGGCGGATCCAGATAACTGACGTGGTTGCACGCCACGATAACGCCGCCGGATTCCGGGATGTTCTCATGGCCGATCACGCGGGTTCTGCCTACCGCAACGAACAGGAGCCTGGCGGCGTCGCGGATTACCCGGTAGAACAGAGTCACCTCAGGCTCTATCCTTTAAACGCTGCTCGATGAGGCGGGCAATCGCGTCCACGACCTGCTCCACCGTCAGGTCATCGGAAACGATCTCAACGGCGTCCGGGGTCTGAACAAGGGGCGAGTCCTGCCGTGTCGAGTCACGCCGATCCCGTTCCACGATCTCCCGTTCCACTGTGACTGGATCCGTCTGGTATCCCGCCGCCTCAAGATCACGGCACCGTCGTGCGGCGCGAACACTCGGCGATGCCGTGAGGTACACCTTTACATCGGCGTCGGGCAACACGACCGATGCGATGTCGCGCCCCTCCATCACCACATCGCGGCCCTGCGCAATGGCTCGTTGCCGAGCCACCAGCGCTCGGCGGACCACTGGCAACGCTGACAGCGGACTTGCCAGCCTCGTCACTTCCGGCGTTCGGATCGCCTCCGTCACGTCCTCGCCGTTCAGCAACACCCGTGGCGGCCCATCGGTTCCGCCATCGAGGTCAACGACGGCCTCTTCGACCACCGAAGCTACGCGCTCAACATCGTCCGCACCAACACCTCTGCGAATGCACGCCAGCGCGAGCGCCCTGTACATCGCGCCGGTGTCCACGTAGGTCAGGCCGAACCTCGATGCAATCTGCCGGGCCACAGTGCTCTTGCCCGCGCCCGCCGGTCCGTCGATGGCTACCTTCATGATGGTCCCGACCTCGCAACGAAGAAAGCGCGGTCGGTTCTGTCCGTGCACGCATCAAACGTGTACGCCTGATAGGTGCGGATGTCGGAGAATCCGGCCTCCATGAGCATGCCGACCAGCTCGTCCTCTCCATAGGCCCGCTGCGTGTGGACCTCGACGAACGTCGGAGTGTCCGTCGGTTCGTCGGGCACCCAGAACTCCATGTGCACCGTGCACAGACGCGTGGTTTCGGAGTACGTGCTGCGCCACCGGTAGCGCACAGGCGACTGCGCGCGGAGGTCCTGTTGATCGAAGAACGCGTTTCGCAGCGCGTACGGGGTGTTCACGTCGAAGATCAGCAGACCGCCATCGCGCAACGCAGCTCCAATCCGGTCGAACGCACTTGCCAGCAGCGAAGGGTCCGTGATGTAGTTGATGCTGTCGAACACACTATAGGCAAGGTCGAACTGACGGCCGCCGACATCCATTGCGGCAGCATCTTGCACCAGGAACCGGCACTGAGATCGGCGTGCATGAGCGCGCTCACGCGCTACCTCGATCATGGCCTGGGAGATGTCGACCCCCACTACCGTGCAACCGATTTCCTCAAACCGGAAGGCCATACTGCCAGTGCCGCATGCGACGTCGAGGACGTCCTTTGGCGTCTTAACGTCAGGTCCGTGGCGACGCCAGAGCGACAGCAGGTAGTCGAGCCACATGTCATAGGGCACGTCGGCCATCAGCGCGTCATACCACTCTGCGACGGGCCCAAACTGCTGCACGCCGGCCGTCGCTCCGGCCGGTCCAAGAGACGTTTGCTGTTGAGGTTGCACGATGCTCATATCTGCCACGCGAAAGAGCTCAGAAGATACCAAGCGCATGCCACCGATGCGGCGGACGCAATGAAGTTCACGGCGTTGTTTCCTATCCATCGCGTGCCACGCATTCTCGACGCCGGGAGCTCACAGTGGAATCTCTCTTCGACCACCCGCTGACAGCGGGCGCAACGGTACTGGCCCTGCAGCCCGGCTCCCAGGATGCTGTCGAACAGCGTTGCGATGAGCGCCGCCCAGATGACGGCGAGGGCCTCTGCTGCATCCATCCTCCATTGGAGATCCCGAGATCCCATCGCCCAGAACGCCCATCCTGTCGCGGCGATCAGCGAAGCGCCGGCCGCCGCGGCAAGAGTCCCGGCTATGGTCACGCCGCCGCTCTGACCCGCCGGAACCATCGTCCACGACGTCACAAGCCACGCCTTCTTAGCTACTTTGGAGCCGATCTCCGTAGCCCAGGTGTCGGCACAGGCAAAGCCCACCGCGGCCAGATAGAGCAGGAACCAATCGCGAGGCGCAGGGCCCGACTTTGGCGAGACCAGCGCCGATGCCAGAACGATCGCGGCAGCAGCCCCTCCGTTCGCAAAGACCTGCGTGGCTGTCCTTGGGGTGGCCGTCGTGCTGCTGTCTCTCGTTCGCCATCTGGACCAAGCGCTCGCCGTGACGAAGAAGACGACCATCGGCGCCGCGAACGGCAAGCCGCCAAGTCCCATCACCACGCCACCGACGCACGAGGCGGCAACAAACCCGGACACCGTCAGAGCGCCCAGCCGCCATCCTACGCCGCTCACCACAAAGGCGGCGATCACTCCGACGATCAGCGCAAGAGGAGTGGGATGCATACTCAGGGTTGCCTGACCCCTTCTGCACGCTTCATCGGCGTGCGTCGGCTGCTGTCGGTCGGCACGGGCGCGACACGAATCTGCTCCCAGCCTCGCAGTACCGCCAGTTGAGATCCCTCCCTTTGCTGATGCCGATTCTCGTTGTGGATATTACCCCGGATGATCTCGACGGCGGCCCGGCAATCCCGATCGGATCCCCTGAGAGAGCGGCGCCATCGAGGTCGCCCGTGATCGCCAGCGCTGCACACAGTCTCCCAGGACCGGCACAAAGCTTCGTGACATCCCTGATACCGCGATGACCTTCCATGAGCTCGATGCCTGCCAGCGGCTCCAGAGCCCGGATCAGCACCGCCTCGCCTACGCCATCCTCGCCGGTCACGACGTTCAGACACCAGTGAACCCCATAGCTCCGGTACACATAGGCGTGGCCAGCCGGTCCGAACATGGCAGCATTCCGGCGCGTTCGTCCCGCGTAGGAATGGCTGGCTGGATCGTCAGAACGGTAGGCCTCGGTCTCGACGATGCGTCCAGCCAGCAGTCNGTNGNCGCCATGGCCACTCAGGCGTCTGAAGAGCACGCAACCGATCAGGTCGGNGGCAACGTCGGTGGCAGCGCGAGCATAGAAGGATGNCGGCAGGATGTCAGCGGTCAGGCGTTCCATCCCACACTCGCCCGGCAAACAGATCGTCATAGACCCGCCCTGGCAGAGCGACGCTCACTTTGCACGCAAGACGCATGGCGGCACAGCGCGTTCGGACGGTCTGCATTATGGTGGAATCGTCATAGCGCCGTGACATATGGTAGAGGCCAAGGTACTCCACATGGGCGGCCGCGGCAGTCGCCAACACGTCGTCGAGCGCGGAATGAGGATGCCCCCGCTTCGCCATGTCCCGGCTCTCGTCGATGTCAAGAAACGTACACTCATGAAGCAGCGCACGAGACCCGGCGACGACGGCGGGATCGAGCGGCATCGTATCCCCGGTGACGCTCAGCAGCACATCCTCCACTGTCTGCGTGATGTAGTCCCTGCCGTGGCGCAGCCGGATGGCATCGAGCTCCTCTCTCGCCAGATTCCGGAACTCGGGCCGAACCTTGTCCACATGCCGCACGATCTGATATCCGTAGCTCAGATGCCTCGGCGGGTCTCCCACGGGGTAGTGATCGGTAGCGAAGCAGCGGATGAAATGCCTGGCCGGCTCCATATCCAGCGTGTCATCAAGGGCTAGCGGACGCCACTGGACCCGGCCGGTGCTGCGCGTGTCGAAACCCGACAGGAAACTCGAGAGAGCGCGCAGCGCTCCGCTTGCCTGAGGATACACCACCGTCATCTCTCCGCTTTCGCCTGTCAGGTTCAGGAGCTGAAGCAGTCCAGAGCAGTGATCACGGTGGGCATGTGTCAGAGCGACAGCGCGTATCCTGTGCACGCGGGCATCGAGCATTGCCGACACGCCGTCGCCGGCATCGAAAAGTATGCGGTGGGTGTCATCCAGAACCCATGTCGAGATGAGAGGCGTCGAGAAGATGCTGATCTTGGGGGGATCCATGGCTACACCTCTGTTCCGCGGACCATCTCCAGGAATCGAGCGCTGCGGATGTCTCGCTCGCACCGCACACGCACGCAGCCATTGAGGCAGGCCTCGACCTCCGCCGCCACTCCTGGCTTCCACTCCATGGCGCCAAGCTCGGTCAGCTCGCCCGACTTCAGGGTGTGCATCGTCTGGATGGTGGCGGGCCGGACCATGACCGTCGCCTCCACGCCTCCGCGACATGCGCGACACAGCAGCCCGCCCGCCATCGGGCTGAACGCCGCCGGCGACCCCTTCCACTCCTTCCCACAGCGAACGCAGCAACCAAGGGCCGGGGCATAGCCGCGTTCCTCGAGCAACCGCAGCTCGTAGGCATGCACCACCGTATCGGGATGGCCGTGACCGATCTCGAGCAGCGACAGGGCGCCCCGCAGGAGATCATACACCTCACCGCACGGTTCGCCATCGTCCACGAGCTTGTCCGTCAGCTCGCACAGGTAGGACGCACGCGCGAGCAAGCCCAGTTCAGCCCGAATCCTCGTGAATGCGTCCAGCACCAGCCACTGCGTTACGATGCCGAGACGCCGCCCCTCAGCAAGCTGAATGTGCGACAACGTGAAGAGCTCGCTGGCTCCCGATGACTTGCTTCCTGGCTTGCGGGCCCCCTTGGCAACAGCGTCGAGTTTCCCGCTCTCCTGGCTGAGCAGGGTCACGATGCGATCCGTCTCGCCGAGGTCGCGCCGCCTGAGGACGATAGCATGGAGACTAACGGAGGCCATAGGATCAAGAGCGGTCAAGCTGGCGGCCGCGTCCGGTCATGACGCCCCCGCGGTCCTGTACGTTGCTGTGTGGAGCGCGCGGACCAGCTCCGACGCATTCCGAAGACGCGTTGCCTGATCGCTTGCACACTGCACCGCCGCCACGAGGGCGCTGCCAACGATGACGCCGTCTGCAATGCCGGCAAGGGCGCCCACATGCTCGGGGCGTGAGATCCCGAACCCGACGCACACCGGACATTGAGCGACCGCTCTGGCACGCCCAACGAGTTGCGCGGCATCCGACGACAGATCGGACTGAGCGCCCGTGACACCCATGCGAGAGACGCAATACAGGAAACCGGTCGACACGCGCGCGGCCTGCTGGAGCCGCTCCGGCGTGCTGGTTGGCGTAACCAGGAACACCGTGTCCAGCCCCGATTGCCGAGCCACGCCGATCCAATCGTCCGCTTCTTCGGCTGGCAGGTCCGTCACGATGACGCCGTCAATCCCTGCCTCGCGAGCATCGACCCCGAACCGCCCGAAGCCGTACTGAAAGATCGGGTTCGCATAGGTCATAGCGACCAGGCCAACATCGCTGCGCTTCCGGATCTGTCGGGCGCACTCCAGAACATCGCGTACGGAGGTATGGGCAGCCAGCGCGCGCATCGCCGACGCCTGAATGGTGGGGCCGTCCGCTACGGGATCACTGAACGGGATGCCAAGCTCCACGATGTCGGCTCCGGCTTCGGCCACCGTACATGCCAGATCGGTCGTGGCCTCCACTGATGGATCGCCGGCTTCGAGAAAGCAGATCAGGCCGCAGCGGCCTGCAGCGTTGGCCCGGGAAAGCGAGGACGTAAGGCGGCTCATTCCGACGCCGTGTCCTCGGGGCGGTCGCCTCTGGAATGTGAGCCCAGTGACGGCATACCCGACCGGAGCGCCGACGTCTCAGCCATCCATCGGCTCACGGTCTCCATATCCTTGTCTCCGCGGCCTGATAGGTTGATGAGGATCAGCCCTCCCTCCCCAACCTCTCGCGCAACATTGCACGCATGCGCGACTGCGTGAGCGCTCTCCAGCGCGGCGATCAGACCCTCCATCCGAGCCAGAAGGACCAGCGCGTCCATCGCGTCATCATCCGTCACCGAAACATACTCGGCGCGCCCCGTATCGCGAAGGTATGCGTGCTCTGGACCGACGCCGGGGTAGTCAAGTCCGGCTGAGATCGAGTGGGTAGCCGCGATCTGCCCGTCTTTGTCCTGCAGTACGTAGCTGAGACTGCCATGGAGTATGCCGGGCCGACCATGGCCCAGCGAGGCGCAGTGCTCGCCTGTCGCTATGCCGCGTCCGGCCGCCTCGACGCCGACGAGGCGAACCTTGCTGTCCTGAACGAACGGCGCAAAGATGCCCATGGCGTTCGAGCCGCCGCCCACGCACGCGATGACCGCATCCGGCAAACGTCCGAACCGGTCCAGGACCTGAGCTCGTGCTTCCGTGCCAATCACGGACTGAAACTCACGCACGATGGTGGGAAACGGATGCGGACCGACAACCGAACCGATGATATAGTGCGTCGTCGTAACCGAAGCGCTCCAGTCGCGCATGGCCTCGCTAGTCGCGTCTTTGAGCGTCTGCGTGCCCGATGAGACGGGAACCACCTCAGCCCCAAGCAAACGCATGCGGTCCACGTTCAGGGCCTGTCGGCGCATATCCTCCACACCCATGTAGATGGCACATTCCAGGCCGAGGAGGGCACATGCGGTTGCGGTGGCGACGCCGTGCTGCCCTGCGCCGGTCTCGGCGATGACTCTCGCCTTACCCATCTTCCTGGCCATCAGGGCCTGACCGAGGGCGTTGTTAATCTTATGGGCGCCGGTATGGCAGAGGTCTTCACGCTTCAGGAGAAGCAGGGCGCCGCCATAGGTCTTCGAGAGGCGCTCAGCCGCGTACAGCGGCGTCGGCCTCCCCACATAATCCCGCAACAGGGCCCGAAACTCATCAACGAAGGCTGGATCCGATCGCAGTTGCGCATACGCTTCCTCCAGCTCCAGAAGCGCCGGCATCAGCGTCTCGGCAGCGTACCGCCCTCCGTAGGGTCCAAAGCGCCCCGGTTTCTGCTGGGCTGTCGCCTCCTTCATGGTGCGGGAGCTCCCTGATCTGCATGAGGAAAATGGCCAGTGTCAGTCGGCGGCGTTGCGGAGGCGCTGCGCACAGCTACGGCAATGAGCACCGCGCCCAGCAGGATCGCGGACCAGCTCAGGTACGCGTAGGCGCCTGATCGGGGCCTCGCCAGCCCTTCAGCTCCCTCGATGGAAGCCTGGTCCGGCGCGCCGGGCAGGTACACAACACGCACCTCTTGTCGGGTCTTCAGACGATCCCATCTCGCCTTGTCAAGGATGACCCGGGTTACCTGATGGTTGCGCTGCGTGGCATCGGCAAAAACGAACGTAACGGTGTAGGTGAACGTGCCGTCGTCAGCCGGCTTGCTGTCCTTGAACAGGACCTCACCGAACGTCCTGATGCCCTTGCGTGCGAGTTCGGAAGGAGGCACGATCGCCTGAGCGGCCAACCCGGCCATGCCAGCCAGCACCAGTGCAATCCCGATCCACATCCGCCGATCACGCCGCCGCGATGGGGCCGGGCGACGTTGCGCGTTGCGCGCGTTGACGACCGTCGGGCTCACTGGTCCAATCCTCCGTCGCAGCCCATAGCAGCATCCGCATCGCGAACCGCACCGAGAAAGGCGCGGACCAGCGTCATGTCTTTCCGCCCGGGAGCGGTCTCGACGCCCGACGAAACATCCACCGCATATGGCCTGAGTGCGCAGATCGCCTGACCGACATTGGTTGGGGTCAGTCCGCCGGCCACGATCACCGGCTTGCCGCCGAGATCCAGCGCAGCGGCGTCGCGCCACTCGAACCGCCGACCCGTGCCGCCGAGGCGATGGGGATCGTACGCATCGAGCACGACCGCATCATCGTCGGCTGCGACCGCATGGACCGTGGCGCCGACGCCGACGCGCAACGCGCGGATGCGCTTCAGCCCCGCAGGGACCTTCGCCTCCCGGGACTCCTCATAGTACTGGACTGCGGAGAACACCCCGGCGGGAAGCTTCTCCGCCTCGCCCAAGCTTCGTACCACCGCCACCAGACAGACGAACGGTCCTGCAGCCCGCCTTATGGCATCGAGCACCTGAGGCTTGTCGCCGACGTAGCGAGGCGTATCAGGCACGAGGATCACCCCCATAGCATGCACGCCGATCGACGCGATCTCCGCGGCATCGTGGGCCGACGTGACGCCGCACACCTTCACACGGGTCATCGAGGTTCAGTCGTACCCAGTAGCTCGCGCACCTTTGCGCCAACATCGGCAGCCCGCATGAGAGACTCCCCCACCAATGCCCCCCGCACGCCCGCGTCGCGCAGCATGACCATGTCCTCGCGCGAGCGAATGCCGGACTCGCTGATCACCAGACGGTCTGGCGGTACCATGGGCGCCAGCGACAGCGTAGTCTTCAGGTCGGTCCTGAACACGTGCAGGTCCCGGTTGTTGATGCCGATCAGTCGCGCGCCGGACTCGACCGCCTCCGCGAGCTCATCCTCGTTGTGAACCTCGACGAAGGCAGCCATGTGGAGACCGTGGGCGATCTGCAGCAACGACTTCAGCTCCGTGGGACGCAAAGCTGCCACGATCAATAGCACCGCGTCGGCGCCCGCGACCCGGCTTTCGACGATCTGGTACTCGTCGAACAGGAAGTCCTTGCGCATGATCGGCAGAGGAACCGACCGGGCAACGTTGGTCAGGTGGCTGAGATGGCCAAGAAAGTGGGCCTCCTCGGTCAGCACCGAAACGCAGTGAGCTCCGTTCAATGCGTAGGCGCGAGCCAGCGAGACCGGGTCGTAGTCTTCCCGCAACAGGCCCTTCGAAGGTGAAGCCTGCTTCACCTCGGCGATGAGGGCCGGCGGCGTCGCTCGCTCGATCGCGCCCACGAAGTCGCGCGCGGGAGGCGCGTCGGCAACCTGACGATAGAGTGTGCTCAGGGACGTCGTCCGCTTGGCGCGTTCCAGGTGTGTGCGCTTTTCCGCAAGGATTTCCGATAGCACGCTCATGGCGTGGCTCCGGCGACCGCAGCGGCTCCTGCATCTGCCCTCGACGCCGCAACCTCCTGAGTGAACGCGGCGAGTCTGTCCACGAGAGCGATCGCCCGGCGCGAATCGATCATGCTGTGCGCCAGCGCGATGCCATCCTTCCATGAGTCGGCGATACCCGTCAGCAGGAACGCTCCTGCGGCATTGACCGACACCATATCGCGCCGTGGCCCCCGGGCCCCCGAAAGGACATCTCGCAGGATCTCTGCGCTCTCGGAAGGCGTCGCGCCGCCCGCCAGCCTGTCGAGGCTCGACGGCACAAGGAAGAACTCTGCCGGGATGCGGGTCTCAGACAGCACACGGCCGTTCTGCAGGATGCTGATTCGCGTCGGTCCGACAACCGATATCTCGTCCACGCCGTCGAGACCGTGCACCACCATCGCCCGTTCACACCCGAGACGACCCAGCACCTCCGCAACCTTGTCGCACAGGGTCTCATCGAACACGCCGACGAGCTGGTGCGTTGCTCCCGCAGGATTGGCAAGCGGTCCGAGAACATTGAAGACCGTTCGGATTCCGATCTCCCGACGCGGCTCCGACACCGCCTTGACGGCAGGGTGATGATACGGGGCAAACATGAAGCCGATGCCGACCTCATCGATGCACGTCGCCACCTCATCTTCAGTCAGATCCAGCCGCACGCCCAGCGCCTCGAGGACATCGGCGGAACCGCATCGGCCCGAGACCGCTCGATTGCCATGTTTCGCGACCGCAAAGCCCGCGGCGGCAACCACGAATGCAGCCGCCGTGGATACGTTGAAGGTGCCAGAGGCGTCGCCGCCTGTCCCGCATGTGTCCACCAATATGCTCCTGCGGGTAACGACACGGCGTGCGCGATCCCTGAGCGCCCTGGCAAAGCCGGTCAGTTCATCCACCGTCTCGCCTTTGGTGCGCAACCCGACCAGGATCGCCCCAACCTGAGCTGGCGTAGCTTCACCGCTCACAATGTAGGCCAGCAGATCGTAGGCTTCTTGCTCGGTGAGACTCTCGTGGCTGACTATCTTCGCTAACGCGTCCCTAACCATAGGTTCAGCTCTTTACTCCAGCACGGGCAAGCGTGACGGCGGCGGATGGTTCAGACTGCGCGAGCCCGTCCCTGTGATCGTGATGATGTTTTCAATGCGCACGCCGAAGCGCCCGCTCAGGTAGATCCCGGGCTCGTCACTGAAGCACATGCCGGGTTGCAGAACCGTGCGGTCGCCCTCCACCAGGTTCGGAGGTTCGTGCGTAGACAGACCGATTCCGTGCCCCGTGCGATGAATGAAGTTGGGGCCATAGCCCGCCTGTGCGATCGTATTCCTTGCGGCGGCGTCCACGCTCTCGCACGTCACGCCGGGACGAGCCGCCTCCATGGCGGCGACATGAGCTTCATAGACGATGTCGTAGATGCGGGCCGCCTCGTCGCCGATCTGCCCATAGGCAACCGTGCGCGTTATGTCCGACTGATAGCCATCCAGACAGCCGCCAAGATCCAGGATGACGATGCTCCCGGCCACAAGCTGCGTAGCGCCGGTCCGGTGATGAGGCAGCGCGGTGTTCGGTCCAAAGCACACGATGGCCCAGGCTGAAGATGCGCCCTCCGCGACAAACTCCTTGAGTATCGCCTGCTGGAGTTCCAGCTCGGTGATGCCGGGCCTCAGCGCCGCTAGCGTGCGATCGTAGACCCGATCGGCCATGGCGGCAGAACGTTCCATGGCGCGCAGCTCGTCCTGGTCCTTGATGCCGCGCAGCGCTGCCATGACGGCGCGACACGAACGCCAGCTCACAGATGGCGCAAGGGACTGCAGATCCATCAGATGACCGGCGCCCAGGTCATCATCCACGAGCACAGTCCCGCCCCGCAATAGCGCCGATAGAAGCGGCTCCACGCCGGCGTGCCACCCGGCATTGTCGTGCCACGAGGTGATCGCCACCGTCGTGACAGCGCGCCGCGCATCGTCGGAATACAGGGCTGGAACGATCAGCACAGGCTCGCCCGATGCGGGGACCCAAAGGACCATGAACCGCTCGCCTGGCGGTTCCGTCCAGCCGACCAGATACCGCATGTGGTCTGTCGCGCCGATAACGGCGCCATCGGCGCCGGCGTCGCGGAGCGCAGACTGCAGACGGATCACACGTTCAGGGGACTGTTCCATGGTGCAGCAATGATACCTCAGCCCGGGTGTGCTCCCTCAGATGCGCCGCATGGACAGGAAGTTACCGAGGATGCGCTTGCCTTCGCGCGTCAGAATGGACTCGGGATGGAACTGCACGCCTACGACCGGGTACTCGCGGTGCGCGAGCGCCATGATCTCGCCTTCGTCGGTCTCTGCGGTTACTCGCAGGGTCGGCGGTAGGCTCTCTCTGCGCACGATTAAGGAGTGGTAGCGCGTGGCCTCGAAGGGATTGGCGCATCCATCGAATAGACCTGTTCCGTCGTGTCGTATCCACGAAGTCTTGCCGTGCACGATCCGGGAGTTGCGAACGACCTCGCCCCCAAATGCCTCCCCTATGCTCTGATGCCCGAGACACACGCCGAGAATCGGCACCCGGTTATGGAAGCGTCGGATACATTCGACAGAGACTCCGGCCTCGGCAGGAGTGCAGGGCCCGGGCGAGATAACGATCCGCTCCGGCTGCATGGCAGCGATCTCATCGAGCGTGATCGAGTCGTTACGGCGCACCAGCAGCTGACAGCCCATCTCGCCCAGATACTGAACGAGGTTGTAGGTGAAGCTGTCGTAGTTGTCAATGACGAGCACCAAGATATCGTTCCTCTGGCACCGATCGGCCTTCTAGTCCAGGCCCTCATGCGCCATGCGCACTGCGCTCAGCAACGCGCCGGCCTTGTTGACACACTCCTCGTATTCGCGCACAGGGTCCGAGTCGGCAACGATCCCTGCGCCGGCTTGCATGTGCGCCATCCCGTCCTTGATCAGCATGGTCCGAATGGCTATGGCGAAGTCGGCATCGCCGCGGAAGCTCAGGTAGCCCACCGCACCGCCGTACAGGCCGCGCCGCGATGGCTCCATCTCCTCGATGATCTCCATCGCGCGGACTTTGGGGGCGCCCGTCAGCGTGCCTGCAGGGAAACAGGACTCGACGGCTTCGCAGGCGCTCACGCCGTCGGCCAGATCGCCGGTGACGTTGGAGACGATATGCATGACATGGGAGTACCGCTCAATGGTCATCAGGTCATCCACGCGGACCGTACCATAGCGCGCAACGCGACCGACGTCATTGCGACCGAGGTCCACCAGCATGATATGTTCGGCCCTCTCCTTGGGATCGGCGAGCAGCTCCTGCTCGAGGCGGCGATCCTCATCTTCGTCAGCGCCCCTCGGACGAGTACCGGCAATCGGCCGCACCCTCACGCGGCGGTTCTCCACGGTCGCCAGAATCTCAGGCGACGATCCAACTACCTGGAAATCGCCGAAATCGAGGAAGTACATGTAGGGCGATGGGTTGATCGATCGAAGGGCTCTATAGAGCTCCAGCGAGCCGCACGTTACCGGCACCGAGAACCGAACCGACGGGACAACCTGGAAGATGTCACCGGCATGTATGTACTCCTTGCAGCGCCTGACGATCTCCTCAAACTCATCGCGCGCGACGGACTGGCTGCAGGATTGGGGCGCCACTCCCGGCGCGGACTGAGGGGGCACGAAGGGTTGACGCAAAGCGTCGGCTATATCCTCGATCCTCTCGACGGCGTCTGCATAGGCGCAATCCGCATCATCGTGAACCAGAGCGTTGCACAGGATGAGAATGCGGTGCCGCACGTGATCGAAAGCCAACAGCGTGCGCGTCAGCATGAAGCCGACATCGTCGAGCCCCAGAACGTCGGGCTTTAGCGCCGGAATGCGCTCAAGGTGACGGACAAGGTCATAGCTGATGTATCCGACCGCCCCGCCCGCGAATCGCGGCAGGCCGGTCGGATCGAGCCATGCGCGTTGGGAGACTAGATCGGCGACGTGTGCGAGGGGGGTCTGACTGCTATCGAGCGCATACGATGTCGCGTCTCCATCGCGGGCAACACGCACCGNACCGTTCCTGATGCGCACAACCAGCTCGGGCTGGGATCCCAGAAATGAGTATCGGGCCAGTCGTTCGCCACCCTCGACACTCTCCAGAAGGAACGAAGGTCCGTTGCCTGCGATCCGCTCGAAAGCGGAGACTGGCGTCAGCCGATCAGCAAGAACCTCGCGCCACACGGGAACAATACTGCCCGGGCGCGCCAGTTCTCTGAACCGGAGCAGGTCAGGCACATACCGCTGGCGGCGCTGCGTCACGTTCCCATCCTCGCTGTTGTTCGGTCTGATTCTGGTATCCGGCATGCCCTGGGTGGGATTCGAACCCACACCGGAGCGATTTTAAGTCGCTTGTCTCTGCCGATTGGACTACCAGGGCTTCTAAGCAGAACGGCGCTTCGCTGGCGGCGAGACACGGCCCTGGCGGAAGTCGACGGTGACTCGGGGCCGAACGTTCTCACCATCATCCCTCCGGGCTAATCGCGCCCTGTCAAGGTGCGGATCGCCTCGGCGAAGTCGGCCGCCGTAACGCACTTTTCGGCCGTTTCGCCGTCGCCGTCGGCGATGCGTATCAGAGCCTGCAGGCCGGCTTCGTTGACCAGCGCTCTGAGATCAGCGCCGGACCATTGTACACAATCTTCGGCAATGGATGCCAAGTCCACATCGGCGTGCAACTTCACGTTGCGCGTGAACAGCGCCAGCAGCGCTGCCCTGCCTTCGGCGTCTGGCATGGGTATCTCTATCTCGCGCGACAGACGACCGCCACGTCGCACTGCTGGATCCAGCATGTCCTCCCGGTTCGTTGCCCCAATCACCAGGACCCTCTCGTTGGGCGTCATGCCGTCCATTTCCTGCAGGAACTGATTGACGACCTTGTCGTAGTGAACGGCGACACCGCCTTGCCGTGCCGGCAGCAGCGCGTCAATCTCATCAATGAAGATGATGGAGGGTGCGGCCTCTCGTGCGCGAGCGAACAGGTCCTGAACGCGCTTCTCGGACTCTCCGACGAACATCTGGTTAATGTCGGCCGGCGTAATGGAAAAGAACTTACATTTGGCCTCGTTGGCAAGTACCCGGGCTATAGTGGTCTTGCCGGTACCCGGGGCTCCGCGCAGCAGGATGCCAGTCGGCGGCTCCACGCCGAGATCGCGCGCCATGGCGGGATTCTCGAGCATGAGTTGAACCTGCCGAAGCTCCCGTTTCGTCTTTGAAGACAGAATAACGTCGTTCCACGTGAGCTTGGTGCGGTTGTCGGGAGCGGCCTCGGGGGAGCCGAGAGCCTGGCGCAGCGGGTCGAGCGGACCGGCATTCATGCTCGACACCAGCGAGGCGTACCGTTGATTGTCGGGCTCAATCTCCGCCGCGCGTCGCGCCATCTCGGCCGCGTCCTCTTTGTACCCGAGCTGGCGCAACGTGCGGGCGAGATAGTACAGCGCACGCGCATCCTGAGGGCTGAGCGCGAGCGCCTCCCGCAGCCAGTGTGCCGCTTCGTTCAGGCGGCGCTTGTGCGCGGTGAACTTTCGTGCACGGTCACGGGCAAGCCCTTCGAAGCCTGCGAGTTGTGCGAGATACCCGACGCCGAGATCGGCGAGGCTCGGCTCCTCTATGCGGGCAGCATGCCACAGCGCCCATCCCAATCGGAACGCCGCCTCGGCGCTATGACGATCCGCGGCGAGCGCCCGTCGGAAGCTGTCAGCCGCTGCCGTCCACTGTTCGGCCCGCGCATGCGCCAAGCCACTTTCGATCAACTCCTCGGCAGACGCCATCCTCGACCTCCCTTGCGACGTTACTACGGTACCGCAACGATGAAGGTTGCACGATGGCGGCGCTCTGCCCCCCCGGTTGTTCGCGCCTGTTCGGTTGGGTATACTCACCGAGCCGCAAGGCCACATCACACCGGTGCGCCGGCAGAGCAGGGTCGCGACCCACGAGGGCGTGCTGCATGCCAGAAAAGCCGCCGGGAGGCTAGAACCAGGAGACCGCACGATGTCATCCATCACCATGAAGGAGCTCCTCGAAGCAGGAGTTCACTTCGGCCACCAGACGCGCCGCTGGAACCCCAAGATGAAGCGCTACATCTACGGCGCGCGCAACGGCATCTACATCATTGACCTTCACCAGACGCTCAAGCTCTTCGACGCCGCCCAGCGCTTCGTGCAAGAGATCATGCTCGACGGCGGGAGCCTCCTCTTCGTCGGGACGAAGAAGCAGGCTCAGGATGCGATCGAAGAAGCGGCCAAGCGGTGTCGGCAGTACTACGTGAACCAGAGATGGTTGGGCGGCATGCTGACCAACTATCGCACCATCCAGTTGCGTGTGAAGCGGCTCGCCGAACTCCATGAGATGGAGGAGAAGGGCATCCTCGAGAAGCTGACCAAGAAGGAGGCCAAGGGTCTTCTCGAAGAGCGCCAGCGGCTCGAGCGATACCTCGGCGGCATCAAGGCCATGACGAGGCTTCCGCAGGCCGTGTTTGTGGTGGACCTGCGCAAAGAACACATCGCGGTCGCTGAGGCGCGCAAACTCGGCATTCCGGTCATTGCCATTGTGGACACCAACTGCGATCCAGACGTTGTGGACTATGTCATCCCGGGCAACGACGATGCCATCCGCGCCATCAAGCTCATCTGCAACAAGATCGCCGATGCCGTGATCGAGGTGAAGCAGGATCAGTGGGATCGTGAGGCTGAGGCTCCGGTAACCTCGGTCGAGGAAGTGGTCCCCGACATCATGACCGCACCCGACATCGAGGAAGACAGCGTGTTCCTCGGCGATGAGGAAGATGAGTACGCGATCATGGCTCGCCGAGTGGCTGAGAACGCCAAGCTGCGCGACGAGGATGATATCGAAGCAGACGTGCCGTAGGGCGTTCAGGGAGGAGCGCAAGCCGCTCAGACAGCCTCGCTCGTACGGCTTACGACGTTGAGAAGGAGTCGAGATGGAAATAACAGCCCGGATGGTTAGCCAACTGCGCGAACAGACCGGCGTTGGCATGATGGAATGCAAGAAGGCGCTCGTGGAATGCGAGGGCGACATACAGAAAGCTCTCGACCTGTTGCGTGTCCGCGGTAAGGCCGGAGCCGAAAAGCGCGCCGGTCGCGCCACAAGCGAAGGCGTTGTGGCCGTCGCTTCCAACGACGCACGCGCAGCGCTGCTGGAGCTCTGCTGTGAAACGGACTTCGTGGCCCGCAACGACGAGTTTCGTCACGTGGCTCAGACGCTCGCCGACACCGCGGCCCAGACGGGCGCGGCGACGGTGGATGCGCTCATGGCAGCCGTTACNCCCGATGGTCAAAGCGCAAAGGCGCTTCTTGAGGGGTTGGTGACGCGCCTCCGAGAGAACATCGTCGTGAAGCGNGTGGCGGNTGCGGAGCCGGAGCCCGGCGGCTTCCTCGCCACCTATGCACACAGAGTGACCAACAAGATCGGCGTNGTGGTTTCGGTGCTGGGCGATCCTGCGAACGAAGGACATCAGGAAGCAGCCCGCAACACGGCCATGCACATCGCAGCGGCGAAGCCGCAGTACGTGAAGCGCGAGGACGTACCGGCCGATGTGCTTGAGCATGAGAAGCAGGTCCTCGCAGAGAAGACACGGCTGGAGGGCAAGCCTGAAGCGGCCATTCCGAAGATCGTCGAGGGCCGGGTCGGGAAGTTCTTCGAACAGGTGTGCCTGGTCGATCAGCCCTTTGTTCGAGATCCCTCAGTCACGGTGGGTGCGATGCTGAAGGCTGCGGGCGTCTCGCCGGTCTCCTTCTGCATGTTCGTGGTGGGCCAGGAATAGATGCCGACTCCGCGCTGGAGTCGTGCGCTGCTGAAGCTGTCGGGCGAAGCGCTTGCAGGCGATGAACGCTTTGGCTTCAACCCGACAGCCATAGGCCGACTGGCCGGGGAGATTGCCGAAGCGGCTGCTACCGGCGTGCAGCTCGCAGTGGTTGTGGGCGGCGGCAACGTCCTCCGGGGGCATGTCGCGGAAGCTGGCGGTATGCAGCGCGCGGCCGCCGACCACATCGGCATGCTGGCGACGGTGCAGAATGGCATCGCGATGCAGGATGCCCTCGAGCGGCTCGGCGTGGCCACACGGCTGCAGACAGCAGTCGCCATGGTGCAGTTTGCCGAACCGTTCATCCGCCGTCGAGCGATCCGGCATCTTGAGAAGGGTCGCGTGGTGATCTTCGCTGGCGGAACNGGCAATCCGTTCTTTTCNACGGACACGGCGGCGGCGCTCCGTGCGCTCGAGATAGGCGCCGGCGCCGTTCTGAAAGCGACCAATGTAGACGGCGTGTACGATCGCGATCCTCGAACCGATCCCGATGCGGTCCGCTATGGCCACGTAACCTATCAGGAGTGCATTGATCGCCGTCTCCGCGTAATGGATGTAGCAGCCTTCGCCCTGTGCGAAGAACATGACCTGCCGATCGTGGTGTTCGACGCCAATCAGTCCGGCAGCATTCGCTCGGTGTTGCTCGACCCGAGCATTGGCACGATTGTAGGGAGGTAGCCATGCCAATAAACGATCTCCTCACTTCAGCGGAATCCAAGATGGCCAAGAGCGTGGAAGCCACGCGTCACGAGTTCACGCTCATACGCACCGGCAGAGCCAACCCTGCCGTGCTAGAGCATGTGATGGTGTCTGCCTACGGCTCGGAGCTTCCTCTCCAGCAAGTGGCAAGCATCACGGTACCGGACCCGCGCCAACTCCTGGTAACCCCGTTCGACAAGAACAACCTTGCTGCCATCGAGAAAGGCATCCTCAAGTCCGATGTCAATCTGACCCCGGTCAACGACGGCACTGCGATCCGCCTCAACATCCCGCCGCTGACCGAGGAGCGTCGCAGGGAGTTCATCAAACAGCTTCATAAGAAGATCGAACTCGGACACGCCGCCATACGAAACGTCAGGCACGAGTGCCTGAACCAGCTTCGGACGCTCGCCAAGAACAAGGAGTGCGGCGAAGACGACGAGAAGCGCGCCCAGGAGAAGCTCCAGAAGCTGACCGACCAGTACATAGCCATGATTGACAAGGCTGGCAAGGTCAAGGAGCAAGAGCTGCTCGAGGTCTAGATGCGCCGCGTTGCCGTCCGTAACTCGCTCGCCGGCCGACCTGGTCGAGCATAGCTGATGACCGATCAGGCCGGGGATTCCGTTCCGAGCATGCCCCAGCACGTTGCCGTCATTATGGACGGCAACGGGCGCTGGGCCAGGGCACGCGGGCTCGAGCGCATCGAAGGGCATTGGGCCGGCTACAAGACACTCAAGCGCATCGTCTACGCGGCCGACGACCTCGGCATCCGGTACCTCACAGTCTACGGCTTCTCATCCGAAAACTGGCGAAGACCTCAGAACGAGGTCTCTGGCCTGATGCGCCTGATGTATGCCGCCATGAGAGCCGAACTCGAGGACCTGATACAGAACGGGATTCGCGTGCGAGTCATCGGCCGTCTCCATCAGTTGCCTGACGAGCTTTCCGATATCTTCTACGAGGCCATGCGCAGTACCGAGGCCTATACGCGCATGACGTTTACGCTGGCGATCAACTACGGCGGCAGAGCCGAGATCGTGGACGCGGTTCGCGCCATCGCGCGTGACATTGCCGACGGGCGCATATCTGCTGATGACGTGGACGAAGCAAGCGTTGCGGCACGCCTCTATGCGCCGGAGATGCCCGACCCGGACCTGCTGATCCGAACAGCGGGTGAAATGCGC
>Ga0067045_1003486_pt1 | contig 20171 bp, 36 predicted proteins | sample TerdegcTABiofilm_FD_59184 | JGI IMG/M metagenome (GOLD analysis project Ga0067045, IMG submission 59184) | Combined Assembly of (Gp0054472, Gp0054536) Wastewater bioreactor microbial communities from Singapore -Terephthalate degrading... | reverse complement strand
CTGGAGGCGCACCTGATAACCCCGATAGCCATGGAAAAGGAGCTCCGATTCGCGATCCGTGAAGGTGGCCGCACCGTGGGCGCAGGGGTCGTCTCAGAGATCATCGAGTAGCCGCTGCAGGCTTTTCTCCGAGAGGTTTTTGGCATGGATATGCAAGCACTGAAGATCCGGATCAGGTTAAAGGCCTATGATCACAAGTTGCTCGACCAATCTGCGGCCGAGATCGTAGACACAGCGTGGCGTACGGGTGCCAAGGTGGCGGGGCCGATACCTCTTCCCACGAGAATCCAAAAGTACACGGTGCTCCGTTCTCCGCACATTGATAAGAAGTCCCGGGAACAATTCGAGATACGCGTTCACAAGCGGCTGCTTGACATTCTCGAGCCGACGCAGCAAACGCTCGATGCCCTGATGAAACTGGATTTATCACCGGGAGTCGACGTGGAGATCAAGGCTTGATGGGTGGACAAACAAGGAGTAGGAGCCGGATATGGTCCTCGGAATGATCGGGAAAAAGATCGGAATGGCGCAAATTTTTGACGAGTCGGGGCGCGCCATGGGAGTCACTGTCGTGGAGGCTGGGCCCTGCACGGTCATTGGCAAGAAGCCTGGATCGAAAGTCCAACTCGGATTCGGGCCGGCAAAGGAGAATCGTGTCAACAAACCGCTGATGGGCCAGTTCAAGAAGGCCGGGACGCAGCCGTTTCGCGTGCTCCGGGAATTCCCCGTGGAGGATCCGGACGGCCTGGAGGTCGGTCAGGAGATACGAGCTGACATCTTTGCTCCAGGTGAGGTGGTTAAGGTAACGGGAACGAGCAAGGGGAAGGGCTTCGCCGGCGTAATCAAGCGGTGGAACTTTGGCGGCGGTAGGGAAACCCACGGCTCACGGTCTCACAGGATTCCCGGATCGGTCGGTCAGTGTGCTTGGCCGTCACGGGTGTTTAAAGGCAAACGACTGCCGGGCCGGTTGGGAGGCGTTCAGGTGACCGCACCCAGCGTGGAAGTGGTCGAGGTGAGAGCCGATGAGAACGTGGTTCTGCTCAAAGGGCCTATTCCAGGACCTGCTGGCGCTATCGTGTTTATAAGGAAAAAGTGATGGCTTCCGTAGACGTGATCAACCAGAACGGCGAAAAGGTCGATACCATCGAATTGGATGACGCGGTGTTTAACGGGACGATCCGTGAGACCCTTGTGCACCAAGTTGTGGTTTGGCAATTGGCCAACCGGCGCACGGGGACCGCTGCGACCAAGACCCGCGGCCAGGTCCGGGGAGGGGGCAAAAAGCCTTGGCGTCAGAAGGGGACGGGCAGGGCCAGAGCCGGCACAAACCGCTCTCCCATTTGGACAGGTGGAGGCACGATCTTTGGTCCCCATCCGAGATCGTACGCTCTGTCCATCACCAAGAAGATGAGAAAGGCTGCTCTGAAGTCGGTTCTGAGCTCCAAGCTTCAGTCGAGCTGCCTGACCGTGCTGGACAAGATAGAGCTCCCCGCCCCGAAGACGAAGATGTTTGTCGAGACCTTGAGAGCCATGGGCTTGGAGAACGAGAAGACCTTATTCATTGTTGCCGACGAGGAAGAAGCACTGCGCAGGTCTTCCCGAAATGTGTATCACGTTCAGGTTCTGCCCACTGAGGGCATGAACGTATACGACCTGCTCCGGTTCGATCGTGTGGTGCTCTTGAGGGAAGCCGTTCCGAAAATTCAGGAGAGGTTGGCCTAATGCTTGAGGAATACAAGATCATCCGACGGCCGATCATCACGGAGAAGGGCACGTTCCTCAAAGATGCGAGCAACCAACTGCTCTTCGAAGTCGATCCGAAGGCGAACAAATCGGAGATCAAGAAGGCTGTTGAAAAGCTCTTCAAGGTGTCCGTGCTTTCCGTCCGAACCCAGAACCGTCTGGGAAAGCGCAAGCGTCTGGGGCGCTTCTCCGGCCGGCGTAGGAATTGGAAGAAGGCAATCGTCACCCTCAAACAAGGGGATCGGGTAGATTTCTTTGAAGGGGTCTAGCACTGGAGTCCGGGGCCGCTCGCGATGCCGACGGTTGAATTCCGGACAAGGATGAGCGTAAGGATAGGACTCATGGCCATAAAGAAGTACAAACCGACCTCCCCAGGAATTCGATTCCAAACGGGGTCTACCTTTGAAGAATTGACAGGCGAGAAGCCGCTCAAGGCTCTCACCAAGGGAAAAACCCGCAGTGGCGGTCGCAACAACCTGGGACGGATCACGGTCCGCCACCGAGGCGGTGGTCACAAGAGACTGTATCGGGTGGTAGACTTCAAGAGGGATAAGGCGGATGTGCCGGGCAAGGTGGTAAGCATCGATTACGACCCGAATCGCAGCGCTCGCCTGGCGCTTATCACGTACTCGGACGGTGACCGACGGTACATTCTGTGGCCACAGGGACTGCAGGTAGGCGATGGGGTGGTTGCGGGCGAGAAAGTCGATATCAAACCGGGGAACTGCCTGCCGCTCAAAAATATCCCCTTGGGAACAATGGTGCACAACGTGGAGATGAAGATCGGCAAAGGAGGCCAGCTCATTCGCTCTGCGGGTGCCTACGGTCAGCTTATGGCCAAGGAGAAGGGCTATGCTCAGATCAAGATGCCCTCTGGCGAGGTCCGAATGGTCTTAGACCGGTGCCGGGCAACCGTTGGCCAGGTGGGGAATATCGAGCACGAGAACATCTCCCTGGGCAAGGCAGGGAGGACTCGGCGCCTTGGGCGGCGACCGAAAGTGCGTGGAGTGGTCATGAATCCGGTGGACCACCCGCACGGTGGAGGGGAAGGGCGTACATCAGGCGGTAGACATCCGGTGACCCCGTGGGGCGTTCCCACCAAGGGGTACAAGACTCGAAGCGCGAAGGCCTCGGATAGGCTTATCGTGAAACGGAGGAAATAGGTTTCATGCCTCGGTCAGTACATAAGGGTCCATTCGTGGACGACCACGTCCTGAAGAGGGTCGAGCAGGCCAGAGACACGGGTTCCCGGAAAGTGATTCAAACGTGGTCCCGCCGATCGACGATCATTCCCGAGATGGTGGGGCTCACGTTCGCCGTTCACAACGGCAAGAAGTTCATCCCGGTCTTCGTCACCGAGAACATGGTCGGCCACAAGCTCGGAGAGTTTTCGCCCACGCGCACCTTTCACGGTCACGCTGGTGACAGAAAAGCCAAGAAGGGTAGAAAATAATGGAGTGGAACGCGACTCTCAGACACGCACGGATAGCGCCTCGGAAGGCGCGACTGGTAGCGGATCTCGTCCGTGGGAAGCGGGTCGAAGATGCGATCGGGCTTCTCCGGTTCACGCCCAAGAAGGCCGCGGAAATGTTAAAGAAGCTGATCGAGTCTGCGCTGAACAACGCGTCCAAGTCCGCTGGAGTTGACGAGGACAGGCTCTTTATAAGTCGCATCACAGTGGATGATGGGCCGACGGCAAAGAGATGGCGCCCCCGAGCTATGGGAAGGGCTACGCGCATCCGAAAACGGACCAGCCACATACATGTGGCACTGGAAGAAGACTAACTCAGGATTTTCGCGGCGAGGTCGGGCGGACTGATCGGTCCGCGCAAGATAGCGACCTCACCACCCTCAGGAGGGTAATTTGGGACAGAAGGTACATCCCCTCGGTTTTCGCCTCGGGATAACCCGGACATGGGACTCCCGGTGGTATTCGCAGAAGGAGTACGGCGAATTCCTTCTGGAAGATCTTAAGATCCGGGATTTCGTGAAAAAGCGACTCTCCCAGGCCAGCATCTCCCGAGTCGAGATAGAGCGCGCCGCGGGAAAGATCCGCCTGATTATTCATACCGCGAGACCGGGTATAGTGATCGGCCAAAAAGGCTCTGAAATCGAGAAATTGCGCCGCGAGATTCTCAAGTTGACAGAAAAGGAAGTCATCGTCGACATCAAGGAGATCCGGAAGCCGGAAATCGACGCCCAGCTTGTGGCCGAGAATGTAGCCCAGCAGTTGGAGCGCAGAATCGCGTTCCGGCGAGCCATGAAGAAGTCCGTGACCAGTGCCTTGAAATCTGGTGCCAAGGGAATCAGGATTGCTACGGCCGGCCGCTTGGGCGGGGCCGAAATGGCCAGAAGAGAGTGGTACAGGGAAGGTCGCGTGCCCCTGCATACCCTCCGGGCCGATATCGACTACGGATTCGCACAGGCAAAGACGACCTATGGCATCATAGGCATAAAGGTGTGGATCTTCAAGGGCGAGATGATCAAGAGCGCGCCAGGGGAATGATGAGATGCTTGCTCCAAAGAAAGTCAAATATCGAAAGAGGCAGAAGGGTCGGATGAGAGGCCGTCCGTTGAGGGGAGCCACGGTGGCCTTTGGTGACTTCGGGCTGATGGCCATGGCCCCCGGATGGATTACCTCCAGACAGATCGAAGCGGGCCGAATCGCCATGACTCGACACGTAAAGAGGGGCGGACAAATCTGGATTCGCATCTTTCCGGACAAGCCCATTACGAAGAAACCGGCTGAAACGAGGATGGGTAAGGGTAAAGGATCTCCCGAAGAATGGGTGGCCGTCGTAAAGCCGGGCCGGATCATGTACGAAATGCAGGGGGTTCCTCTGCAAGTTGCGAAGGAAGCTTTCCGCCTTGCAGCGATGAAGATGCCGATAAAGACCCGTTTCGTCGTCCGTGAGGAGTTGACATGAAGGCCCGAGAACTGAGAGACCTATCCGTCGATGAGCTGCGTGCCAAAGAAAAGGAATTTCGAGAAGAGGAATTCAACGCGCGGTTCAAGCATGCGACGGGGCAGTTGGAAAAAACAGCTCGTTTGAGGAGACTCCGAAAAGATATCGCTCGAGTGCTCACCATACTGAGAGAGAAGGAGGCCTCCTGATGACAGACTCTTCCGCCAACAGGGGACAGCGTAAGATACGGACGGGTGTAGTTGTTAGCAATAAGATGGACAAGACGGTTGTGGTCGAGGTCAGCAGAACGGTGATACACCCCGTCTATAAGAAGTTCGTTCGCAGGAGAAAGCGGTTCATGGCTCACGACGAACAGAACCGCTGTCAAGTGGGGGACGAGGTGATGATCGTGGAAACCCGTCCACTGAGTCGTCGAAAGAACTGGCGCGTGCGTAAAATCGTCAAGGAAGCTGCGCTGCCCGGAGGTACCACATGATTCAGCAGCAAACGCGCATGGCTGTGGCTGACAATTCCGGCGCGAAAGAGCTCTATTGCATCAAGATCCTGGGAGGCACGAGGCGCAAGTACGCCAGTGTCGGGGACGTGGTGGTTGTGTCCGTGAAGGAGGCCATCCCGAACTCCAAGGTGAAAAAGGGCGAAGTGCACAAGGCCGTAATCGTTCGCACACGCCGAGCGGTGAAGCGGCCGGACGGCTCTGCCATTCGGTTTGACGACAACTCAGCGGTGTTGATCAACAATCAGATGGAGCCGATCGGAACCCGGATTTTCGGTCCGGTAGCACGTGAGCTCAGGGCCAGGAAGTTCATGAAGATAGTTTCTCTGGCCCCGGAGGTTCTTTAGGGATGTCCGAGCTGAAGAAGAACGATAAGGTAAAGGTCATTTCGGGCAAGGAGAAGGGCAGACAGGGAAAAATCCTCAAAGTCCTGACCGAAAAGGAAGCGGCGCTCGTGGAACGTCTCAATTTCGTCAAGCGCCACTCCAGGGCAGGTGCGAAGCCCGGCCAGCAGGCAGGCATAGTGGAGAAAGAAGCCCCGTTGAGCCTTTCCAACTTGATGCTCGTGTGTCCAAAATGCTCAAAGGCCACCCGTATCGGGATACGAGTTCTTGAAGGTGGAGATCGGGTCCGGTACTGCAAGAAATGCAAGGAACAGGTGGACAGCTAGAAGGAAGAAGGCCATGGCGTCTAGGCTGAAAGAATACTATTCGAGTTCAGTGATTCCGGCTCTCAGAGAGCAGTTCAAGTACAAGAACCTCATGCAGGTGCCGCGGCTGATCAAAGTAGTCGTGAACATGGGGCTTGGGGAGGCTATCCATAACGCCAAGGTCCTGGAGAGCTCACAACAGGAAATGGCCCTGATAACTGGTCAGTGGCCGGTTCTCCGGAGAGCCAAGAAGTCAATAGCTTCGTTCAAGCTTCGTGAAGGGATGATCATCGGGTGCAAGGTCACGCTTCGGCGGGATGCCATGTACCATTTTCTGGACAAGCTGATAAATATCGCACTGCCTCGCGTGCGGGACTTTCGCGGGGTCAATCCAAGAGGCTTCGACGGACGCGGCAACTTCTCCATGGGGATCAAGGAACAGATAATTTTTCCCGAGATCGATTACGACAAAATCGACAAGATTCGAGGGATGAATATTACCATGGTGACGTCCGCGCGAAACGACGAAGAAGCGCGTCAATTGTTGGAGCATCTGGGTATGCCCTTCAGGAAGTAATTCTCTCGAAGCACAAGGAGGGAGCGTGGCCAAAATATCAATGATGGTCAAAGCGGCCAAGCCTCAGAAATTCGCAGTCAGGCAGTACAATCGATGCGGAGTTTGTGGGAGGCCCAGGGCTTACTATCGCAAGTTCAAGCTGTGCCGGATATGTTTGAGAAATCAGGCCCTGAATGGGAACATACCAGGTATGGTCAAATCAAGCTGGTAGGAGACACCCGAACATGAGCATGACCGACCCCATAGCGGATATGTTGACTCGGTTGCGCAACGCACGGCACGCCCGCAAGGAACAGGTTGCCATTCCCGCTTCCAACATGAAGATCAGCATAGCGCAGATCATGAAGGAAGAGGGCTATATCAAGAAGTACAAAGTGATACGATCCGCCAAGAACAAGCAGGGTGTCCTCAAGATTACCTTGCGATTCGACGACGATGAGAAGTGCGTGATCGAAGGACTCGAACGGGTATCCAGACCCGGGAGACGACTCTACGTCGGGCACGAGCACAACATCAAGAGCCGTGGCGGCATGGGAATTCTCATCCTGTCGACTTCCCAGGGCGTCATCACCGACAAAGAGGCCCGTCGCCGTCGAATCGGAGGCGAGGTGCTGTGCAGCGTCTGGTAGTCGGAGCACTGGAGGAGCGTAACGTATGTCTAGAATAGGCAAGGCCCCCATAACCATTCCCGAGAAGGTGAAGGTGACTTTGGCCCCGCCGATCATTAGTGTCGAGGGCCCCAAGGGATCCCTCAGCCTCTCTCTCTCGGATCGTGTGGCCGTGGACGTTGGCCAGTCCCTTATTCAGGTCTCGGCCGTAGGAGAACATCGAAAGAGCCGTGCTCTCCATGGCTTGACGAGAACCCTCATACAAAATATGGTCACCGGCGTGACCGAGGGCTTCACCAAGTCATTGGAGATTGTCGGAGTAGGCTATAGGGCCGAGGCGGACGACTCGTCGTTGACGCTCCACGTAGGCTACTCGAAACCGGTTGTCATGCCCCTCATGGATGGTGTACGGGTGGAAGTGGAGCGCAATACGGTCATCCACGTACGCGGCGCGGACAAACAAGTGGTGGGAGAAATGGCCGCGCGCATTCGCAGGGTACGCAAGCCGGAGCCATACCGAGGAAAGGGAATACGTTATCTGGGTGAACAAGTCCGGAGGAAGGTCGGCAAAGCAGGATCCAAGTAAGGTTGGCTCTTTGGTCGTGAGTGGATGCAGACCATGAAGTTGATTGTGAGTGAGGATAAAGATGGCCAGCGAAAAAAATAGGCATGCTGCTCGGAAGAAAAAGAGCCTGCGAGTCAGGTCCAGGATAGCTCTGAGCCGTGATAGATGCCGGCTGACGGTTTTTCGTTCCAATAAGAATATCTACGCCCAGATAATCGACGATAGCAAAGGCGTCACCATTGCCTGCGCGTCCACGTTGGATAAGGATTTCCGGAAAAGCCCAGGCGGTCCCTTCAACAAGGAGGTGTCGCGTGAGGTCGGCAAGCGCATTGCTGCTCGTGCCCTGGAAAAGAATATCGTCGAGGTGGTCTTCGACAGGGGTCCGTACCTGTACCACGGCAAGGTAAAAGCCCTGGCCGACGGTGCTCGTGAGGGCGGACTGAATTTCTAATAGCTAAAGGGAGGAGCGCTTCTTGCTAAGTAGATCCGATATGGCCCCGGAAGGGGAATTGAAGGACCGTGTAGTTCACCTGAGTCGTGTCGCGAAAGTCGTGAAGGGCGGACGGCGATTCTCCTTCAGCGCCGTTGTCGTGGTGGGCGATGGAAAGGGCCAAGTCGGGTATGGCTTGGGCAAGGCCAACGAAGTTCCCGAGGCGATTCGCAAGGGTGTCGAACGCGCCAAAGGCTCTATGCTGCACGTTCCTATTGTGGAAGGGACTATCCCGCACGAGATAGTCGGCGAGTACGGTGCCGCCAAGGTGGTGCTCAAGCCGGCCGGATCCGGAACGGGAGTCATTGCAGGTGGAGCCGTTCGTGCGGTCTTGGAGGCTGTCGGCATCCGAGACATTCTGACCAAGTGCATTGGGACGAACAATCCACACAACGTGGTCAAGGCCACATTCGAGGGTCTGAAGGGCCTTCGCACACAGCAGCAGATTGCGAGGAAGCTCGGCAAGCTCGGTTCTCCGGAAGACGAGTCCGACAGACGCGAGGAGTTGCATTCCGATGCTTAGAGTTACCCTGAAGCGAAGCACCATCAAATCGACGAAGGACCAGATCGACACGGTCCGAGGGCTGGGCCTGAGAAAGCTCAACTCCAGTCGTGTTCTGAAAGATACCCCGGAAGTGCGGGGCATGATCAACAAAGTCCGCCATCTTATACATGTGGAAGAAGTGGCGGAATAGGCTTGCCCCTTTAGGGAGAAGCGGATGAATCTATCGAACTTGAAGGGCCCTGAGAGAAAGCCGCGCAAACGTGTGGGGCGGGGCGAGTCCTCCGGCCTCGGGAAAACGTGTGGCAAAGGCCATAAAGGACAGAAGTCCCGGTCAGGAGGCGGTGTGGGACGAGGCTTCGAAGGAGGTCAGATGCCTCTCCAGCGGCGCCTGCCCAAGAAGGGCTTCACCAACCCCTCCCGAGTCAAGTACAATGTGGTAAACGTCAAAGACCTGGCCAAGATCGAGCCTGGGACGGTTATTACCACGGAAGTACTCCACCAGAAGGGCATTGTTAAGAGGCAGGGACCGGTAAAGATACTCTCCGTGGGAGAGGTCTCCCACGCGTACACCGTAAGAGTGGAACGGGTCAGCGCCGCGGCTAGGGCAAAGATCGAGGCTGCTGGCGGCACAGTGGATGCATTGTGAGCGAATTGCTCGCGATCCTGGCTCACCCTGAGTGGCCTGATAGTGACGGTTCACTGAGGAGGAGATTTCCGTCGTGATAGGCTCCTTTGGCAACATTGCTAAAATCCCCGAACTGAAGCGCAGGGTTATATTCACCCTCCTGATGCTGCTCGTGTATCGGGTAGGCGTGCATATTCCGACTCCCGGTATAAACACTGCTGCGCTCAAGGAGTTCTTCGGGAAATATCAGCAAACCCTCTTCGGCGTGATCGACATGTTCACCGGCGGGGCTATGGAGAACTTCTCCGTCTTCTCCCTTGGTATCATGCCGTATATCAGCGCCTCGATCATCTTACAGTTGCTCACGGTGGTAGTCCCCCATCTGGAGCGGCTCTCAAAAGAGGGGGAAGCCGGCCGCAAGAAGATCACGCAGTACACCCGATACGGGACGGTACTTCTCTCGCTCATCCAGGGTATGGGAATCAGCATAGGTCTGGCCAACACAGAGAATATGGTTTATATCTCCAAGCCAGCCTTCGTGATTCTCTCCATGATCACCCTGACAGCCGGCACCGCGTTCATCATGTGGCTGGGAGAACAGATCACCGAGCGAGGAATCGGAAACGGGATTTCCCTGATCATATTTGCTGGGATTGTGGCCCGTATGCCCTCCGCCCTCGGGAGCACGATTCAGCTCGTGCAGACGGGCGATCTGGGATTTCTTGTGCTCTTGCTGCTCCTTGCCATCATGATCGGGGTAATAGCCGTTATCGTCTTCGTCGAGAGGGGCCAACGTCGCATCCCGGTTCAATACGCAAAGCGGGTCGTGGGAAGAAGAGTGTACGGGGGGCAGAGCACGCACTTGCCTCTCAAGGTCAATACTGCAGGAGTAATCCCGCCGATCTTCGCGTCGTCCCTGATAATCTTCCCCGCGACCATAGCTCAATTTCTCAACATCCCGTTTCTCAATGCAATGACTGCGTGGCTTCGGCCTGCTACGGGAGTGTATGAGCTGATCTACGTGGCACTTATTGTATTTTTCTGCTACTTCTACACTGCAGTGACATTTAACCCGGTAGATGTCGCGGAAAACATGAAAAAATACGGCGGATACATTCCCGGGATCAGACCGGGAAAAAAGACCGCCCAGTACATCGACAAGGTGCTAACACGGATAACCCTCGGGGGAGCAATTTACGTTTCACTCGTATGTGTTCTCCCATCCATCCTCATTGCACGTTTTAACGCGCCCTTCTATTTTGGAGGAACCTCACTGTTGATCGTGGTGGGAGTCGCGCTGGACACGCTAACGCAGATTGAAACCCACATGATCCAGAGGCATTATGAGGGGTTCATCCGAACGGGCCGGATCAAGGGGAGGCGGTAAGCCGCTCTATCCCGTACATAGGAAGGAATCATGAGAATCGTACTGTTGGGAGGACCTGGATCTGGTAAAGGCACTCAGGCGAAGAAGCTAACGGAAGAGCTGCGAATTCCTCAAATCTCAACGGGTGACATATTCCGGGCCGCGGTGAAAGAGGGAACCCCTATGGGGCTGAGGGCCAAGGAGTATATGGAAAAGGGCGAGCTGGTTCCTGACGAGGTAGTAGTCGGGGTCGTGGAAGAGCGACTGTCTAAGCCTGACCTCGAAAACGGTTACATGCTGGATGGCTTCCCCAGAACCTTGCCGCAGGCAGAAGCCCTTGACAAGATTCTCGGAGCCCAGGGAAAGAGCATCGACCACGCTGTTCTCGTGGATGTTCCGGACGAAGAGTTGATCAAGCGTCTTGCTGGAAGGCGTACCTGCAAGAACTCCGAGTGCGGCGCGATGTTCCACGTCATGTTCAACCCCCCCAAGCAGGAGGGAATCTGCGACAAGTGTGGCGGCGAACTGTACCAGAGGGCGGACGATCAGGAGGCCACCATCCGGGAAAGACTGACAGTGTACAATTCCCAGACGGCCCCATTGATCGCCTATTATGAAAACAAGGGCTTGTTGCGTCGAGTGGAAGGCGTGGGACCCATAGACCAGATCTATAACTCGATCAAGAGGGTCTTGAGTTAGAAAGCTCGTCCCGAGGCCCGGGGAAGGAGAAGCCCATGAAGGTGCGGGCATCGATAAAACGGATTTGCGACAAGTGTAAGATTATCAAACGAAAGGGCGTTGTGCGGGTGATTTGCGAGAATCCGAAGCATAAACAACGACAGGGCTAGCCGCCCTGGCGGGCCCATTTTCGCCGGAGGAGTATCGTGGCGAGAATTGCAGGGATTGACCTTCCGAAGAACAAGCGCATGGAAATTGCCTTGACGTACATCTACGGTATTGGAAGGACAACCGCGCGGAAGATTTTGGAAGAGACAGGACTGGATCCAAACACCAAGACAGACCTGCTCACCGAAGTGGAAGTGGCCAAGATCCGCGAGGTCATCGACAGCCAGTGCAAGGTTGAGGGCGATCTGCGCCGTGAAGTGAGCATGAACATCAAAAGGCTCATGGATCTGGGATCTTACCGGGGTTTGCGGCATCGTCGAGGACTCCCAGTCAGAGGTCAGCGCACCCATACGAATGCACGGACGCGTAAGGGACCGAGAAAGCAGCAGGTTGGGCGGCGCAAGTGATCCCCGTGGCCAGTTGAGTCCTGCCGGCTCGCGGAGAGACCGACAGTGGCAGGCCGAGAAACTCGGAAGGGCAACTTTGGCTCGGCCGGTGGGACGACCTATGTGAGATTTTGAGCCAACGCTTTGTACGGAGAAGTCAATGCCTAGAAGGCGAGTTACTCGCAAGAAAAAGGAAAAACGGAATATCCCGCGGGGAGTGGCCCACATCCAGTCCACCTTCAACAACACGATCATCACCATATCAGACCTGGATGGGAACGTGGTCGCGTGGTCTTCGGCAGGAACCCAGGGTTTTAAGGGGAGCAGGAAATCTACCCCCTTTGCCGCCCAGCTCGCGGCCGAGGATGCGGCTCGCAAGGCCATGGAACACGGCATGCGGAGCGTCGAGGTTCTGATCAAGGGACCCGGTGCAGGAAGAGAGGCGGCCTTGAGAGCCCTTCAGGCCACCGGATTCCAGATCACCCTGATTAAGGACGTTACGCCCATTCCCCATAATGGATGTCGGCCACCGAAGAGAAGACGGGTCTAGCAAGACGACGTAGGCAAAGGAGACAGTCTTGGCACGGTATAGAGAAGCAGTCTGCAGGTTCTGCCGCCGAGAAGGCATGAAACTGTTCCTTAAGGGGGAGCGGTGTTTCACGGACAAATGCGCGATCGAGAGGAGAAACCATCCCCCAGGCCAGCACGGGCACAGCCGGCCGAAACACACCGATTACGGGATACAGTTACGCGAAAAACAGAAAGTCAAACGAATCTACGGGATTTTGGAAAAGCAGTTCCGCAACTATGTAGAGCTTGCCGAGAGGAAGAGAGGCGTGACAGGTGAGAACCTGCTCAGTTTTCTCGAAACGCGCCTGGACAACATGGTGTACAGGATGGGGTTCGCATCTTCCCGGTCCCAGGCTCGACAACTTGTCAATCACGGCCACATCCTAGTGAACGGACGGAAGGTGGATATCCCGTCGTTCCAGACCAAACCGGGAATGGTTATCGAGGTGAGCGAAAAGAGCCGGACCGTCGCAGCTATCGAGGAATCACTCAAGACCGTGACGAGGAAAGGCATTCCAAGCTGGCTCGATGTTGACCCTGCGAACTTTAAGGGCGTGGTGAAGGCTCTTCCCACCAGAGAGGAGCTCCCGCCCACGATACGTGAGCAGCTCATCGTGGAGTTCTACTCGAGATAGAGGCAGCCCTCCGCGTTTGGGCCGGTCCCCTCAGCACGCCTTCGACTTTGTAGAGGCGACAGCGGCGTAGCCCAATGTGGGCACCCAGGAGTGACGGGGACAAGGGCTCTACCCGGAACAAGACACAACCCGAGGGAGTTCGTCAATGACTACGAGGGAAGCAATGACTCACACGGGGCAGACCCTGATAAGGCGCAGTTGGACACAATTGATTCGCCCAAGACGGATGGAAGTGGAGGAAACGACACATACACCGTTTTACGGAAAATTTGTCTGCGAGCCTCTGGAGAGAGGTTTCGGTATAACCCTGGGAAATGCGTTGCGGCGAGTACTCCTTTCTTCACTCCAGGGGGCAGCTATTACCAAAGTCAAGATTGACGGTGTGCTTCACGAGTTCTCTACTCTCCCCGGCGTGAAAGAGGATGTCACAGACCTCATTCTCAATTTGAAAAAAGTGAAGGTTAAGCTTCATACGGAAGAGCCCAAGACACTCAGTCTGGAAGCAGTGGGAGAAGGAGAAGTCCGGGCCGGAGACATCGTTACCGATGAAACCGTGGAGATTGTAAACCCCGATCAGATTCTCGCTACCCTCTCCAAGGACGGTCGCTTGTCCATGTCCATGGTTGCGGAGTGGGGAAAGGGCTACGTTCCGGCGGAGTTGAACAAGCGAGAGGATGAGCCTATTGGCTCCCTCGCTCTTGACGCGGTATTTTCTCCCATTCGCAAAGTCAGCTACAAGATCACCAACGCCCGCGTCGGTCGGAGGACGGATTACGACAAGCTCACGATCGAGATATGGACTGACGGGACACTGTATCCCGAAGATGCTCTGTCTCAGGCAGCAAAGATCCTTAGGGAGCAATTTCTGGTATTTCTCAACTTCGAAGAGGAGGAGAAAGCAGCGGTAGAAGAGAGACCCCTCAAAGAGCCTGAGATTAACGAGAACCTGTATAGGAGTGTCAATGAGCTGGAATTGAGTGTCAGGTCGGCGAATTGCCTCAAGAATGCGGATATCAAATATATCGGCGAGCTCGTTCAGCGCACTGAGCCGGAAATGCTTAAGACAAAGAATTTCGGAAGAAAATCGCTCAACGAAATCAAGGAAATCCTTGCCGATATGGATCTTCACCTGGGCATGGTCATTCCCAACTTCCCCTCCAGGGAAGAACTGGACCGCATGCGCCAGGAACGAGAGAACTACGTAGGGGAATGACCCGAGGGGGTATACGATATGCGGCACAGAAAAGCACGTTATAAGCTCGGAATGCGAGCGTCACAGCGTCAGGCCATGCTGAGAAACATGGTAACATCGCTGCTCGAGCACGAGTCTCTTGTTACCACGGACGCGAGAGCGAAAGCGCTAAGAAGCTTAGCTGACAAAATGATCACTCTCGGAAAGAGGGGTGACTTGCATGCACGGCGTCAGGCCCTCGAGGTCATCCGATCCAGAGACGTTGCTCGTAGGCTCTTTGACGACATAGCTCCCCGGTATGCCAACAGGGATGGCGGTTACGTGCGTGTCCTCAAGACGGGAAACAGGAAAGGTGACATGGCGCCGCTCTCTGTCGTGGAGCTGGTGGAGAAGCGCACGGACAAATCCAAGGGTAAGGGCGCCAAGAAGGCAAAGGGTCTGAAAGAGAGGCTTGTGAATACCCTCAAATCGAAATAGGACTTCTCCACACATTCTTGAATATCGTCCCCCGAATTACCCAACGTCACATGAGCGGTCGGCCCGCGGAAGCACGGGCCGACGGCACGGAAGCGCAACGTCACGTGGGCCCTCTGAACGACGCTTCCGACGTTGGTGTCATCGCCTGACTCGCTCTCAGCACAGGCCCTGCCACGCGCTGCAACGAATGCATCCTTCCTCACGACAACGGGAGACGAAACACAGCATCCAATGATCGCTCTCGAGGCAGTTTCCTATTCCTATGGTACTTCGACCGAACCAGTGCTGGTCGACCTCAACCTCCAGATCCAATCGAGCTCGTGGGTAACCGTCGCGGGGCCTGACGGAGCCGGAAAATCGACACTCGGGAAGCTCATCAAGGGCCTCCTGCAACCGGATTCCGGCTCTGTGCGCTACCAGGGCCTGGACGTGAGGGGGCCGGAAGATGTGGGATATCTTGGTGGAGACCCGTATGACTCCTTTGTTGGTGTTACCGTGGAGGAGGACGTTGTCTTCGGTCTCGAGAACCTCGGTCTCGAACGGGAGCAGATCCGCGCGCGTCTGGAACAGGCACTTCTCTTGACCGGCCTGCAAGGAATGAACGATCGCCTCGTAGAGACCTTGTCCGGCGGAGAGCAGCAAAAGGTCGCATTGGCCGGCGTGCTTGCCATGAGGACGAGAGTGCTGCTCCTTGACGAGTGTCTGGGAATGTTGGATCGTCCCAATCGGACGGCCATTCGTTCTCTCTTGATATCGCTCAAGAACAGTCTCCATTTAACCATCGTGCAGATAAGCAATGACATGGAGGACATTGCTGCCGCAGACCAGTTGATCTACCTTTCGTCAGGAAGGGTTGCGTATGCCGGCACTTCCTCTGGGTTCCTGTCCAGCAGGGCAGGGCAGGGTTGGAGCACACTGGCAGGGGGGATGGCGGCCCTTGTTACGGCGCTCGAGGCACGGGGGATCCCTGGAGAGGCTGTGGAGCGGGTGAAGAAATATGGGCTTATAAACCAGTGAAATGAAATTAATACAACCAAAAAGTCGAAAATAGTTGAGAAAATAGGCCCCATGCGGTATAGAAATCGAAAGGCATCTCGCGAACCTGGCGAGAGGAATCATGGTCGTTGCTCCAGAAGTCTTTGGAATTCCCCTGAAACATCTGGGGAAGAGAGCTGTCAAATATGCCAAGATGGCTCTTATTTTTACCATTCTCGGGTCCGCTGGAATTCTCATGGGTGAGAAGGGGCTTGCTGAGAAATACCAGTTAGAGCACAAAAGACACGTTCTTCAGCGTGAAAACGAGAGACTGCTTGAGGAGATCAAGAACCTCGAGAGAAAAGTGACGCTGCTTCGGACAGATCCCTCGGCTATAGAAAAGGTGGCGAAGCGAGATCTGGGAATGGCAGGTCCGGACGAAATCGTGTACGTTTTCGACACGACCAGGTCACCGAATCGCGACGAGCAGAAATCGCGATCTGGTTTAAGAAAATAAGGTAACCTCCTTGAATATAGTATTTTAGTTGACAACTCTACGCAGTTCCGGTATGCTGTCCATGCGGCCTGGAACGAACAGGGAGAATCATCAGAATAAGGACGCACCATGGCTGTTTCAAGAATCATGGGATTGGACATAGGCTCAAGTACCGTCAAGCTCGTGGAGATCGATCGCTCGAAAAAGGGGTACAGCCTCGAGTACGTGGGACTGTCTCCTCTCCCTGACGGCGCTGTAGTCGACAAATCCATTAAGAAGCCCGATCTCGTCGGACAGGCCATTACCGCACTCCACAAGAGCTCCAAAAGCCGGACCAAGAACGTCAGCACATCTCTGGCAGGCAAAGCGGTCATCGTCAAGCAAGTGACCATGACCTCCATGACGGACGCCCAGTTGGAGAAGCAGATTCAGATGGAGGCTGAGCCCTACATCCCCTTTGATATCAAGGACGTGAACTTGGACTTCTTCATAATGGGAGATAGGCCTGAGAAAGAAGGGGCCATGGAGGTGGTACTCGTCGCCGCGAAGAAGGATTATATGAGCGAGTACGTGGACCTCATATCATCCGTCAATTTGGTCCCGGTCGTGGTCGACGTCGATCCTTTCGCGCTGGAAGTGATGTACGAATTTTGTTACCCGAACGTCCAAGAAGAAATAGTAGCGTTGGTGAACGTCGGGGCCAGCACCATTAACGTGAATATCCTGAAGTCCGGTGCGTCTCAATATACCCGTGACCTCCCGCTGGGGGGCGATTCGGTCACCCGCGAAATCATGAGGTTCTTTGACGTAGACTACGACAGGGCCGAGAATATCAAACGCGGAAGTCACTTGGAAAACATCAATCCTCGGAACCTTCGGAAGATCTTTCAGCGTTCGGTGGACTACTTCGTTTCGGAATTACAGAAGATCCTTGATTTTTTCTCAACGAACGTGTCGTACGATCCTATTCAGAAGATTTTTCTGTCTGGGGGTGCAGCAACGACGTTTGGTCTTGCCTCGACGCTGGAGGCCGAGCTGAACGTACCAGTGGAGCTCGTCGATCCTTTTCGAAGCCTGAGGATCGACGAGAAGAAGTTCGACGTGGATTATCTGACAGCGGTCGGTCCCACCATGGCACTGGCCGTGGGACTAGCTCTGCGTGACGAACGGGACAAGCAGGTGTGAGCGATGGTACGAATCAATCTAATACCGATCAGGGAGATCCTCAGAAAGCGTGAGCTAAAGCAGTTTGGGATCACAGCGGGTGCTATGGTGCTGGGAACGATCCTTATCGCTGCTGCCACGTACCTGTATTTTGACATGGAGAGGAGCAATCTCCAGGAACAAGCCGCTCGCTTCAGCAAAGAGCTTCAAAATCTCAAAGCGAAGAACAAGGAGATAGCAGAGCTCAAGAACGAGATCACGAGATTGCAGAAGCAAGTCGATACCATCCAACAGCTCACGAAGGTGCGAGATACCCCGGCTCCGTTCATGGCAGCTCTATCCATGGCCATTCCCGATGAAGTCTGGGTTAAGACCGTTACCAAGACGGGAAAGAGCTTCTCCATCGACGGGATCGGTGTCGACAACACTGTTGTAGTCAATTTTGTAGAGCGGCTTCAGAAGGTCAGAAAGGCGTTTACAGGAGAGCGTCCCTGGGTAGACCCGAATAACCCTAAGGAAGAGAGCTTCTTCACAAACGTGAAGCTTGTGTCCATTGTGGCCGGCCAATCTCGCGCCGGATTGGGGACGGTCAACTTCAAGGTTGTCGGCAACCTGCGGTGAGGTTGAAATGAGTCCGGAAGAACTGTTTTTCAAGCTGAATAAGCTCCACAGAATCCTTATCGTCGCTTTCATTTGCGTTCTGCTGCTCGTCGGGTTCTATTTCCTCTTCATCAGCGATATCCGACAGGTTATAGCAGGGTACCAGCAGCAGATCGGGAAGCTCAAGATAGAGATCGCGAACGAAAAAAGGGTCCTGGAGGAAGGCCCGAAGCTCAAGGCAAAAATTGAGAATCTCAAGAACAGCCTTCAGGCAATGGTGGCCTCGCTACCCGAAAAACAAGACATCGAAGCCCTCCTCAAACGGATCACCGATCTCTTAGCCGAAAGTAACCTCGTCTCTACGAGGTTTGTTCCGGGACAAGAAAAGGTTAACAAAGAGCTATATTACGCGGAGATACCCCTTAGCCTCAACGTGCGGGGAGACTACTTCAAGCAGGGAGTTTTTCTGGCGAGCCTGAACAGTCTACCTCGAATCGTAAACGTCCCTTCGCTCAAGCTTTCGCCTGCAGGCGGGATGACAGGACGTGAATCCGAAATAGCACAAAAGCTCGATGTGTTGCCCCTTACTGCCGACATTAGCGGCGTAACCTACAGGCGGCTGTCCCCGGAAGAAATCCAGAGGATTGCCGAAGAAAAGAAGGCAGGTGGCGGGCGTCGACGACGCTGACACACACCGTGGTGGATACTGCAGAGGTTCCAGAATGAAGCGGATGAATGGCACATACTCCTTCGTAAGGTCTTGCACTATCGGCCTGGCCGTGCTGCTGGGCACCCTGATGACGGGGTGCACGGAAGTTAACATGGCGATAGATCAGCTCTTGGGGAAACAACCCGCAATTGTGTCCGCTGCGGTTTCTGGCGAATCGCAGCCGTCAGTGATACTGGCCAGGAAGACTTCTCCGGGTGAACAACCCGCTGCCGACAAGGCGCCAGTCACGCCTTTGTCGACAGGGGGTACAGCTCCCGGACCGGTGGTGACCTCCCCGGAACCGCCTCAGAAGCAATTGGAAGCGACGCAGAAAACTGCCCCAACTAGCTCCCCAACAACCGCCCAGGATGTTTCCGTGCAGGAAGCCAAAGGCAAGAAGGCGGTACCCGGATCTCCGCAGACTCTTCCTCCGCCAAAAAAAGAAGAAGCTCCGGGCGCACCCTCTGCGCCTGCGGCAACGGAGCCGACCACCTTCACGGCAGTTGTCAGGGATCCTTTTAAAGCGCCCACGGAAATCCTCCCATCCGACTGCCCTCCATCCATGCCGTTGTGCAAGTTCGACCGCTCGCAGTTAAAGCTCGTAGGGGTGATTCAAGTCCAGGAGGGCAACTTCAAGGGAATGGTGGAGGATCCAGACGGAAGAGGGTACTTTGTCACCCCTGGAATGCAGATCGGTGGCGCCACGGTGACGCAGGTGACGCAGAGAGGTATTACATTGCATTTACGCAAGACGGGGCAGGACGTGGTGCTTCCCCTCTTCGTAGAAACGCGCGAGTGAAGGGTGGTCCCGCACCGTCAATCGAAACATCCAAGCTGACAGCCGAATATCTTGATCTTCATCTCGTCCAGTAGGTTCCCGACCTTTCTCGGCGGGACGCCGGCCAGCTCTGCAATATCGCAGGCAGCCTTGCACGATATCCGGTTGTCGGACTGCCTTTCCATAATTAAGCTCCGCAATTGTTCCTCATCCATGAGAAGCTATCTCCCTCCTGTGCAACGGTCTTCTTTTCCGGGAGCTTGACCCAGTCCCTGAGCGGTACTACGATACTAGGAAAAGGGGTGACACGCAAGAACAACGCGTGAATCCCGGGAGTCGACCGGCAAAGGAATCAATCGAAGTCATTGCCTGAAGTTCTTGGCTTTAGGGGCGGGTGTAAAACCCGCCCTCGCCTGTATAGGGNCATCGCCGCCATTCCTAACGCGTGCGTCACCGCAATCGGAGCAACCGCGTTGCCGTGAATACGTGACCGTAGTTGAGAAAACGCGTACGAGTCCCGGACAGCCATCGCAGAGGAGGAAGTCTGCCGTGTTGGAATTTAAGGTGCTTGAGTTGGAAGACAAACCTGTTTTTGATCGCATGCTCTCGGACGATCCCCCCCGTATTTCAGAGTTGACGTTTACGAATCTTTTCATGTGGCGCTTCAAGTACAGACCGTTGCCAGAATCCACGGTCTACGCTGACGTGTGGGTCGTGTCAACCCTGGGAGGTTCTCATGCAGGGGTCTGCGACCGACGCATGAGCTCAATCTTGGGTCGTGTGGCACTCCCCCTC
>Ga0067045_1003516_pt1 | contig 20178 bp, 15 predicted proteins | sample TerdegcTABiofilm_FD_59184 | JGI IMG/M metagenome (GOLD analysis project Ga0067045, IMG submission 59184) | Combined Assembly of (Gp0054472, Gp0054536) Wastewater bioreactor microbial communities from Singapore -Terephthalate degrading... | reverse complement strand
AAAACATAAGCATACAGTTTTGCGAGGAGCGGCCTGCGAAAAATTTTGCGGTGAGCAAAATTTATTTGTAGGAGAGCTCGACTTATCTATTATATATTTTACTTTGGGAGAGATGCCGAAGGCATTGTCCTGCCCGGGGAGCTTTTTTATTTGGGGGATACGAGAGCAAGCCAACGATTTGGCTTGTGTTGGATTTAAAATTTCATGGTCCGAAAAGTCGAATGATTATCTTACCGAATATACATATAACTATACGCCAAAATATAAAATATTTTTGTAAAATCTAATCTATGGTTAAATTTATAGACAAATTTAAGGAAAAATATATTATCTATTTTTTTTATCTTTTTGCTCTATCTTCGGTTTTTTCTATCTCGGCTGTGACTTCTATTCTGGCGTTTTTTCTTATTATTTATCTCATAGATTTTAAAAACAATATCAAAAAAACTCCTAAAGATTTTTTAATATTTATATTTTTTTATTTATGGAGATTTATAACATTGATTTTTAAAGGTTATTTTTTGGAAGGAATTTCGAGGTTTTTCCACGGAATGTGGGACAAATCTCCATACGCTTTTTGCTCCAATATTAAAATAGATAAAGATAAAATTTTAAGGTTTATAGATATTCTTTTATGGGCCAATATAATAGTTTTGGCCTATGCCTTATTGCAAAATTATCTTGATTTCCCCGTAATTTTTAAAAAACTTTTTACCTCCGACGGCGAAAGATTTAAAGGCTTTCATTCTCATCCTCTAAGATTTGCCGGTTATTATTCTACCGTTTGCGTTATCGCTTTTAGTTTCGGCCTTTTTTATTCTAAGAAATATATCTATATGTTTGCGGTTTTATTTTTAGGGCTTCTTTTAAACGGCTCAAGAACATACTGGTTTAGCGTAGTTTTAACTTTTTTTATAATTTCTTTTATAAAAAACAAAAAAGTTTTTTTTATTTCGGCTCTTATTTTAACTATTTATATAGTTTCTTTTTTTGCGATTTTTAAACAATATACCAAAAGAGTGGAATCGGGAGTGGGCTTAAGTCAATCAGGCTCGAGTATAAGTTTGAGAAAAAACTTCTGGAAAGCGGGATTAGATATTTTTAATAAAAATCCGATTTTGGGGGTCGGAGACGGAAAGGTAAGCGATTACTTAAAACCGTATTTGGAAAGAGGGGAAATAGACAATATCGCTCATTGTCATAATAACTATATAACCGTTATGGCCGAAACTGGAATTTTCGGTCTTTTTTTGCTTTTATGGATTTATTTCCATTTTATAAAAAAATATTTTAATCTTTTTGAAACTTTTTCGGATGATTTTTCTAAGGCTTTTTCGATATCCCTTTTAGCGGTATTTATCAACATATCTTTGTCGGGACTTACTGAACATAACTTCGGGACTTTCCTTTTATGGGGTTTTGTATCCTTTTATATGGGTATTTATGAATCTTATTATAGTGAAAAAGGTTTTAAAAAGTAACAATATTAACATTGACTATTTGAATATTCTTAATTATAATTTTGTATGGAGGGAAAAATGAAATTTTTAACGATTTTCTCTTTTGTTTTTTGTTTTTTAAATTCTTATTTTTACGGGGCTTATATTACAAACGCAAAAGGAAATGTCTTTTATAAAGAAAGCGATAAATGGGAAAAAGCCGGGGAGAACAAAAGGATAGAAATAAAGCCCAATACCGAGATATCAACGGAGAGGGCGAGCAGCGTAGAGGTTTATTTCGATAACGGTTCCAAAGTAAAAGTCGGGCCTATGTCTTATTATAAATTCGAAATGGAAAACGATAAAGAAATAAACTCATCTTTATATATAGGTAAAATAAGAAACTGGGTTAGAAAAATGTCTAAAGAATATAAAGTTAGAACTCCGGGGGCGGTATGCGGAGTAAGGGGTACCGATTTTATGGTGGAATCGGATAAAAACGGGGTTTCGAGGGTAGAGGTTTACGACGGAAGCGTAGAAGTCAAAGACCTTAAAAATAAAAGTTTTATAGTTAGAAAAGACGAGTTTGTGGAGGTGGGTAGAGACGGCATAAAAAGACCGATGAAAAATTCTAATCCGCCTTCGGATTTAAATTCTTCTTTAAACCCCAAAATCTTAGCTAAAAAGGAGATATATTCCGAGATTTCAAAGGACGAGGTTATAAAAAGATCTCAAACCGAAATACAATCCGCCGAGTATCAAAATAGAAAAACGGCGGTGGACGCATTCGGTTATAGGGTTAGAATGGAGGAGTATGTTATAAGGCCTTCGGATAACCAGTTCAAATATGTCGTTTTAAATACGAGAGAAAACAGATTTGATTTCGGTAAAATTCTTTTTACTTTTAACACCGCTTTGCCGTCGGATTTGTCTCAGGTTACAAGAAATATGATGAGCTACTACGGCTCTTCGGCTCCTTCCATTTATCTTACCGAGATAAACAGCGTTATGTCCAATACCGTAGATAAAGTAACCGAGGAGGGAACGGGCGGCTATATGAAGCCGGACAATCCTTTAAATCCGTCGGTATGGACGCATCAATTTACCGATTATTCTTTCTATGCGGCTGGTAAAAACGAATCGAACGAAAACGGAGGAAAAGGAAGGCTTTTATGGAGCTATTCCAACGGTTCTTATAGCTATCTTGGAGGGATAAGGCCCGAGTCTTTAACTTTAAGTCCGGAAGGAGAAAACATTCTTCACAATTATTCTAAAAATACATATGTAGACGGAACGTGGATAAGTTCGGACGATTATGTTATCTTCGACAACGGCAAGGTCGCAAGCATATCGGATTTTTATTTAAAGCCGTCGGAGGATAAAGATTCTTTTATAGATAAATTAAATTTTCAAAGGGTTTATAAAAGCTCTATGTTTGATGATAAGATAGACCTTGTTTTTTCCGCAAAACTTTTAAAAGACATAGGAATATTAAGCATAAAATAATATCGGAGGTAATTAATGAAATTTTTGATATATTTTTCTTTTGTTTTTTTTAATATGGGTTTAAGCGCGGATGTCGGATTTATACCTTCCATCGATCTTTCAATTTACGGCGGTAAGTATTATATAGACGGGGATTCTTCTTCTATGGATTTAAAGACCGAATTGTTCGGGTCTTACGTTATAAATTTGGACGAGGAAAATCAGATATATCCAGTTTATAGCGGTTATTATAACGGTACTCAGGATATTCAGGAGCTGGCCGGCGGAGATGTTTTGACAAGACAAAGAATGGGACACACATTTTCTTTAAAATACAAGCGTTCGAAAGATTTTAACTCGGTAAAACCAAGAGTTTCTTATTCGATAAACAGAATAAAAGAAACAAAAGACGAGAGTTGGGGAAAGGGGCTTTTCGATTACGACGTCATTTCCGTCGGTTTTGAATTGGAACAGGAAAGACCGGAGGCTACGTATAAAGAGTATTTCGATTTTTATAAAGTGGATTATCCAAATTATGCCTCTTTGATTTCAAAATCAAATACGGTGATAGATACTACCACTTATTCGGAACTATCCGAAAACGCGGGAACGGATATATTAAATTCAAGAAATTACAGGCTTGGGTTTTCTCATATAACTTTTCCAAAGGATATAGTTTTTACCAAAGATTTTAGCTTTACTTACAAGGATTATTACGACCAGTCCATAATAACAAAACCCGTTATGGGAAATCCGATTTTTAAGTCGGATAAAAGAAAAGATATGGAGTTTAAAATATCGTCGCTTTTGGAAAACACTTCAAAAAAAATTTATCTTTCTCTGGGAACGGATCTTTTGTGGCTTAAATCAAATCAAAATTCTTACGACGCTTCAAGAACCAAATACATAGAAGATTATTACGGTTATATTTCTTTCTCGATATACCCGACTGTTAAATTCAATTTTAAAAACGGAGGAAATTTTTCTTATTCTTTTAGTTATACCAGACTGAATTATACCGGAAGATATTCTCAGGATGTTAACGGAGACTATTTGGCTTCTAAAATAAATCAAAATTATTATCTAAGCTCTTTAGCTATTAGCTATCCGATTTTAAAAAACATATATGCGAGGGGAATTTATTCTTATCAGGTCGTAAACTCAAATATGAGATATGAGGCGGGTTATAGATATAACTACGATTCTCAAAGTTTCTTATTGGGATTAGAAATGAGTTTTTAGTTAGAGCGTATGAACCATTATAATGGGAAAATTATGGAGGGGATATGAAATTTATAAGAAATTATATTTTAGCTTTGCTTGTTATTATTTTTTCTAAACCTATTTTTGCCCAAGCTTTTTTCGGTGTTTCCGGGACGGTTTATACGGATAAAAATATTCCCGTTAAAAACGCAACGGTAAATTTTAATATTAGAAATACATCTATCGTTTTTAACACTCAGGTAGGCACAAACGGATATTATACCTTGCCTTTATCTACGGGAATCTATAATGTTTCGGTTACCGCTCCCAATTTTATAACGACATCTACTACTATTGTTGTTACTAACAGCATAAATAATTTGAATTTTTATTTAAACACACAGCTTGTTTCGGAAGGGAATATGGGAGAGAGTTTGAGATTTTATACTCCTTACGGTTGGGAAAATTTAAAAGATTTGAGTTTAACCGATATCTTTACAGCCGGAGCCACATATCTTTATATGATAGGCTATACCAATCCCAACCATTATGTGGTAAGATTTTCAACCGATTCAAACGGAAATATGATATACGACAGAATCTCCGATGTCGTAGAAAGCTTGGGTATTAATTATAAAAAAGCGGTTTTTAATTCAAACGGTTTAAAACTATTTGTTTCCGGTCCTACAGGTAGCGGCGTATGGGGATACACTCAAAGTTTAGGATTAAATAATTATTTGAATTTGGGAACTACGGATTATATTTCCGATGTCGCAACGGACGGAAACAATCTTTATTCATGTTATACTTCGGGGATAATACAAAAAATAAATGCTGATATTTCTTCAATTTTATTGTCCTCTTCCAATATAGGCGGGTGCAGTAAAATTGTATATAGCCAAAATAATATATACATAGGCAAACTGGAAACCTCATATATATATAAACGTTCCGCGACCGATTTTAGCCTTATAGCCTCAACATTTACCTGGCCAAACGCTTTTCAAAATTTCGACGTCATAAATTCTACAATAACGGCTTTAAGATTCGCATGGAATGGAAATAGCTGGGATTTGTTTATAACTACATATCCGGCAAATATGAGCTCCAAAGGATCAAAAATTTTTAATTTTCCTATGCCGTATAGTTCGAATCCTTCAATTAAAGATGTGAAGCATTACGGTAATTATATGGCCCTTTTGTCGGCGGTTAACAATAATACCTCTACTGATAATCCTTACGATTCGGTTGTTTACTTGTTCGACGTTTCCGATATTTCGGATATAAAACTAAAATCGATATATACGTATCCTCAAACGACTCCTTATTATGTCTGGTTAAACGATGTCGATCTTTTTTTAAGCGGTTTAAGAAATGTAAATTATAACGGAACTCTAAACTCGGATATAATTTTAAAATCGTTTCGTCTTCCGCAAATAGTTTCAAATACTCCTCCGAACTTGCTCTGGGTAAACGAGTTCGGCTATTTTAATAAAGGAGTCGATAAAAATTACGGAATAGAGACAGACCCGTTTAATTTTAAAGTTCTTTATAACGATCTGGAATCGGATCCTACCGCATATATGAGATTGAAAATATGTTCGGATAATAATTGTTCCAATATAATAAAAAATATAAATCTTAATTTGGGAGGAGTTTCGAACGTCCCATCCGGTATGGTGGGTTATTCAACATCCGTTTTTTTAGCCGAAGGTAGTTATTATTATAAGTTTGAGGCCGCCGATATAAGTTCCAACACGGCTTACGGTTATCCAACGGAAGTAAACGGTCCGATAACGGTTAAAAAAGGATTTTTGGGAGATATGGCAAGCGGAATCGAGTTTTCAAACGGTTCTGTCATAAAAGCGAAAAAAATAAAAGTAAATAACGATTATATATATTCGGCCTCGGAATCCGACGGAGATATAATACTGGTTAAATATTCGACCGGGGCCAATTCTCAAAATAAAACGGCAAGGATATCGGAGTATTACGATCCCTTAAAATGCCAGTGGAATTACGATTATTGCAAACCGAAGCTTGTCGGGGTTGATACCGATTCATCGGGATATCCTTATGTCGTTATTTCTAAGTTTGAAAGTTCTTTGCCGAATAATGAACTATGGGATGTCGTAATTTACAAATACGATAAGAATTTGACCGCATGGATATCCTCTCAAACATATTCCAGGTGGTTTGAACTTGCTTCTTCAAGCTATACGGATAGAGCTTATTCTATGGAGTATAATGCGGGTGACGGTAAATTTTATGTTTTTATAGGAAGAGACGGAATAATGAGGTTTGATTCTAACTTAAGCATTTCCACCATTAGCTGGAATATGACATCTCAAAAATTTACGGACCTTTTTAATTTCATAAAAGGAGTAGAAATAAATTCCATAAAGTATTTCAATAATAACTCATATATCGTTGCATATTCAACAAACGGGATATTTTTCGGCGAGTCTAAAGAAGTCGACGGGAGTTACGAGATTATAACGGATACTACCGTGCCGTTTTATAAACCTTTTTCTGTTTCATATTATAAAAATCCCAAAATGGCCATAAATAACGAATGGGCATACATAGGGGTTACGGTAAACAACGGAATTAAAAATAGCTGGATGGTTATAAAATCGACGATAGACGTAAACGATAATAATAAAATAAAATTTTTAGACGCTGTTATGTACGACGGCGGAACCAGAGGGGAATTTTCCGATATAAAGCTGGATAGTTTAGGCAATGTTTATCTTGTAGGACAAAAGGATTTCGGTAATGATTTGACAAATCAGTCGGTTATAGTTAAATACGATAAAAATTTAAATATGATAACCGATATGGTTATAAGTACGGGATATTCAAAAGGAATAGACTTTGATTTTTCATCGGATTGGTCTAATATATATGTTTTAACTCAAATAGAATCCACCCTTTTAACACAAACCAAATCGCTTTTAAAAAGAATCATAAATCCAGGTTCCGATTACAATAAAAATATAACGATAAACGTTAAAAATAAAGCTAATAACTCGAATATGAGCGGAGTAAAAGTCGGGTTGATAGCTTTTAATTTAAAGGGAGAGCCGGACCCGTCTTTTGCCAAGATTTCGTTTACCGATTCAAGCGGTAACGCCAATTTTAAATTAAAATACGGTATACCTTATTTTATAGCCATAAGCACTTCCCGTTACGGGCCTACGGTAAAAGAGCAGATGTCCGACCCATTGCAGAGTTTTATTAAGACTTTTAACTCTGACGCCACATATTATTATAGGTTAGGCGAGATTTCAAAATCCACTAACACCATAACATTAACAGTTAAAAATATATATCCCGGCGCCGTTATTACCGGCGAGGTCATTTTATCCAAGACAAACGAAACGGTGTCATTCGGTATTATGAAAGCCACGGATACGGTTTCCACTTTCAATATAGATAATGTTCCGAACCTGAGCGCTATCGATTATTATATCAACGTATCTATGCCCAACTGGTTAAATGTTTCGTTAACTCCGGCTGTTCCGATAAATAAGGACTTAAACTTTGTCGTTGATTTTTCCACCGCCGTTCCTCCGATTAAAAATGTGGATCAAAATATAAATACGACGAAACAATCCTTATTTACCGGATATGTTTTCGATACCAACGGAGTTCCGATTTCAAACGTAAAAGTGACTTTATATAATCAATGTTCGCAAACTATACCGTGTAAAAACGTTAATTTATATACTTCCGAAAACGGAAGATTCGACGTTTACGAGCTTGATACCTTAGGCGAATCCTGGTGGGTTAGATTTTCCAAATTGGGTTATTTTTACGACGAAGAAAACGGCGGAAGCGATAATATCGTAAACAATGGAGTCTGGATTAAAAATTCTTACAATTACGTTATGCAAAAAGCCACCTATTCTTTGTCCGGTGTGATAACCAATTTCGGAAAACCTATAGCTTACGCGAAAGTTGTATTAAGAAACGATAGATGCGGCTGGCCGGGTGACGACTCTTATAGGGACAGGTGTACTGCTTCGGTTTTTTATGAAACATACTTAGACGGTCAGGGAAGATTTACTTTCAACGGCATTAACGACGGTAATTACTTTTTATCGGTAGAAACACCTTTTTGGAAATCCATAAACGAAGGTAAAGTACAAAACTGGGAATCGATAGATAGCGACGATATAAGAATATCGGTTTCCTCATCCGGAGCCGTCTCTCCTTCAATGCCATACGCTAATCCTTGCGCTCCGGGCAGAGTTTGGGTTTTAGACTCTTCCGGAACCTGTAAAGGAGTTATGCCTTACGCCTTCGATGTCGGGGACGACAGTATTGTCACCGATTCTAAATTATACGGCAATTTAATATTGGCTACGACTTATACCATAAACGCTTCAAATCCTATTTTGATATCTTCTCAATCTCCAATTATCGTTTTAATCGAGCAGGATTGCAACGGACCATGCCAAAATAATAGAAAAGTTTTTACATCCGATCCTATATACGGAAGCTTTAATTCAAATATGATACCTTACGAAATAAACGCGGTTTCTACGGAAAATGGAGAGAAAATAAAATACAGCGTAAAAATCGTATCGGATAGATGGGCGAGTATTAGCAATTTCGATAACTCGGTTAAGTTCGATTATTTAAATATAAATAAAGACTTAAAATTGGCGCCGGCCGGAAGATTTACGGTAAGACTTAGAAAACCGGACGGAAGTTTTTTCATCCCCGCCAACGAACCGCTTTTTCCAAACGGGGTTGAGGTTAATTTTAAAGGTATAAACGTCGATTTCCAATACAGCGCTAATTTAGAATGGGAAACGGGAATTTTTGAATTGGCAAATATACCAGGGGGAAAATATAAAATGTATATAAATTTTAAAAGCACTTATGTGGCTTACGCTCCAATAGAAGTAGGAGATATAATAGTAAAACCAGGTAGCAGTACCGATCTAACCGCGGATATAAAAAACGGAGTTTTCGTTAAACCTCAAATTTTAGGCCTTCCATCACTTCCGTCTCCCAAATACGAATACTCCGTTATAGCCGTAGAAAGCGGCAAGAAAATGAATAGGGATTTGCTAAACGAACTTTTATTTTCGGAACCGAAATATTCTTTTGAGTACGACACGACCACGGCTAACTGGCCTATGATGGCTATGGACGAAGGATTATACGATTTTTATCTTATAGCATACTCTCATTACGAAGCGGACGATTATTTCGGCGAAAATAAAAACTTCGACCAATTTGTATATTTTATAGGCAGAAAAAAGAGTTTTGAGGTTAAAAAAGACGATAATAATCCTTTAATCGGTTCGTCCTCTCAACCTTTACCGGTTCAGATTACCGGAAGCATAGGCGGAAAGACCGTTTCCGGCTGGACTAAAGGAAAAGATATTTTTACGGCAAAAGATTACGAGAGATTGTTTTCTCAAATGGATGTAAATTATATAATTCCGCTTATACCTTCTATTATGATTTACGATTCCGCAGGCGAAATAAAAGCATTCGCTCATTCGCTTCCGGGAGGAGAAGTCCAATTTAACAACTTTATGAACTATATGATTTCAAAAGATTCCGCATCCGTTTTAACTCAAATAGAACAGGGAAGCTTTACATATAAAGTATGGGGGCTTGGAAACGGGAATTATACGGCGGTAATAACAAACCCGAACTATCCGATAATAACAAAACAAATCGCCGTATCCTCCGACATCGTATATAACATAAATTTCGACGAAGAAAAAATAAAAACATACGACATATACGGGGTCGTAAAATCATCGGCTTCTCAAGCTAACATAGTAAACGCTCTTGTATACATTAAAGGCAAAACAGTGGAGAAAAATACTTATACTAACGAAAACGGAGTTTTTGTTTTCGATAAGCTTCCTCCCGGAACTTACAGGATAGAAGTCTCAAGGGATGGGTTTGTTAAGACCGGCAAAAAAATAAACATAGACAATAAAACTTTAGATCTTGGAACATTTTATATTGCGCCTACCAATACAACGATATCCGGCAGAGTTTTGCTTTCAAGGTTTCCTCAACCCAAAACAAAAAAAGGGATTAAGGTTTACGCGTACGACGAAACATTGAATGTTACAAATCCTGAATCTTATCTTCCTACCATAGTTTCTTTGACAGACGACGACGGTAACTTTACTCTCGACGGGATAATAGCCGGTCATAATTATAGAGTCGTTATCTCGGAACCCGCTAAAATGACATATACGTCTTTAATATCTTCTTCTTCAATTATTTCTTCAACCGATAATAATATGGGAGAAATAGTTCTTTTAGATCTTCCGCCTCAGATACAATTGATAGTCAGAAAAAATCCCGACAACGAAAAAAAATCTCAGGTTGTAATTAAAAGCCCGAAAGAACTCAATTCTACTCCAAAATGCTATTATTCTCCGGGGACATATTTCGACGAAACCAATTCCGTTTCTTTGGCTCTTATACCCGGAACAAACAATACTTATTTGGGCGAATTTACAATATCGGCAAATCAAAGATATTATACGGTGAGAGTCGAGGTCGGAGATGTGATAAAGCTTCAAAAAGACATAATTTACGATTCTCAATCCAAAGTCAAAGCGGATCAGTACGCCTATGAGGCCGGGCTTATAGGCGGAGATATATACGTAGACGAAGAGAGAGAGGAATATTCGGGTATAACCTTTGACGCCGGGGCTTTAACTCAGTCTACCTCCTCGCTTTCCGCAAGTTATATTAAAGTAATGTCTTCGGGTGGAGACGAAGACCTTATAGGCGGATTTTTTAAAGCTCTTCCGAACGTAAGAACGATAAAGACGGCAAAAGGCGTTATGAATATATCCGACGCGATAAAAAATATTATGGCTTCGGAGGTATATACCATAAATCTCGAAAACGCTCAACCCAATAAATCTTTTACTCTAAATCTTCAGTACGATAAGGATAAAGTAATAGACCCCAACGGCCTTAGAATATATCAGTACGACGAAACATCGGGGCAGTGGAAAGAAATAAAAGGGAATTATAACGTGGATCCTATGATAGGGACCGTTTCGGTCGATGTGGCCAGCATAGAGAAAGCTTATGAAGACTCTAAAGACACTATATCTCCTTTTGGAAGAAAAAATCTGAAGATGAGCGGTATTTCTCCTTTGGGATATTACGTTCCGCAGTCAAACTCCTCTTCTCAAACCGGTCAATTCGCCGTTTTCGTATCAAAACCGCCGACTCTAACGGCCTATTCCGGTTCCTCATACGAAGTTTATAATTTGCCGAATCCTTTCAATTTAAAAAACAAAACGGTGACCATATCCTCCGACGGGGGAGCCTGGTATAGCGGGGCTTATGTTACCAGGGGAACCGTTATAAAATATTTTCTGCCTCAAGGAAAAAGCGGAAGTATGAAATTCGTAATATATAACATGGCCGGAGAAAAAGTCAGGACCTTGGACGAAGGGGTTAGAACCGGCGGAGAGATATATTACTCGGAGTGGGACGGTAAAAACGATAAAAACGAGGATGTGGCAAGCGGAGTTTATCTGCTTGTAAGTTTTATAAACGGAGAAAAAATAGGAAAACCGCACAAAATGGCCGTTATAAAATAAAAGTACGGAGGTAATATGAAGTTTTTGTTTTTTATTTTTTTATTTAATTTTCATTTTAATGTATATTCTTCCGAAGGGACTACGGGAGCCGCTTTTTTGAAAATTTCAAGGTCCGCAAGGGAATCCGCTTTGGCCGGGGCTTATTCGAGCGTCGGTAACGACTCCAATTCAATTTTTTCAAATCCGGCTTCTCTTGTTAAAACTTCTAAAAAAGAGTTTTCGTTAGGTTTTACAAGCTATATACAGGGCTCCAAATTGGGGCTTTTCAGCTACTCATGGGGTAAGGATGATTATAAAATTGGTTTGGGTTTATCTTTGTTTAATGTGGGAGATATAGAAAGAAGAGGAAGCGCCGATATCTCCGGCATTATGGATTCGGACGGGAGTTTTGATTCCAACGATATGGCTTTTATTTTCGGATATTCTAAGAAAGGAGTATTTAAAAATATTCTGGACGATTTGAGCGGAGGAGTTAATTTAAAAATAATAAGGTCCAAATTGGACTCAAAAACGGCTTATGCCCTGGCCGTAGATTTAGGTTTTTTATATGAGTACTCTAAAAATATGAATTTGGCTTTTACAATTTCAAATTTGGGGACCGGGATGAAATTTGACGAAGAGTCGGATCCTCTTCCTTTAAGTTTAAAAGCAGGTGGGTATTATTCAATTAAAGAAAACTTTAAACTAATAGGAGAGATTGAAGAATATATAAACGATTCGAAGTTTTATCCGTCCGTCGCTTTCGAATATATGTTAAAAGAAAGTTTCGCTTTAAGGGGAGGATACAGGTTCGGATACGACACATCCAATTTGGGCTGGGACGCGGGGCTTTCGATAGGTTTTGGGGTAATCACATCGGATGTGGGCTTTAATTACGCTTATGTTCCTTTCGGGGAGCTGGGAGATACGAACAGATTCGATATAGTTTTTAAATTCTAATATCTGTTGAAATTGTTTTATTTAATTGTTATCATTTATTTATGGAAAAACGGGAGGGATTATGAAAAAAATTTATTTTATTTTCTTTTTATCTTTATTTTTTGTCGGATGCTTTAGAAGCGAAAAGAATATAGGAACCGATAATAATCCGTTAATATTGGCTCTTTCAAAACCTTATTTTGAAAACTTGACTCGGGAAGATATGAAAATGTTTGAAGACGGGCTAAAAAGATATTCGGGTTTAAATGTAAAGCTTAAAACCGTGGCCGATTCGGTGGAAATAATAGAAAATTTGGGCGGCAAAAAAGCGGATCTGGCTTTTTTGACTATAAACGAATATTTGATAGGGAGAGAAGAGTATAAGATTATACCGGTATTGCAGTTTGTAAGAAGAGGCGGGGAAAAGGAGTATTACGGAGTTATAGCCTCTTTGAATAAAAATATAAAAAACTTAAACGATATAAACGGCAAAAAATTCGGCTCAAGAAACGTATATTCCATTTCAAGCTTTGTTTTACCTTCAATACTTTTTGTAAAAGGCGGAATAAATCCGGAGTTTGTCTTTTCCGATTCTTATGAGGAAAGTTATAAGATGATTAAAGAAGGCAAGATAGATGCGGCCGGTTTTTATAAGCATTTTGCGATAAATCACAAAGACCTTAACGTAATATACGAAATAGGTCCGATACCTAACGAGCCTGTCGTATGCAGAAAAGATCTCAGGCCCGAGATTTGCGAAAGGATTAAAACTACGCTTTTATCTATGTCCAAAGATAAAGATTTCTCGGGAATATTTAAAAAAATGGCCGATATAGACGGTTTTTCCGAAACTGATGTGAAAAAATACGCGGAGATTCATAATACCGTTAAAAACTACTCCAAAGGAATCTATTCTTTAATACCGGATGGGATAAAAATAAGGAAACTTAACGAGGATTATAGTTTTAATTAAGTCGTATTATTCTTTTGAAAATATTTATATAATTTAGGGGTTATTCTTATATTTAATTTGTAAAAATATGGGAAATAAGACCTAAACATATATGGTAATAAAGATATTTGAATTTTTTTTGTTTTGTGATATAAATTAAGCAGGAGGATTTATGAAAAAAATTATTTTCTCGGGTTTGTTTATGTCTCTAACCTCTATGGTATTTGGAGAATTTGAAGGTACTAATATAACAAAAATAAAAGAGCTGGATAATATTTCAAATCCCAAACTGATAATAGACGCCAAATATTCAAAAGCTTATACCAATATATGGATGAATGTTTATGTAAACGAATCAATGAAGGAAATAAACGCTTACGATTATTCCAAACAAATGGAGATAAGGGTAAGAAAAGTTTTTGATAGCAATTTCGAGGCAAGCCTTAACGTGGATAGAAAGTTTGAATATCTAAATATAAGAAAATTTTCAAACGCTTATGAGTTTTCGAATTATAACGGAAATCTCAGAATTGCCAGATGGGGAGAAAGCTACGATATAACCGGAAACGTAAAAGACGAAAACGGCAAGTATAAGTATATCAATTTGACTGTCTTTAAAAGATTTTCGGACGAATTTTCTTTCGCCATAAACACCGGCGGTCTTAATATTTATTTCGATAAATATTCCGTTAACGGAAACTTTGATGAAACCGTTTATTCCAAAAAAATCGTTTCTTATATAATAAGCATGGTCCTGACCGTAGAAGCGGATAATATGGGAGACAAGACAAGGCCGGAAGATAAAAATTAAAGTTTTATCACGATAGGTTTGTGTTTCTTTGCTTCTTTTTCGTCTAAAATACAGTAAGAGGCTATTATTATAAGGTCCTCTTTTTCGCACAATCTCGCGGCCGCGCCGTTTATTTGTATCTCGCCATCTTTGCCGTAGATTACGTATGTCGTAAATCTTTCGCCGTTATTTATGTTATATACATCAACTTTTTCAAACTCGTTTATTTTCGCTTTATCGCATAGCTTTTTGTCTATGGTTATGGAGCCTTCATAATTAATATCTCTCGCCGTAACTTTCGCTCTGTGTATTTTGGATTTTAGCATTTCTATTAGCATTATTCCTCCGAGTTGATTTTTATTATTTCGTTTAACCCGTAGAGAGTTAAATCTCCGTTTGTTATGTCGAAAATTTTCGATTTTTCATATATTCTGGAAAAACCGCCGGTTCCTATTACTTTAATTGTTTTATCTTTAAAAACATCTTTTTTTATTTTTTCTACTATTCCGTATATCCCATAGTAATTTAGAAAATATATTCCGCTTTGTATCGCTCCGTTTGTATTGTTTATATCCATGTTTTCCATAGGTTTTATTTCTATGGATGGAAGTTTTGCGGTATTTAAAAATAACGATTCGGTTTGGATTTTAGGCCCGGGTATTATAAGCCCTCCAAGATATTCTTTTTTTTCGGTAAGTATGTCGAATGTCGTTGCGGTGCCCATGTCTATTATTATGTAGTTGTCGGCTCCGTAGAGTTTTACCGCCCCGACGCAGTTTGTTATTCTATCAGCGCCGACATCGGAGGGGTTTTTATATTTTATGTTTATGCCGGTTTTTATTCCCGAGGATACGAATAAAGGTTCGGTGTCGAAATATTTGATAATGGAATTTTTTAAAGTATAGTTTAGTTTTGGAACTACGCTTGATATGGAAGCTTTTTCTATTTTTATTTCTTTATTTAGGTTTTCTCTTACTGCCGATTTTAAAAATATTCCGAATTCGTCGGAAGAAAAATCGTTTTTAGAGCTTTTTCTGAAGGTGAAAAGTAATTTTTCCTTATCGAATACTCCGCCGAATATCTGAGTGTTTCCGAGATCTATTACAAGATTCATATACCCTCCTTTCTTAATATCTCCGACAGCTTCTTTGCAAGTTCTTTCGGGTTTTCGGCTTTGGAAATATTTTTTGCTCTTTTATATATGTTAAATATGTGTTTTATTTTTTTTATTAGGGATGTATCGTTATGAACGACGATATCCGCTTTAATTTTTTGGATTTTGCTTATTATTTCTTTCGCGGTCGCGTTTGATGTTAATTTAAAACCCACTACGATTATTTTTTTGTTTTTTGAATAACCTTTTAATCTGTCTATTATTTTGAAATTTTTTTTAAGGATTAATTGTATCGTTTTAGATTTGGAGTCTATTTTTTCTTTTAAAGGGGTTTTAAAAAATTTGCCGTTTATTTTTATTTTTACGGGCGAGTAATCGCTTACCGCCGCGAGATGAATGACTGCGTCGTAATTGTTTTTTGAAAGCTCTTTTTTTATTAGCCGGTTTAGAGTGTTAAAATCGGAAAAAAATAGCCTTTTTGTTTTTCTAATATTTTTGGGCATATATCTCGCGGTTACGGATGTAAGGTATGTTATCTTGTTTTTTTTAGATAAATAATCGACCAGTAAACTTGCGGTTTTGCCGCTCGATATGTTTGTTAAAAATCTGACGCTGTCTATATGTTCTACGGTACCGCCGCCGGTTATTAGAATCCTCATAAATATTTTTCTATCGTATTTATTATTTTTTGAGGTTCTAAAAGTCTACCTTTTCCTTTAGCTCCGCAGGCTAAATAACCTTTTTCCGTTTCCAAAATTATAACTCCTATTTCTTTTAGTTTTTTTATTGATTTCTGAGTTATCGGATGCTCGTACATATTTTCGTTCATAGCCGGGAATATTATGTACGGTTTTTCTTTTATTTTCCAGGACAAAAAATTAGTGGTTACATAATCGTCCGCTATTCCGGAGGCCAATTTGTTTATAATGTTGGCGGTAGCCGGACAGAGTACCGATATATCGGCCCATTCGGATAGTTCTATATGTTTGGTATACACTTCTTTTTCAAACATATCGCATAAAACGGGTCTTTTGGTAAGCCCTTCCAAAGTGGCTTTTCCTATAAATTCCAATGAGTTTTTGGTGCATACGCATTGAACCGAGCATCCTTTTTGCACTAATCCCGATATTACAAAACAAGCTTTATAGCAGGCTATCGAACCGGAAAGAGAAAATATTATGTTTTTGTTTTTCATTCGCTTCTCCTTGACATTTTTATGTTATCTATCAACCTGACATTTCCCAATTTTGCGGCTACGAATCTCCTATCGTTAATAGTTTCGACATATTCGACTTTAAATCCGTTTTTGTTAAGAATTTTTTTTACCGATTTGTCCGATATATTTTTTGTCATCGTCTCGTATATTAAAGAGGCTTTTTTCCTTTTTTCGGGATTTAATAATAAATTTCTCGAGCTTTTGGCCAATCCGTCCGGTTCTCTCACCGTCGTACAGCCTACTATTTCTATATCGAGAAAAAAAGCTTTTGCCATTCCTTTTATTAAAACGTATTGTTGATAGTCTTTTTCTCCGAAATAAGCCCTATCCGGTTTTACTATATTAAACAATTTCATAACCACGGTTAAAACTCCGTCGAAATGCCCCGGTCTGAATTTCCCGCATAGTTTTTTTGAAAAATCGGTTTCGGTCAATTTATATCTGTATCCATCCGGATAAATTCCTTCATAAGACGGCGTTATTAGTATATCGACATTTTCATCCGATAGCAACTTAATGTCTTTTTTTAGCGGTCGAGGATATTTTTTTAGGTCGTTTTTGTCGTTGAACTGAGTGGGATTTACAAATATGCTTACGATAGTAATCTCGTTTTCCGACCTGGATTTTTTTATTAAAGATAAATGCCCCTCGTGTAACGCTCCCATAGTAGGAACGAAGCCTACGGTTTTTTTTATTTCTTTTCTTCTATTTTTGAATTTTTTGATATCTTTAAATATTTCCATTTCTATCTCCTTTTACATCCGAATCGAATTTATTTAAAGCATTCAATATTTTTTCGTCGAGTCTTTCGTATACTCTGGCAAATGAAGGAGGAGAGGGGAAAAGCCCCAGTATGTCGTTTATTACCAGAACCTGGCCGTCGGTATCTTTTCCGCTTCCTATCCCTATTACCGCTATTTTCAGTTTTTTGGAAATTTGTCTGGCTATGTTCGCTTCGACGCATTCAAGCACTATTGAAAAACAACCGGTTTTTTGCATTTTAACGGCGTCTTTTATCAAATCGTTCGCTTCTTGTTTTTCTTTTCCTTTTTTGGAATAATTTCCTAAATATTTAATGTACTGAGGGGTAACCCCTAAATGTCCCATAACCGGTATTCCCGATTCTATTATTTCTCGTATAACCCTCTCCTGTCCTGTTATATTCTCTATCTTAACGGCGTCGGCCCCGGCTTTTATCAGGTTTCCCGCCGTTTCTATCGCTTTTTGAGTTCCTTTTCTTGTTGAAAGAAAAGGCATATCGGTTATTATTATTTTTTCGTCTCCTAATCCTTTTTTCACCGCTTCGGTATGCCTTATCATCATCTCTTCGGTAGCGTATATAGTCGAAGAATAACCGTATACGGTCATAGAAAGGCTGTCTCCCACAAGAACCGAGTCTATGGCGGATTTGGAAACTATTTTAGCAAAACAGTAATCGTAGCAGGTAATCATAGATATCTTACGGTCTTTTTTAAAACTGTAAAAATCCGTTATTTTCATATTATCTCCCCGTAAATTCTAACATTCCTTTATATAAGTTTAAAAGCTTTGTTTTTTTAACGGCTTTTAAATGCCTTTTTATCGTTTCCCGGTCTTTTCTTTCTATCGGCCCCGTAACTTCTCCGGTTTTTAAAAAGTTATTTAAATTTTTTAAAAATACAGTCCGTAAATATTCTTTCGGTATTTTAAATTTTTTTTCTATTAAACAAGAAAGACCTCGGAGTATAAGCAAAGGAAAATTGAAGTAAATTGAAACTATAGCATGATAATAAGGTTTTTGGCAAGGATTTATTTTTATGATTTCGTTTTTTAGCCATTTTAAATTAGATTTTATGTATTTGGGGTTTTCGGAAGTAAAAATAATTTTTTCAAATTCTTTTTTAGTTAAAGGTTTTTTTGAAAAAGGATATAGAGGATGAATAGATATTATGTTTTTAAAAGTTAAAGCTCCGGAAAAGTGAAATAGTTTTTTGTTTTTGATTATTTTTCTATATTTGCGGTAAAATTTTTCGATATTGTCGTCTTTTGTAAGTATGAAAACGGTTTTCGCTTTTTTTATGGCGTTTTCGCTCGAATCGGTTTTTCTGTAGGGGATTATCTTGTTTTTTAGACCTATCGATTTTAAGTAATTTGAAAGATTGATAGCGGCTTTTGAATTGCCTATTATAATAATTTCGTTCATAACCGGTAGCGGCCTCAAAGGTCCGCTCCGATTATATTATATATTTTTTGAAAAAAAAAATAAATTTGATATAAATATTTATATATCGGGGCATAGCTCAATTGGCTAGAGCGCTCGCTTTGGGAGCGAGAGGTTCCCAGTTCAAGCCTGGGTGCCCCGATTACTTGATGTTACTTATATAAAAATGTATAATACTTTTAATACGGAGATGGAGCTCTCCTTAAACCTCCCGAATAGGGATAATGGCTCCTACAAATATATAAAAGGAGGGGTAGTAAAATGACAAAAAATAATAGAAAAGGGTTCACATTAATAGAGTTGTTGGTTGTTGTTTTAATTATCGGAATACTTGCGGCTATGGGAATTCCGCAGTATTTCAAAGCTGTGGAAAGATCAAGAGTTTCTGAAGCGACAAATATATTTTCAAATATAAAAAATGCTCAGGAAAGATTTTACTCAAGAAAACTTAACTATACTAACAACTGGGATAATATAGATATAACGGTTAAAAATGCAAGCGGTACTGACTGTACTGGTACAACTGCCTGTACACTTAAATATTTCAATGTTCAAATAGTTTCCAACTCAAACGCTAACTTCTTAATAAATGCTACAAGGCTTGCTACAACTCAAAGGTATGGCGCCTATGTTATAAACTATTTAGGTCCTAATGGAACTATGGGTTGTAATAATACTTATTGTACCTCGGAACTTATAGATTAATATTACGTAAAAATGTATTTTAAGATTAAAAGGAGCGGATTATTCCGCTCCTTTTTTATTTTGTTATACAATTGTTTTTTAGTATTATCGTTAGAATAATAGTTGTTATATAAGTTTTTATTTTTAAGTTCAAATAAACCATTAAACCATTTGCTTTTAAAAAATTTATAAAATATAATCCTATTTGAACTTTATAAAGATATGTTTAGAAACTTATTTATTGCATATCCAAAATTTAAAATCAGTTCAATTATTTATTAACTGAGTAATTTATGGGATTTTAATCATATTTTTTATTATCTAATGCGAAGTATTGACAATATGTCTGTTAATTTTGTAATATTAAAAATTAGTACCAATAAAAGGAGGGTATAAAATGTATGATAAAGAAAAATATTAGAAAAGGGTTCACGTTAATAGAGTTGTTGGTTGTTGTTTTAATTATCGGAATACTTGCGGCTATGGGAATTCCGCAGTATTTCAAAGCTGTGGAAAGATCAAGAGTTTCTGAAGCGACAAATATATTTTCAAATATAAAAAATG